>MDTG01336393.1_pt1 | contig 12368 bp, 11 predicted proteins | sample 811421 | NCBI WGS metagenome assembly MDTG01 (sample SAMN05326645, study PRJNA326480) | marine metagenome | isolation source: seawater | place: Pacific Ocean: South East | collected 2011
AACGATTCAATTTTGTATTCTAAAAAATTAGAAAATTTTTCAAAAAGATTTTTAACTATAATTTAAAATGGCCTTTAAATTTAAGCGCTCATCTAAGGAACCTATGAGCGAAATAAATGTTACACCTTTTGTTGATGTAATGTTAGTTCTTTTAATAATATTTATGGTGACAGCCCCATTATTAACAGTGGGTGTTCAGGTTGATCTACCTGAAAGTTCGGCAGACTCACTTCCAGAGGAGCAAGAACCTTTAACATTGACTATAAATTCTAAGGGAGAAATTTTTATACAAGAGTCAAAAGTTGAATATGAAAAAATTATTGCAAAGGTCTTAGCAGTTTCAAAAAATAGAACTGATACGAGAATTTATGTAAGAGGAGATAAGACAATAAATTATGGAAGAGTTTTAGAGATAATGGGTCTTTTATCTGGATCTGGATTTACAAAGGTTGCGTTAATATCTGAACCTTATAAGGAAAGGTAGTTTGAAGTGAATAGGAGTTTAATAATATCTTCTGTTTTCCATCTTATAGTAATATTTATAACAGCAATGAGCCTTCCATTTTTGGCAAAAAAAGCGATAGATCTTCCACCAATAGTATCAATTGAATTAATACAAATTACTGACAAGACTAGCATTCCTTTTGCACCAAAAGCAAAAAAAACTATTGAAAAAATAAAAGAGAAAGAAAAAAAATTAGTCTCTGAACAAGCACCACCTAAAAAAGTCAAAAAGATTAAGCCTGATGCTGTCCCAATGCCTGATGATAAAGTTAAAAAAGTTGAGAAAATTAAAGAGGATAAACAAAATCCTGAAAAAATTGATAATGAAGTGAAACAGGTTTCTGAATTTGAAAAAAAAGAATTATTTGATCCAAATAATATCGCAGCATTAATTGATAAATCAAAGGAGGAAAGCGCTGAATCTATTATAAAGACAAATAAAGTAACTCAAGATCAAGAGAGAAATGTTGAAACTGCTGGTTTGACTCTAAGTGAGGAAGATGCTTTAAAAGCTCAAATTTTTGGTTGTTGGAGTATACCATTAGGGTTACCGTATAATGAAAATTTATTAGTAAGAATAAAACTAGAGTTAAAACCAGATGGATCTGTCATAAGATCGGAGATATTAGATCATGCAAGAATGAATAGGCCAGGACAAGGTTTTTATAAAGTTTTAGCAGAGAGTGCCTTAAGAGCTGTTAAATTATGTCAACCTTTAAGGGTACCAAGCACTGGATATGAGAGGTGGAAAGAGCTACAATTAAATTTTGATGCAAGAGAAATGTTAGAGGGATGAATTAATGAATAAAATTAAATTTTTTTTTATATTTTTTTTAATAACCATATTTATTCCAATTAAATCACATAGTTTAATTGAAGTTGACATTACAAGAGGTAACTTAAATCCTTTACCAATTGCAGTTTCACCTATGTCAATTGATGAAAATTCAAAAAAGAGTTTTGAAAAATTAATTAAAAAAAAGAATATAGGAGTAGATATTTCATCAATTGTTGAAAATAATTTAAAAACTTCTGGATTGTTTAATCCGCTTAATAAAGATGCTTTTCTTCAAGCTCCAGATATTGCAAATTTAAAACCTAGATTTGAAGATTGGAATTTGATTAAAGCTCAAGCATTGATTACAGGGAAGGTTAGTTTTGTAGATAATAAATTAAGAGTTGAATTTAGATTATGGGATGTTTTGGCTGGAAAGGAAATGATGGCGCTTGCTTTCACAACTGTACCAAGTAATTGGAGAAGAGTGGGCCACATAATTTCAGATAAAGTATACGAGAGACTAACTGGAGAAAAAGGTTATTTTGATACAAGAATTATTTACGTAGCAGAGGAAGGTCCAAAAACAAAAAGAGTAAAAAAGTTAGCAATTATGGATCAAGACGGTGCTAACAATAAATTTTTAACTTTAGGTAATGAATTAGTTTTAACGCCAAGATTCAATCCAACAAGTCAAATGGTAACCTATCTTTCTTATTTTAGAAACTTGCCAAGAGTTTATTTATTAGATATCGAAACTGGTATGCAAGAAGTTGTTGGTGACTTTCCAGGAATGACATTTGCTCCAAGATTTTCACCCAATGGAAAAAAAATAATTATGAGTTTTGCAAAAGATGGTAAATCAGATATTTATACAATGGATTTAGAAAATAGAATTGTTGAAAGAATTACAAATCATCCTTCTATTGATACATCACCATCTTACTCTCCCGATGGAAAGTATATAGCTTTTAATTCTGACAGAAGTGGTTATCAGCAAATTTATATAATGAAAAGTGACGGTGACAATGTAAAGAGAATCTCTTTTGGAAATGGAATTTATGGAACTCCAGTTTGGTCACCTAGGGGAGATTTAATTGCTTTTACGAAACTTCATAAAGGTAAATTCTATATTGGCGTAATGAGAACTGATGGAAGTGGCGAAAGATTACTTACTGAAAATTTCTATCAAGAAGCACCATCTTGGTCTCCAAATGGAAGAGTTCTTATTTTTTACAGAGAGACAAAAACAGATGAAAATGGTGATGGTTTTTCAGCTAAATTATGGTCGATTGATCTAACAGGCTATAATGAGCGAATGGTAAAGACACCAACCGATGGGTCTGACCCATCATGGTCATCATTATTGAGTAATTAATATTAAATTGCTTGATTTTTTAACTTGAAACCTCTAACTAGGTGTGAAATTATGTGTTTAGAAACATTGATTAAGGAGCAATAATGAAATTAAACAAAATTCTAAAAAATGCACTTTTAGTTGTTTTAGCATGTTTTGCGTTAAGCGCATGTGCAACAAAAAAAGTTTCAACAGGTCAAATGCAAGGTGATGTTTACACAGGAACAGATACAGTAGAGTATTTAGCTTCAGGTGTTCCAGATAGAGTTTTCTTTGCAACGAATGAGTCAGTACTAACTACAGCTTCTAGAGAAACTCTAAGAAAACAAGCTGCTTGGTTAAGAAAAAATTCTGATGTAACAGTCGTATTAGAAGGTCATGCAGATGAAAGAGGTACTAGAGAGTACAACTTGGCTTTAGGTGAAAGAAGAGCTAATGCTGCTAAAGATTATTTAATGACTTATGGAATATCTTCAGACAGAATATCTGTTTTAAGTTATGGAAAAGAGAGACCAGTAGATTCAGGATCAAATCCTCTTGCATGGTCAAAAAACAGAAGATCAGTTACAGTCAAAGCAAATTAATCAATATTTAAAATTAAAAAGACCTCTTAAACAGAATGTTTATGAGGTCTTTTTTTTGCCATTATTTTAAACATAACTGAATATTATGAATTTAAAAAAATACTTTATTTTAAAATTCATTTTTTTATTTAATCTCATAATTTGCCAGATGAGTGTTGCTGACAATCATGATATTTATGAAACCCTTAAGTTAATACAACAGGATATTAAAACTCTTGAAAAAGCAGTTTACTCTGGTTCACTGGAAACAAAGAATAATAATAACTCAAATTCATTAAGTTTAGATAATAATTCTGAAGATGTATTAACTAGACATTTACTTAAATTATCTGAAATTGAAAACCAGTTTCAACAGCTAACTAATAAATTTGAAGAAATTAATTTTAAATTAGATAAATTATCTAACAGACTATCTAAAGTTCAAGCAGATAACCAAATCAGATTTCAAGATATTGAAATTGCATTAACATCAGAAGAAGGTGTGAGAAAAATTACAAAAAAAACAATTAATGATAATGATAATGATTTACCAGGGTCATCGGAGCCACAAGATTTAGGTTCGATATCTTATAAAGATAGCGACTCTAATGAGACAACACAAAAAACACAATCTGTGGAAACTACTGCATCAATTGTGACTGAAACTTTTCAAACAGAGGAAAAAATTTTACCAAATGATGAACCTAACAAACAGTATGAATTTGCTACAAGTTTTTTAAAAGTAGGAGATTATCCTACAGCTGAAAGAGCTTTTAGAGAATTTGTTTTATTAAATCCAGAACACGAATTAGCTGGAAATGCACAATATTGGTATGCAGAAACTTTTCGAATAAGACAACTTTATACTGATGCTGCATCAGCATATTTAGAAGGATATCAGAAGTACCCTAAAGGCGAAAAAGCTCCAATTAATTTATTAAAATTAGGTGTTTCTATGGTTCAAATTGGAGAAAAAGATCAAGGATGCAAAATGATAAATGGGGTTGAAAAACAATACCCAAAAGCAAACCAATCTGTTATCCAAAAAGCTAAATATGAGTCACAAAAATTTGAATGTAACCAAAATTCCTAAAATTTTAAAAGAAAAATTATTTAATAAAAGAATTTTAAAATTATAAAAAATTTTTGAAAAAAATCTTGGAATTAAAGAAAATTTTGTAGTAGCAATTTCAGGTGGACCAGACAGTCTAGCATTAGCTTATTTAACTAAGATTTATTCAATTAGAAATGATTTAACATGCAAATATTATATTGTTGATCATAAACTTAGAAAAGAGTCTACAGCTGAAGCAAAACTAGTAAAAAAAACTCTTAAAAAATATGAAATAACACCGGAAATCCTAACATGGTATGGAAAAAAACCAAAAAACAATATTCAATCTTTATCAAGAAAAAAAAGATATGATTTATTATTTTCAAAATGTAATTTATTAAGGATTAAATACCTTATTCTTGGACATCATCTAGATGACTTGTATGAAAATTTTTTTATAAGAATGTTACGAGGAAGCGGTTTAAAAGGACTAGTTTCACTTGAGGAAAAAACAAAAATTAACAAAATCAATTTAATAAGACCTTTGCTAAAGTTTGAAAAAGATGATTTAAGGTTTATTTCTCAGCATGTTTTTAATTTTTATATAAATGATCCTTCTAATAAAGATATTAAATACACAAGAATAAGAATAAGAAAAATAATTGAAGAGTTTAAAAACAACGGTTTAAGTAAAGATAAATTATTTTTAACTATAAAAAATCTTAAAAAATCTCATGAAGCAATATCTGTTTATGTAGAAAAAAATAAAAGATTAAATTCTTTTTTCAATCGAAATAAAAAAGAGTTAGTATTAAATGATACTTTTTTTAACCAACCCTATGAAGTAATTTTCAGGTCAATTTCCGACACTATTAAACTTGTAGGGAATAAGCATAACGCCGCAAGGGGTAAAAAAATTGATCAGATTTTACAAAAAATTAGAAATAATAGCTTAAAGAAAGAAACATTGGGTGGTTGTGTGATTAAAAAAGTTCATCAAACAGTAATTATTTCTAAAGAAAACTAATTTTGACACTTGTTTAATTTAGAATAACTCTTATCTTAACGGTATGAATCTTAAAAATCTTGCAATGTGGGCCGTAATAGTCTTCCTTACTATAGGTCTGTATAATATGTTTAAAAATCCTCAAGCCAATGTGAGAGGAAGTAATCAAATTATTTTTTCAGAATTTTTAAATTCAGTTGATGAAGGTGAAGTTGTAAAGGTTGAAATTCAGGGAAATAACATAAAAGGAGTTTTTTCTAATGGCGATAATTTTTCAACCTATTCTCCAAATGATCCAAACTTAATAGAAAAACTATCTGAAAAAGGCGTAAGTATATCAGCTGCTCCTATCGAGGAGAAGATGCCTTCATTGTTTGGTGTCTTATTATCTTGGTTTCCAATGTTGTTATTAATTGCTGTTTGGATTTTTTTCATGCGCCAAATGCAAGGTGGCAAGGGTGGTGCAATGGGCTTTGGTCGATCGAAAGCAAAAATGATGAATGAACTAAAAGGTAAAGTTACATTTAATGATGTTGCTGGTGTTGAAGAAGCTAAAGAAGAAGTTGAGGAGATCGTAGAATTTTTAAAAGATCCAAAAAAATTTAGTAGACTAGGAGGGAAAATTCCTAGAGGTGCATTATTAGTTGGCCCGCCAGGAACAGGTAAAACATTATTAGCTAGGGCTATAGCTGGTGAAGCAGGTGTTCCTTTTTTTACTATTTCTGGATCTGATTTTGTTGAAATGTTTGTTGGAGTTGGAGCTTCAAGAGTAAGAGATATGTTCGAGCAAGGTAAAAAAAATTCACCTTGTATAATTTTCATTGATGAAATCGATGCTGTTGGAAGAAGCAGAGGTGCTGGATTAGGAGGTGGAAATGATGAAAGAGAGCAAACATTAAATCAGCTTTTAGTTGAGATGGACGGATTTGATACCAATGAAGGTGTTATAATAATTGCAGCTACAAACAGACCTGATGTATTAGACCCAGCTTTATTACGACCTGGAAGATTTGATAGACAAGTGGTAGTGTCAAATCCAGATATTATTGGCAGAGAAAAAATATTAAAAGTTCATGTAAAAAAAATAAAGATGGCACCGGATGTAAACTTAAGAACAGTTGCAAGAGGTACTCCAGGATTTTCAGGTGCAGATCTTGCTAATTTAGTCAATGAAGCTGCATTATTAGCAGCTAGAAAAAATAGAAGAATAGTTACTTTAAATGAATTTGAAGAAGCTAAGGATAAAGTAATGATGGGTGCTGAGAGAAGATCTATGGTAATGACAGAGGAAGAAAAAACACTTACTGCTTATCATGAAGCTGGCCATGCGATTTGCACTTTAAACGAAAGTGCAGCTTATCCAATACATAAAGCTACTATAGTACCAAGAGGTAGAGCTTTAGGAATGGTAATGCAACTTCCAGAGAGAGATGAGTTGTCTCAAACTAGAGAACAGCTGCATGCACAAATAGCTATTGCTATGGGAGGAAGGGTTGCTGAGGAAATTATTTTTGGGCATGATAAAGTTACTACTGGTGCTGCAAGTGATATTGAACAAGTTACAAAAAGAGCGAGAGCGATGGTTATGAGGGCAGGGTTGAGTAAGGAGCTTGGGCCAGTTGCATATGGAGAAAATGAAGAAGAAGTATTTTTAGGTAGATCTGTGGCAAGACAGCAAAACATGTCAGAGGAAACAGCTAAAAAAGTAGATTCTGAGATAAGAAAAATTGTTGATAAAGGCTATGAGAGAGCTAGAAAAGTTCTGACGGAAAAAATTGATGACCTTCATAAGCTTGCTAAAGCTCTTTTAACATACGAAACTCTTTCAGGCGAAGAAATTGAAAACCTAATTAATAAAAATATATATCCAGCAGATAAACAGGATCTTAAAGTTGATGAGGATAAGGGTTCAGCTTTAAGCGCAATGGGCCTTAAACCAAAAATTGTTCATTAAAATTTATGAATAGATATTACACAAGAGTGTGTAATTTCTATTATGGGAATAAATCTAAGCTATTAGTTGATAAAAAGAAATCTCTTCCTCTGAATAATAATAATGAAATATCTTTCGACCAGATTGAAATAATAACAAGAAAATCTAAAAAGAAAATTTCAATTCATGAGATCAAATATTTACCTAGCTATTTAAAAAAAAAGATAAATTTAGATTTAAAAAAAATAGTTTCAAAAAAAAAAAATTTTGCTAATTTTGATTTTCAAAAATTGCCCAATATAATGGGAGTATTAAATGTAACACCTGATAGTTTTTCAGATGGTGGAAAGTTTAATTCTACTGATAGAGGAATAAGACATGCGATTAAATTATTAAAATTTGGCGCCAACATAATTGATGTAGGTGGAGAGTCTACTAGACCAGGTTCTAAAGAGATCAGTGAAAAACTTGAATGGAAAAGGATTGAAAAAATTTTAATGAAAATAAGCAAAAAAATTCCAATATCTTTAGATACAAGAAAATCTAAAATCATGGCAAAGGGCATAAAGCTAGGTATTAAAATGATAAACGATGTCTCTGGTCTCGAATATGATGCTCAAACTTTAGAAGTTTTAAAAAAAAAAAAAATTCCTTTTGTTATTCAACATTCTCAGCGCACACCAGATGTTATGCAAAATAATCCAAAATATAAAAATGAATTGTTAGATATTTATGATTTCTTTCAACAAAAATTACAATACTTAAGGTTACAAGGAATAAATCACAATAATATAATTATTGATCCAGGCATAGGTTTTGGAAAAAATTTGAAACATAATATGAATCTAATTCACAATATTTCTATTTTCCACTCTCTTGGTTTTCCTATACTTGTAGGTAATTCAAGAAAAAGATTTATCAAAGAGATAGCAGGCAAAAATGATAGCAAAAATAGGATAGGGGGCACATTGGGATCGTCAATTTATTTAATGATGCAAGGAGTTCATATTCTTAGAATTCATGATGTAAATGAATTAAAACAAGGAATAAAAGTTTTTAAAAAATTGTTAATGTATTAATGACAAAAAAATATTTTGGAACAGATGGAATAAGAGGGGCCATTAATAGTAAAAATATTAATGGTGACATGTTTTTTAAATTTGGCTTGGCCTCTGGAACTTACTTTAAATCTCAAAAAAAAAGAAAACAAATTGCAATAATAGCTAAAGATACAAGATTATCTGGGTACACTTTAGAGCCTGCCTTAGTCTCTGGATTAACATCAGCCGGAATGCACGTGTATACTCTTGGACCTTTGCCCACAAATGGTTTGGCAATGTTAACAAAATCGATGAAAGCAAATATGGGAATCATGATTACAGCATCTCATAACAAACATCACGATAATGGACTAAAATTGTTTGGTCCAGATGGGTTGAAACTATCTGATAAAATTGAGAAAAAAATTGAAAAATTAATAGATAAACAAATAATTAAAAGTCTATCAAAACCAGAAAAATTAGGAAGGGTAAAAAGACTTGAAAGTGGGACTAAAGATTATGTAAAAATTTTGAAAAAAAATTTTACAAAAAGCTTTCATCTTAGAGGATTACGAATAGTAATTGATTGTGCTCATGGTGCTGGATATAAAGCTGGTCCAGAGTTATTAAAATCTTTAGGAGCAAAAGTAATAACCCTAGGAGTAAAACCAAATGGCTTGAATATTAATAAAAATTGTGGCTCAACTTATCCAAATAGTATCAAAAAAGCTGTCAAAAAGCACAAGGCTCACCTTGGCATTTCTTTAGATGGGGATGCTGATAGAATAATTATATGTGATGAGAAAAGCAACATAGTAGATGGTGATCAAATCATAGCTGCACTAGCTACAAGATGGAAAAATAAAAAAATGTTAAAAGGAGGGGTGGTAGGTACTTTAATGTCTAATTATGGACTAGAAAAATTTTTTCATTCTCAAAAAGTAAAATTTATTAGAGCCGATGTAGGGGACAGATATGTTAAAGAGAAGATGAAAAAATATAACTATAATTTAGGTGGTGAACAATCTGGACATATAATTTTAGGTAAATTTGCAACAACTGGAGATGGTTTATTAGTAGCTTTAGAGGTTTTATTTGCATTAAGAAAGGGAAGAAAAGCAAGTGATTTTTTTAATAAATTTAAAAAGACACCTCAAATCCTTAAAAACATAGAAGTAATAAACAAAGATATAATTTTTTCTTCAGATGTTAAAAAATCAATTAATAATGCAGAAAAACTCATGAAAGGACAAGGAAGAATATTAGTAAGAAAATCGGGAACAGAATCCAAAATAAGAGTTATGGGCGAAAGTGAAAATAAAAAACTTCTTGTTAAGTGTGTAAATATGATATCAAAAAAAATAAGATAAATTGAAAATAAAATCAAAAATTTTAATTATAGCAGGCTCAGATTCATCTGGTGGCGCAGGTATACAAGCTGATATAAAAACAGTTACAGCATTAGGTTCATTTGCAATGACGGCTTTAACCGCGGTTACAGCTCAAAATACAACTGGTGTAAAATCAATAGTATCAGTAAAACCTAAAGAAATTTTAAATCAAATTATCTTTACCGCAAAAGATATTCGGCCAGATGCTGTTAAAATTGGAATGCTTCATTCTACTAAAGTTGTTCAGGCTGTAATTAAATCATTAGATAATATTAATATCAAAAATATAGTACTAGATCCTGTTATGATAGCCAAAGGAGGAACTAAACTAATAGACGATAAAGCTATTAACTTACTAAAACGAAAATTGATTAAAAAAGTTGCATTGATTACGCCTAATATTCCAGAGGCAGAAATTTTATCTAATTCTAAAATTAAGAATAAAGAAGACATGATTTTTGCAGCTTACAAATTAATTAATGCTGGGGCAAAAAATGTTCTTATAAAAGGTGGACATTTAAAAACCGAGACAGTCCAAGATATATTCGTTAATGAGTCAGAAATAAAAATTTTCGAAAACAAAAGATATAAAACGAAAAATACTCATGGAACTGGATGTACTCTATCCAGTGCAATAACTACTTTTTTATCATGTGGAAAACCTATAAAGAAATCTTGTGAGCTTGGAATTAAGTATGTAAATTCTGCCATTAATACTAACCCAAATTATGGTAAAGGCCATGGCCCGATTAATCATCTTAACTCAATTATTATAACAAAAAAATTTAAATAATGAAAAATATAGCAGTAGTTGGATCTCAATGGGGGGATGAAGGAAAAGGTAAAATTGTTGATTGGCTTTCAGAGCAGGCTGATATTGTAATTAGATTTCAAGGTGGTCATAATGCTGGTCATACATTAGTTGTCGATGGAGTTACTTATAAATTAAGATTATTACCGTCTGGAATTGTAAGAAAAGATAAGATTTCAATTATTGGCAATGGAGTAGTTATTGATCCCTGGGCATTGATTGAGGAAATTAAGGAAATCAAATCAAAAGGCATTGATGTAAATACAGATAATTTTATTATTTCAGAGGCTGCGAATTTAATTTTACCTTTCCATAGAGAAATGGATGAAATCAGAGAAGACAATGCAGGTAAAAGTAAAATTGGAACTACTAGAAGAGGAATAGGACCTGCCTATGAGGATAAAATAGGGAGAAGATCAATAAGAGTAATGGATTTGAGATCTGAAAAAAACTTGGATAAAAGATTAGAGTCTGTTCTCATTCACCATAACGCAATAAGAAAAGGTTTAGGGAAAAAAATTTTTGAAAAAAATCAGCTAAAGAATGATTTGTTAAAGATCGCACCTGAAATACTTAGGTTTTCTCAGCCTGTTTGGCTCAAAATTGATGAATTTAAAAAACAAAAAAAAAGAATTTTATTTGAGGGTGCACAAGGAATTTTATTAGATGTTGATCACGGTACATATCCTTATGTGACATCTTCAAATACAGTGGCATCAAGCGCCGCAACAGGATCTGGATGTGGACCAAATTCAATAAACTATGTTTTAGGAATAACAAAGGCCTACACAACAAGAGTTGGAGAAGGCCCATTCCCTACTGAATTAACAGATGAAATTGGGGAATTATTAGGTAGCCGAGGAAAAGAATTCGGAACAGTAACTAGTAGAAAAAGAAGATGTGGGTGGTTTGATGGAGTACTTGTAAGGCAAACTGTCAAAATTTCTGGCATTGATGGGATTGCACTAACTAAGCTTGATGTTCTTGATGAACTTAAAGAAATCAAAATGTGTATTGGTTACGAACTAGAGGGAAAAAAGATAGATTATTTGCCTGCAGCAGTTGAAGATCAACTAAAAATAAAACCAATTTATAAAATTTTCCCAGGATGGAAAAAATCCACTAGGGGAATAAAAAACATCGATAACTTGCCTGAATATGCAAAAAAATTTATCTTTGCTGTTGAGGATTTTATTGGCGCTAAAATTTCTAGTATTTCAACAAGTCCTGAGAGAGATGACACAATTTTAGTAGAAAATCCTTTTGAAATCTAATTTGCCGATAAAAGATTTTTAGATTTTGCTAAAAGCAACATGTGTTTTTGAAGTTTTTCAAATGCTTTATTTTCAATTTGCCTAACTCTTTCTCTGCTAATTTTATATTTTTTACTTAAATCATCTAATGTTATAGGTTCATCATTTAATCTTCTTGAATACAAAATTTCTTTTTCTCTTTGATTAAGAATTTTAATAGAATCTTTAAGTAAATCTTTTCTCTGAGCCATTTCCTCTTGGTGTGCAAATTTAAGATCATGGTCTAATTCTTTATCAACTAGCCAATCTTGCCATTCGTCTCCATCTTCACCAACTGGAGCATTTAATGAAAATTCTTTACCTGATAATCGTCTATTCATTGAAATAACTTCATCTTTACTTACATCCAATTTATTAGCTATTTCATCCACATGTTCATCTTTCAAGTCACCTTCTGAACGAGGTGCAATTTGGTTCTTAAGTTTTTTAAGATTGAAAAATAATTTTTTTTGAGCTGTCGTTGTTCCTATTTTAACTAAACTCCAAGACCTTAAAATATACTCTTGAATAGATGCTTTAATCCACCACATAGCATAAGTCGCCAATCTAAAACCTTTTTCTGGTTCAAATTTTTTTACAGCTTGCATAAGACCAATATTTCCCTCTGAAATCATTTCATTA
>MDTG01423611.1_pt1 | contig 12368 bp, 9 predicted proteins | sample 811421 | NCBI WGS metagenome assembly MDTG01 (sample SAMN05326645, study PRJNA326480) | marine metagenome | isolation source: seawater | place: Pacific Ocean: South East | collected 2011
ATCTGCGCCTCGGTGAAACGGCTCTTCCTCATTCGTCTGCTCCTTCGCGGTTGAGCAGACTCTACATCAGACTGAGGGATCTACCGGGGGGCAGGTCAATGTTCCTTCAAGATGCCAATGATCTGCTCCGCAGAGCAGCTGGATCGCTTCATTGTCTGTTTCCTTCAACTGGGAACAGGCTGACTTCAAAACGAAGAGCCTTCAGGGGAGTACGTCAAAAGTACTCTATCCCTTTTGGCGAGCGATAACGATTTGAGTATATTCGCCATTATAATTAAAAAAATGATCTTGTATATAAAAGTATTGGCATATAAATTTTTGGAATTCACCCATCGTCCACTCAAAATGGTGGTGCTTGTTTTCAGGTGGATTCAAGAATTCTCTCCGCCCATCAGCGAAGAGTACCTCACGCGCAGGAGTCGATATAACAATATTCTGAAATGGAGACGCCGCGATTCTGGCTAAGAACCTATCTGGATGGCGGATATGTTCGATCACATCGGAGCAGATATAGATATCTGCAGGTGGAAACGGCGTGTCATTGTCTTCGGCGGTTAGCCACTTTCGCTCGGGATAAGTAGCCTGTAGCATCGGCACTGTCTCTGATCGTTCGATGCCAATCGTCTCGAAGCCAGAAAAATATTTCATGAGCTTGAAGCCGCTACCGCAGCCGATGTCTAGTACGGTGAGGCCATGATTTTGCGTCAACACTCGATGGGCTGTCGCATAGACGTAGTCCTGCCAGCGCGCCTTGTTCGCTCGGTCGTCGAAGTGATCGACTTTATCGCGATATTTGTACCCCTTTGCCAAAAAATAGTGTGCGGCGGTTCCATCCGAGACTATTTCTTCGCCGGAGTTATCTCCATTCAGGGTGTCATTCATGTCGACCTTTGAAAGAATGTTCGTATGACGCGTGACCTACATGGCAGAGCTATGTTCTCCGGGTCAACATTTAGCTGTGATCAAAAGTTTCCGTTCCCATTCAATGGCATGCCGGATGATGGTGTCAAGATTGTCGAACTCGGGAGTCCAGCCCAAGACTGCTCGCAACTTATTTGAATCGGCCACGACTGACCCCAGATCACCCGGCCGCCGCGGCAAATCGACGACCGCGAAGTCCCATCCGCAAATTGCCCGCACAGTCGCGATGACCTCGCGAACTGAGTAGCCATGACCATAACCGCAATTGAGCGTCAGATTGTCACCTCCTGTTTCCAGATGTCGAAGCGCTAGGTAATGCGCTCGTGCAAGATCGGTGACATGGATAAAATCTCGCACACCGGTGCCGTCAGGTGTCGGCCAGTCGGAGCCGAAAATGCCTAAAGACTCACGCACGCCGAGGGCTGCCTCAACCGCGACCTTGATCAGATGTGTTGCATTCGGGGTAGCCTGTCCAGACCGCTGATCTGGGTCTGCCCCCGCAACGTTAAAGTAGCGCAAACAGACATGGCCTAGGCCCTGTGCCGAAGCAACGTGCTGGATTATCGTCTCAGTCATCCATTTTGACATACCGTAAGGGGAGTTGGGGCCAATCTGATGCGTCTCGGAGATCGGCTTCCCGTCGGTGGCTTGATATACGGCTGCGGTTGAAGAAAAGATAATGTGCTTAACTCCTTCGGCCGATATTGCGCGCAATAGAGCCAGCGAGGCACAAGTATTGTTACTATAGTATTTAAGCGGGTTCTCCACCGATTCTGGAACGATGGTAGCGCCTGCGCAATGAATGACAGACTTTACGTTATGGGTGTTCAGAAGCCTGCGGACCGCCTTTTCATCAGCAATGTCCAAAACCTCGAACGAAGCACCTGATGGGACCAGGGACCGACGACCAGTTACGAGATTGTCGGCGATCACAACGGCTCTACCATGCCGGAGTAATTCAAGCGCAATGTGGCTACCGATATAGCCTGCACCACCAGTTATTAAAACAGACATGACTAAACTCTCACGTAGAGGGAGGTGAACAAATGAGGCCTCTCAACCGGAAGCCATGCGAACACTCCACCAATTCTTCAGAATGAGTGCGCAACGCTCGGCAGTCAGCCCGTCCCAAAGCGGAATACGCCGAATATGCCCTGTATCGCCAGGCGCCGATAAAACTGCCTTCATGACCGACTTTATCGTTTCATGATTGACTAGTTGGTTGCTGCCACAATGGAGGGTTACGGGGCGTTCGGTATTGTCCCTCAGAGTGAAACAGAATTTCCGTAGATACGCGGCTTCTTCCTGCAGGCCACCTGAGTCGGTCAGTACAAAAAGAGAGGCTGCAAGGAGATTCACGAAGTTCTTGTAGCGGATCGGACCTGCCAGCCTGAGACCGGGCATCGCCTTTAAACGGTCCATCATCGCATGCCGTTCTAGCATACTTTGGGTCCGTGGGTGGAGCGGGAAGACTACAGGGTGACGCTCGGAAGCGTCTTCAAGAACGTCAAGAAGCCACGCAAGCTTCTCTGGACTGTCAACATTGGCCGGACGATGGAATGTGGCAAGACCGAACGAGTTCCTAGCTAGGCCGAACCGCGCCAGCATCTCGCCCTGAATACTGGCTGAAAGTGTGGTTTTCAGTGAGTCAATCATTATGTTTCCGACAAAATGAACTTTCTCCGGCGCGCGTCCCTCATGAAGGATCAAGTTCTGGCTAGCGGCTTCGGATGGCGCGAGCCAGATATCGCTAATAGCGTCGATCAGGGTGCGATTTACTTCTTCGGGCATCGAGATGTCGTAGCTGCGCAAGCCGGCTTCGAGGTGTACGACCGGGATGCCCAAACGCTTTGCAGCAAGCGCTGCTCCCAGAGTGGTATCAACGTCTCCTGCAACTACGACTGCGTCAGGTCGTTCGGCCTCAAGACATTCCGTGTATCCGGCAATCATGCTGCCAAGGCGCGTCCCGAAGCCAGCCTGGTTGACGTCGATAATGTGATCTGCAGCGTTGACGCCTAGATCTTCGAGGTTGTCGGCGGAAAGCTCGGCTGTGAAGTGTTGAGTGAACCAAACGAACATCGGTACACACCAGTCGTGAGCCTTCAGGCAGGTAAAGAGTGGCGCTACTTTCACAATGTTAGGCCGCGTCCCAGCAACAAGGTGGATCCGACATTTGCTTTGAGCTTGTCTCATGATGAAATTGTCATCCGATATAGATGTAAAGCCTGATTCCGACCCGCCTTGCCAAGATCACCATACGAGGTTCAGAGAGACTGCGGATAAAAGCGATTTAGTCTGTTGCAGCATCTCGGACGGAACGTTGGCACTCCAGCCTCGCGAGATGTACAGGTCGCTGATTTGGAGGTCTTCACAGTAGAGGGTCATCATTCCGAGATGCGCACAAAGACTGGCGGAGGCGGCTTGTGGTGATCCTGTATCCACTGAAATATTTGTGCCTAAAATTAGCTCTTGTTCAGAGAAAACGGCTCCGACACCTTCTGGTACAAGTCGGAATATTGTATTCCCGGATCGCGGGTCGATCGCATCTTGCTCCAAGCGCTCCTGTGGAGAGAATGTTAGCCGAGCGGCCAGAGATCCACTCGGAGGGTAGTGCGTTGCGATGGTTTGAGTTTCTACGAACACATCGAGCGGAGCAAAGTATCTTTCAATTTGCCGTGCCACATGCCTTGAGCAAGGATCTACGTCTGCGACGGAAAATGGGCCTGATATGCTTCCCCCGAAAATCAGCGCTCCCGCCACATGAAGTCGGTCCGAGTGCCGAAGCATTGGCGTTCCATACACGATTGCTGGGGCAAGGGGGCAAGGCTCGTAGATATTTGGTTCAGCGTGAACCGTTGTGCATTTCTCTTGTGAGTCAAACTGAAAACGGAGTTTCATGCGATCACCGCAGGAGTTTGAACCATGTCGGCCGTTCGGGACGGCATGAAGATGACCGATATGGCCGTGTCGTCTGGCGACATAAATAAAAGGGCGTCTTTTATAGAGGTCACCGTTTGCACACGGACCTCGTGCTCATCCGATCCGCAAGACCAGACACGGCTGCGGACCTCGTCTTGTCCTAGATCGGACGCAGTCGCTTTGAGACCTGGAATACGGCATATTGTAACGAGATTGATGGCATCGTCCTCGATTAGCCCGCTGCTGGGTAGTGCTGGTAGAATTTGTGCCTCGAGGCTCTGAAATTCATTGTTGCCGTTGCCGTCTACAGTCTCGCTCGGAGCCGGGGCTACGGAAAACATAATCCCTGCCCGACGCAGGCGCGCGAGACTGGCAAGATCCAGCCCATCAAGAACTAGGTCGGGTGCATCACGCCAACCGGTTATGTGTTTTGCTCCGGATATGTCGATCAGATCCTGGGCGCGCTCAATTTGGCCCTCGGGACTATCAGGTATCGTCACACGTCGGTGCATCAGGTGATCCGGCAGATAAGGCAGGACAACATCGACCAGCCTATCCACGTAATGGCACCGCGTAGTTGGCAGGTTCTTTGCGTCATTGCGTAGCTTATTAGCATGAGAAGATGTATCACGTTGCTGAAGTATCCGGACTGTACGTGTCGCGGCGTTTTTCTGATTGCCCTGAGAAACGGCGGTTAGGTTCAAGCCATGCATCCGACGCAGAATGTGAAGATGCTTTGTATGTCTGAATTGATATCCGGCGTGGGAAAGCCTAGCGATAAGGTTGAAGTCCACACCAGCAAGTAGGAATTCCCGATACCTAAATCGCCGTAGCACGTCAGTGCGGAGCATCGAAGTCCCGTGCGCTAGGACTCGCGAAGCATACATGAAGGCCGCTGCGTCATACTCGCGACCCTGAACGACCTGGGTCTCGCCTGTAATGTTGTCGAAATCGACCCAGCCACCATAGGTGCCCGCAAGCTCGGCGCTCATTGCTTCGAAATGGGCTTTGATCCGCCAAGGCAACATGATGTCGTCGTCGTCCTGAACTACGACGAAGGGTGCTCGCGCAGCATCAACCAGTTTGTTGCGCGCGGCTGCAACCCCCAAGGGAGCCTGACGCATGGTCCTCACGCGCGGATCGTCAATCTCAGCCAGAATATCGGGCGTCTCGTCATCCGATCCATCATCCATGACGACGATCTCGATATCCTGCACAGTCTGGGAGAGAGTGCTATTGATCGAATCCATCAAATACGCGGCGCGGTTGCGAGTAGCGATCAGGACGCTTGCCACGGGTTCGGCGTGATAGCCGATATTAAAATTGCGGATCCACGAGACATCTTTCAGCATGATCTCGCGATTTTTATCCTGTGCGGCTTTCTGTACCGGGTCCGCAGCCACGGCGTCGCGAGTTGGCGGGTGCCAAATGTGGTAGATTCTCACCTCGGGATCATCCACCCAATTTAGACGCCGCCCGGAACGAACTAGGCGTTGAGCAAAATCTATGTCCTCACCGCCATAGACCTCCATTCGCGCATCATAACCACCAATCCGGTTGAAATCCGCCCGCCTGAAGGCGATCAGCCCTCCCATGCCCCAGCGCGGTCGAAAAAACGAGTCCTCTTCGAGCTCTTGCATACTGGCGTGCTCGGCCTGTTCGGCTCCGATCCGTGAGCTAAGATCACGACATTGCACCAGATGCACTGTAGTGTCGTGTGTCGCAAGGAGGGCAAGTAGCTTCTCGACGGTCCGAGGCGAGAAAATCATGTCGCTATCGGTGGTGATTACATACGGCGCCGAAGTTCCCTGTACGCCTGCGTTCAATGCGCGGCTCCGGCTCCAGGGGCCACTGCGCTCCGTACGAATGACACGCCCACCCGCTTGCTCAACAGTAGATTTAACCTCTGCCGCTTCTGCAGAGCCGTAGTCAGAAACCACGATGTCCATGCGCGAGCCGATCGAGGACTGGCGCATGCGCCGCAGTGCGACGGATAGCCTATCAAGCCCCCAATCTCGGAAGCCGATTATGACAGCTACTTCTTTTTTACACATTCCGAGCAACCGTTATTTTGGGGACCTTTTTCAAGATCATCCCTTGGTGTCCATCTATGGTGAGCGGTTGAAATAAATCAATCTGACTTGCCTTGAAGTCCTTGTCTCCCCATTTATTGAGGGACATTCTAATATTGCTCGCCGATCTGGGGGGTGTGAATGATTTCAGCATGTACAAGCCGAAATGATTTTTAATATTGTCACCTATATAATTATAGTTCAATCCACTGATTGACCGATGTTGCGCAATTGGCAGATCAGCAATTCTCTCCTCTAGCGGATTTCCATCACTGTCGTGCAGGGAAAAAATCATAATTAAAGCCTTTGGGGCCAAAGCGACGGTGCCATGAATGGACAAGCAAAAAGACGCAGGTTCCATACATTCTTTGCGTGGAACTTCCCAACTCGATAGTGAACCGCGATCCTTCATTTGGTCTCCTTCAAACTTGAGTTTAGTCAAAATAACCTCGACAATTACTCAATTGTACAGAGTGTTGCCTGAAGGGGTTACTAGATCAAGTTTTTTCCATCCTGAATGGTGACGTTGCCCCCATCTTTTGTCCAACGTGCCGCAGGCACCGGTGGCTGTTTAGGCTGTGTTAAACCTGTTCGAAGGTGGAGTAAAAGCGAGGATGGCCGTCACTATTTGCGTATGGGTCTGGAATGTTTTGTCAACATTACCTCAGGTGGCCTTACCAGTAAGTAGGTCAGACCAGGCTCGCATGATTCTGTCTAAACCATATCGTTCAATGACATAGTCGCGATATTCGAAAGCGGCCTCACCGACGTTGCATTGTGAAAGCCGAGATATCAGTGCGGTAGCCTCTTCATCAGAAGCTACAATGTTTTGAGGAGGCCAGATGTCTCCGGCACCGTCCCAATTCCACACAATAGGAACTGTTCCCGTCAGCATGCCCTCGCCGATGGCCATATGGAAGCTTTCAAAATCGGACGGGGACAAAATATAGCCCACCAGGGAGAGCCATTCGTTTACATCGTTACCAGCTGGATCAAAAATTACTCTGTAGCGTAGGGAAGGGGATCTATTAATGCGATCGTAAATCTCACGGTAGAAGCTATCTTCATTGGATCTTTTCATTAGCCAGCTGTACGATTGCGGTTCATGTCCTTTGATGCGTAGTACAAATCGATCATCTTCTCTAAGAAGGTTCTCAAGAACATTTATGGCACGATCCAGTCGCTTCATAGATGGCACAATACCAACCATTCCAAGTGTAAATCGAGATGTTGAAAACTTTTTTAACGATCTAAATTTACTCTCACTAACAAGATTAGGTATTACACATGTTTTTTCACGAGGAAAATTAAATTTTGAAATAGCTTTTTCCTGAGTGTGTCTGCTCACAAAAATAATCATGTCAATTTTATCTATATTGATATGAAACGGATGTTCTGTTTCAAGTTCTTGACGGTGGAATCTCACAAATAATTTTTGGTGGGGTTTCTTGTTCCTAGAATACCATACACTGTTCCCAAGAGCCCATTCACAGAAAATGACATCAGCTTCGGATAAGAACTGAAGGCTTTTTTGGGACGAATGTTTATTGTGTCCTATCCACTTGTCATAGCGAACAGAGAATTTTAGCTTCTCACCGAAACCTTGTGCTAGGTCGTCGACGAATTTTAGATCGTGCCCTGCGATCAGAATGCTTTTGGTGCTACGGACAATTGGCTTCGCCGCAGGCTGGTCATGAGGCCTCGTATCGTCTGTGAGGATAGCTTCAAGAAGCTTAACGCGTCTGGAGAAACTGTGTTCATGCGCTACCTGGGAAAGCCGATCAGCGGCTACTTGTGATGCAACGGGATCGGTCAGCGCTTTGACGGCAGAAGAAACGAACTCTTCCTCAGAATTTGCGAACAGTGGGTAATCACTCCCAAGAAGGGAAACATGAATAGCATTCTTGTTCAATATCGCAGGTGTTCTATAGGAGCCATATTCAAGTATCTTCGTAGAATACTCGATAATATCGTCTAACGCGGCTGAGCGCCAAGATAATCCGACTCGACTGCTTTTAAGTTGGGAAAATACACTAGAGCGTGGTTGCCCCTTAAGCCAATGAACGCCTTCAGTTCTCGAAAGCGCATCCTCCATTGAGCTCTTGAATAGGTGGTTGTCGGGAGCGTCATGGATTTTGTCGCCAATCATAACCAGTTGCGCTGACGGCACTTGAGCGCGCACGCGAGACCACAGCTTGACCATTTCATAAGTCATCCACTCCGGCGTGTACTTGCCAGCGTAGACGGCCTCGAGCGGCCTGTGAACTAAGTCAAGGCACTCATGATGTACATCCGGGGCTACGGGTGGGAAAAGTGTGAGTTTGTCGAGGTCAATATATGGGTCTATCTTCTGCCAAAGTTCAACAAATCCGTCGCTCTGGCATAGGACCCTATGGCATGTACTTGATATCTCACGAAGCCGTGTTCTATCGTCATGGCTCATGTCGTTGTAGTCATGTTCGATATCGGTTAGGTATACATAAGAACGAGAGAGTATTTCAGAATCCAATAATTGAAACGCAATTTCTTTTCCGCGAATGAATATCGCATCGTACTTTGTTACGCCATTGTAGTGTTTTGCAATTTGCGCCATCTCTTGCCAATTGAGGCGCCTCTTCGTTATCCCGAATATATCTTCATAGTGTTCAGGGCCTATCACCCTAACATTCTCAAGATCAATTATTTCCTTGTAAAGGGCCATACTCGAAGGAGATGTTCGAGCGGTTAGGTCGACCTGTGTATTGCCGACCTTCAACAATGCGAGCGTTAGCACCAGCGTCCAAATCGAAGATCCGTCTATCAGATTGAGATCGGGATTAGCGCAGATCAGAATTTTCCTCATTGGGTAGCAACCTGTGCAGCATAGGTTCGACCGATAAGGAAGCCGCGGATGGCACTCATGAGCTGGGCTTGTCCAATTTTATTCGGATCGAACAGGATTGTATGAGGTGAGAGCTCGGCATTGTAGGCATATTCTTGTTTTGTATCAGGCGCGAAGCCGTAGAAGTCTGCATCTGGTGCGTAAACAGATGCAGCAATAAGGTCACGGAGTGTATTGGCGCGTGCCGCGGAATCGCCATTTATAATAATGGCGCTTTTAATATGATTGACATTGAGATATCGCAACAATTCTTTTGCTAAAACACCGTCCTCACCTTTAGAAATCATATTTCCCGTTTCGTCGGTTAAGAAATTTCTGTGTTTATCCAGAAGTAATATTTTATCTATTGGATCCCTTTCACATTCGTTACCCAGAATGAAGCTATTGTATTCGTCTTTATCACCTGTAAATATTGCAGAAACTTGGCCGCTCTGTTTGGAAAATCGGTCGCATTCCAGCGTTCGGAATATCTCTGTTAATCGGTCGGCATATGTATGGCCGGAATAGATCGCTCGCATTCCGGCAATTGAGCGCTGACGCCAAAAATCGTCATCGGAAAGCAGTTTTGAAACAGCCTCCTGAGCTTCAGCGGCGTTTCTAACAAATATAACTGAATCAGTTCCTAGAATGTTTTCAATCGCATCGGACTCTGTTGAGACAACCGGTGTTCCTGATGCCAGGAGTTCAAATACGCGGCGCGAGAACATTGTTGGTGAGTTAATTACTGAATTGACATTCAGAAATACCCGGTACTGTGAATATGCTTGACAAAGCGCCTCATAGGGCAAGCTTCCGACCACGCATTGTTCGAGCTCTTGCGGAAATGGAAACACGCCCGTTCCATGATTTCGGTCAAATATATCAAGGCCCAAAGGTGCCACGGCAGGGAGTAGCCATGACATCGCATCGCCGCGCTCCTGATGCCTGTTCCCATACCAGCTGCCGGCGAAGCACGCTCTTCTCATCCTGGCATGAAGAGGGCGCGGGTAGTGTATCTTTGGTTGAGCAGCAAATGGCAGTGGGTTCACCAAAGCAATATTTGTATCCTTTTTGTATTGATCGACGCGCCTGGCGTCAGTGGTAAAAATTGCGTCGGAAATTTTGCAAGAATCAATGAATTTTTCATAATGAACAGGATCTTCTTTGTTCCAGAAAATAACTGGAACACCCTTTCGTCGCGCATATTTGCACAGTTGCTTTAGCTCGGAACCTGGTGAGTACGAGTATCGCGCGACGCGATATTGCCAGCTTCCCTGATTACCGCGCCATGCGCTTTCTATAAAAATGAGATCGGGCGCAGATCTATCAAATAATTCGCGCCAATTATCCGGGCGCGGAAGAACCAGATTCGCCTCGGGAGCAAAGCAAGTTGATGTAAATTCATCCATTATGCCAAGTATTGTTGGCTTTTCGTCAATTTGATTGGGTGGGGGCCAGCCAATGATATTAATTGGCTCTGTGCTTGAATCATACCGCATGCTGTTGAAATCATCGCTATTTGCTAATTCGGCCGTGATAACGAAATCATTAAGAAGAATCTTCTTTTTCTTCTCAGACCAAGGCATGAATGCAAATACTATTTTGCGAGCCTCTTTCGGACTTACAAACTGGACTTTGAACCCCGTCGGGGATGAACAAACATCTACGTATTTATACAGGCCGGCATTCCTTGACCAGCTAAGACCACGTACATCTCTCTCGCCTATTTGATCTCCTTGTTCGTCGAATAGACGAACTGTTAGTATCGCTGCTTTTTGTTTTAAACTAACAATATCTGCTTTAATTTTGGCGGATACACTTATGATATTCTCGTCTCCAGAATTTGGAACCTGAAGACCGACCTCAAAGGTTCTTATATTAATCCAGTTGTTTTGCTTATTATCTTTTGAATTTCGGCGCGCCATTCGTTGTAAGAGATTGATGGAAAATAGATGTTTCATAGTAGGTTCCCGGAGGCAGTTCGAGAGTGTCAGCCTTGAGGCGTGAGCGGCAAAGCTTGGCCAAGGAGCTGGTGCTCCAGTTCGGTTTTTTAATCATTTGCCCTGCGCTGACTTAAATAGGCGCACCACAATCCTCGTGTGTCGACGCTCTTTGTCGACCGGATGACCTCCGGCGCGATCGCCTTGAACTCCCGGTGATCCACCAGGAGGGCGAGCACATCGGCATCGTTCATGGCGTCATCCATGGCGACCAGTTTCGCGTTGGGAAGAGAGAGGCGCGGCGGCAGTTGCGCGATGTTGGGCTCGACCAGCATGATCTCGCCATCATGCTTTCTGCACAGGGCCTCGACAATCTCGATTGCCGGGCTTTCGCGAAGGTCGTCGGTGTCCGCCTTGTAGGCAAGGCCAAGGCAGGCGATGCGGTCTCCGGGGGAGGCGATGGCCATGATCTTGTCGACGACAAAGTCCGGCTTGCGGTCATTGACCTCACGCGCCGTGCGCATGAGTGGCGCCGTTTCGCCGGCCGCGTGAACGATGAACCAGGGGTCGACGGCAATGCAGTGGCCGCCAACGCCGGGGCCTGGCTGAAGGATGTTGACGCGCGGATGGTGGTTCGCGAGGTCGATCACCTCCCACGGGTCGATGTCGAGGCCGTCGCACACCATGGATAGCTCATTGGCGAAGGCGATGTTCACATCGCGATAGGCGTTTTCGGTCAGCTTGACCATTTCCGCCGTGCGCGCATCGGTGGGGACGATCTTGCCCCGAACGAAGGTGCCGTAAAGGGCGGAGGCCGCCGTGGTCGCGGCCTTCGTCAGCCCGCCGACAATGCGGTCATTCTCGACCAGCTCGGTCATCATGCGCCCGGGAATGATGCGCTCGGGGCAATAGGCCATGAGAATGTCGCTTGCGTCCGACCCGTCCGCCGGGAAGGCGAGATCTGGCCGCGCGGCGGCGAGGGTGGCCGCCAGCCGCTCCAGGGTGCCGACCGGCGACGTGGACTCCAGGATGATCAGATCGCCGGCCTTCAGAACAGGCGCAATGGAAACACCCGCCGCATCGACATAGGACAGGTCCGGCGCGCGATCGGCCGTCAGCGGCGTGGGAACGGCGATGATGAAGGCGTCGGCGGGTTCCGGCTGCAAGACCGCCCGCAGTCTGCCCTCCTGCACCGTGCCGCGAACCATGGCGTCCAGCTCGGGCTCGAAAAAGTGGGCGCGGCCCTCGTTGATCTCGTTCACCGCGGTGGCGTTCACATCGACGCCGACAACCTCAACGCCCCGGCTGGCCAGAACGGCCGCGGTGGGCAGGCCGATGTAGCCCAGGCCGATCACGCTGACGGTTCCATAGCTCTGGTTCATTTCATGCTTCCTTTTCGCAAAACGGGCCGGGTCACGCGTCGCGCGTCGACCGTTGCAAGAGGGTGTCCCTGATCCGGCCGCTCGCCCGGCCGTCGCCATAGGGGTTCTGCGCCCGGGCCATGGCCTGATAGCGATCCGTGTCCGTCAGAAGCGCCGTGACCCGGTCCCGGATCCGCTCCGCCGACGAGCCGACGAGCTCGGCGCAGCCGGCGGCAATGCCCTCGGGCCGCTCGGTGACGTCGCGCATGACGAGGACGGGCTTGCCGAGGCTCGG
>MDTG01121844.1_pt1 | contig 12367 bp, 8 predicted proteins | sample 811421 | NCBI WGS metagenome assembly MDTG01 (sample SAMN05326645, study PRJNA326480) | marine metagenome | isolation source: seawater | place: Pacific Ocean: South East | collected 2011
AATACCAATATTCAAAAAATATCCAATGATACCTGGTGTTGATTTTTCTGGTACTGTAATTGAATCTGCTAGTAAACTTTTCAAGCCCAAGCAAAAAGTTATTTTAAATGGATGGGGAGTTGGAGAGAAACACACTGGAGGCTTTTCTCAAATAGCTAGGGTAAAATCAGACTGGCTAATTCCTCTTCCAAAAAAAATTACAGAAAAACAAGCAATGATTATAGGTTCAGCAGGCTATACTGCCGCTTTATGTGTGCTTGCAATTAAAAATAAACTTAAACCTAACAATGGTTTAATTCTTGTTACGGGAGCATCTGGTGGTGTAGGAAGTGTCGCTGTAAATCTTTTAAGTAATCTTGGATATGATGTAATTGCACTAAGTGCAAAAAATAAAGAATATCTTTATAAACTTGGCGCTAAAAAAGTCATAAATAGAAAAGATTATAAAATTAATAAAAAACCCTTATCAGAACAAAAATGGGCAGGATGTATTGACACGGTTGGTGGTGATGTTCTATCAAATATTTTAACAGAAATAAAATATGATGGAATTGTGGCGTCCACAGGATTGGCAAAAAGCCCTGATCTCAATACAACTGTCTATCCATTTATTTTAAGAAATATAACTTTGTCGGGTGTTGACAGTGTTTACACTAACAAAAATAAAAGAATTAAAGCCTGGAAATTAATTCAAGATAAACTTGATTTCTCTAAATTGGATTTGATTAAAAATGAAAAAAGTTTTAAAGATTTAAAATCCTTATCAAGCAAAATTCTTAAAGGTAAAATTAAAGGTAGGACTTTAATAAACGTAAATCTGTAAAATTATGATTAGCTCAAATAATTTTAAAGAAATTACTGCTACTTTAAGAGATATAAGTAATCAAGCATCGAAAAAAATTTTAGAAATATATAATTCAAACTTTGAAATAAAATTTAAAGATGACAAATCACCGCTTACAATGGCCGATACAGAATCCAATAGAATTATTTGTAGCAAATTAACTAAAGAGTTTCCTAAAATTCCTATTATTTCTGAAGAGAATAAAAACAAAAGATTAAATATTGATACCTACTTTTTAGTTGACCCTCTGGATGGTACTAAAGAATTTATTTCAAGAAATGGTGAGTTTACAGTAAACATTGCTTTAATATTTAAAAATCAGCCAAAGTTAGGTGTTATTAAAATACCAACTCAAAATACTCAGTATTTTTCAGATGGGTTTAGTTCATTTAAATATAATAGATATTTAAAAAAAATATTTTCAAATTCTTCAGCAAACAAAATTAAATTTTTAACGAGTCGATCACACTTGGATTTTATAACTGAAAGCATAATAAAAAGTTTTAGAAACGCACACTTAAATAAAGTTGGCTCCTCATTAAAATTTTGTTATTTAGCAGAAGGTAAAGCTGATATATATATTAGAAATGGTAATACAATGTGCTGGGATGTTGGGGCAGGTATTGCAATTCTAAAAACTGCCGGCTGCGACATAAAAACATTAGATCTAAAAAAATTCGTATTGAATAGAGAGAACTTTATAAATGAATCTTTTGTAAGTTTTAAAAACACATTTTCTAATGAGATACTTAAATATATTTCAAAACAATATAAATTAAATTCTTAGAGATGATTAAATCAAAAATTAAAATTAGCTTTATAGTGCCGTGTTTTAACGAGGAAAGTAATATTATTAACACAATTGAAGAAATCCTCAAAATATCAAATAAATGCCTATTTAAACCATTTGAACTTATAATAGTTGATGACGGAAGTACAGATAAGACATTTCAAAAAATTAAAATCTATGAAAATATTAGGAAATATAAACATAAAAAAAATATTGGTATTGGTGCTGCCTACAAAACTGGTTTAAAGAAATCAAAGGGAGAATATATTATTATGATTCCTGGAGATAACTCACATCCTTTATCAAGTATAGAGCCAATAATTAAAAAAATTGGAAAATCAGATATCATTATTCCTTTTACAACTAAAAAAGGGAAAAGAAGTATAGCGAGATTTTTTTTATCAAAAATTTTTACATTTTTAATAAACATCTTCTTCAATCTTAATATTAAATATTTCAACGGAACGGTTCTTCATAAAAAAAAACTTTTAGATCTTATAAAAATAAAATCTAATGGTTTTGATTATCAAGCTGAAATTTTAATTAAATTAATACGTGAGGGCTTTTCATATGATGAAGTTGAAGTTTTTATTAATGAAAGAGAAGAAGGAACAAGTAAAGCTGTAAGTTTATCAAATGGATTTAAAATAATGTGGAATTTAATTTCATTAAAAAAAGAATTAGGTTCTTCATAGAATTATTTTAGATCAAAATATATAAATTTTAAAAATGTGTGAATTTAAAAAAAAATTTAAAATACTATTAATTCCTGATAAATTTCAAAGATATGATATTATTCAGATTGAGAATATAAAAAATGCACTGTCCAGAACCGGAATAGTTTCCTATATTTTTAAATCTAATTTCAATGATGATAAAATTAAAGATTTTCTTAAAGACAATTCATTTGATGTTGTTTTTGCAGTAAACAAGGGTAGACCAATTGGATTAAATAAACAGATAAGGTTTATAAGTTGGTTTCAAGATTTTTATTATGATTCTGATTTTTTGCTGGAACATTATGAAAAAAATGACATTGTATACTTCTACACATCACCAGATTCATTTGGTGTATCCAAAAAAATAAATTGTTATTCGTCGACACTTTATCCAGGTATTGACCCATTAATATTATCTTCGGATTTGGATAACATTTCTAGTGACTGCGATTTAGTTGATAAATATCAAAAATTAGAATTTTCAATTTGTGGCTACATCCCAACTCCAATCTTAACACCGTTCTTTGAACTTTATTTTAGAAATTATAACTACAATGAAGGACATTTTATTGATAAACATTTGCTGGAATGGGCTTCCAACCTCACTAATAAGAAAGATAATAAATATCGAATAGATTTTTGGAAAGAATTTATTGTTGATCTACAAATAATCGTAGAGAGCAATTATGAACCACTTTCTGGAGATTTAAAAGTGAAAATGATTGCATCAAAAATAAAACAAAGAATAAGAGACAATTTCAAATATATAAATTCTGAAATTTTCCGACAATGGATTCCTTTTTTTAGTACAGAATACGCACGCTATTTAGATAGAGCATTACTAGCAAAGTTGCTATCAAAACACTCATACCAGTTTGCACTGTTTGGAAAAGGATGGAGTGAGATTTTAGAATTTGAATCATTTGCAGGTAAACATATTTCTGATCAAAAAAAATTATTTGAAATTTACAAGAAATCTAAAATAAATCTTTATAACAATACCCATGGGCTTGGAATGCACTCCAAAGTATTTGAGATATTTGCTAACGGTGGATTTTTAGCCTTACCGAAATACAAAAAAAATTTTTCACTCAGTGGAATTAATGAGGGTTTCAACGAAAATGAGCATTTTGTAACTTTTACTTCTGAAAATTTTGAAGATCTTATACATAATTGGTTATTTAATACTAAGAAGCGAATTGAAGTTGCAAAAAATGCTAGAGAAATTGTTTTGGACCAACATACATGGGATAAAAGAGTACAAAAAATCATAAATGATTTAGAATTATGAAAAAATTAAATTTTTTATTAATTCCAAAATCAAATTATTTCATGGATTTAATAATACTAATGGACATTGGAAATGAAATAAAAAAAAATGGACACAATTGCATAAATTTAACAGCACCAATAAGTGATGAAAATTTATATTTTTTACTTAAACAAAAAAAAATTGACGTTGTCTTAGGAGTAAATAAAGGTAAACCAGAACGATTGAAAAAAAATATTAGATTTATTTCCTGGCTAACTGATATTTACAGTTCAGAAGAGTTAAATAATTTCAATGAAAACGATATAATTTACACTTTAAAAAAAAGTAAAATTGAGTCTAAAAAAATAAAAATCAAACATCTAATTCCAGCTGCTAATGTTTTTTCAAAAATTAAAACTGTTTCTGATTATGATTTTTTTTCTGGTGATTCTAATTTTCAAGAAATTGATTTTTCGGTTGTAAACACTCTTTCTAAAAACAAATTATTTGATGGAAATAAAAATAAGATCTACGACGGACATAAAAAAAATATGGAAAACCATAAATTTATTTATCAACTTTTTAAATCACTAAAAAAGGAATACAAAATTAGTGTATTTGGAACTATGGATTATTCAAAAGTTTTTAAAGACAATTTAATTACTTACAAAGGGGAGGTTAATAATTTGAATTATTTTTATGAAATCTTCAGGAATTCTAAGTTTAATCTTACCTTTGATCATAATTATTTAGATTTTAATAGTAATTTTTTTAACATACTTCTTGTTGAAGGTACTTTAATTGCAAACGATAAGTTTAATAACATAATTAAAAACTATCTAGAGCAGGATCAAGATTTTACAAATTGTTATATTTCTTATGAGAATACAGAGTCTTTTCAGTCAAAGATATCTGAATTTTATGATGATTTTGAAAGAAGGTTAATTATGGGTAAAAAAGCTTCTATTTTTGTAAATAATAATCACACTTACAAAAATAGAGTCAATCAAATTCTTATGGATTTAATTTAATAATTTCCCAAAATACTGAGACCTCAAAATATATTTAGCTATACCTTATTCTTATTGCATTTATATTGTCATAGAGATTAAGTGATAGTTATTTTTGATATTTTATGGCATTAGGATTGCACATAAGTTGTATGGATTCATCAAATTTGAGTTTTTCAAAAACTAATTTAGTCTTAAAAAAAGGCAACTGTCGTGTTTGTGGAAGTGACAAAAAATCTTTAATTTTACCTAGTTGGTATTTTGATATTACACAAAAAAGTGCATCTTTAGCAGAATATATTTTTGTAGTTTCATGTGATAAATGCGGTTGTATATACACTGACCCATACATTGATCCAACTAAAAACATTCAATTTAAATCTGAGAGTTATTACAATGATTACATAAACCCTTTAAGTTCACACAATGAATTACAAATTAAATCAGCAGATTTTAAGTTAAATCTAATTGGGAAATATCTAAATTTAAATAAAAACTCTAAAACACTTGATATTGGTGCAACAGGTGCCTTCTCTCAAGCGCTTGCAAATAGATATAATAACAAAATTAATTATTTAGTTGAACCATCAAAAGATGCAATTTCTCTTTGTAAAAAAATTTATAAAAATGTTAGACCTATTGAGGGAATTTATAGTCAACAGAATTTTAAAAAGGAATCATTAGATTTTATTTCTTTTTTTTATTCATTATATTATATGGAAGATCCCAATATTTGCTTAAGAAAAGCTTATGAATCATTAAAACAAGATGGCAAATTAGTTGTCAATATTGCAAATGTTTTAATGGAAAATGGAGGACTATATAATGATCCAAAATCACCAAATAATGGATATATTTTATGTGAAATTTCTGATATTGTGAGAAGAGATATGTACTTGCTGTACGACCAAAATTCACTAAAAAATATTTTAAATAAAAATGGTTTTAGTATACTACACAATCTCAAGTATCACTATCCATCTTCACATCCTTTATACGGAAGAGAAGGTTCAATTTTAATATGTAAAAAAGAAACGAAAAACATTGGTAAAAAAATAAAGAAGTCATTGAAAACAAAAAAAATTATAGAGAATTTTTGTAAAACTGTCTCTGCCAACTCAATTCAACTTTTTTGTATTAACAACAATCCAAGAAAAATTAATTTTTACTGTAATGATGATACTTATTTTTTAATAATAAAAGAAATTTTTGAAAAATATACATCAAACATTCACATAATTCAAAAAAAGATTGGAGATTCTAATCTTAATAATGCTGACTTTGTTTTTACAACATTTAATGATGATAGACATAATTGGATAATAGATTATAATAAGAAAATTGAAGTTTTTCAAAAAGATATGGACAATTTATATCCAAATTATTGGAAAAAAGAAAATGGCGAAATTATGATGCTGAAATCTTGCTTACCATATAAAAAAAATATCCAAGGATTATATCCCTGGAATAGAGATCCGAGTAAATATTCAGTATCCTGGTCAAATACATTTTTTTAAATAACTAATATTCTAGATTATTAAAATCTTATTTATATAATTTAAGAAATTCTCTTATATCAAGTGTCTAATTCATTTAGTTAATAACGCATACGATAAGCCTAAACTTTCTTTCAAAAAGTAGTGTTAGACAGATTTTAATAGAAATTATTAATTGTATTTCTTAATTTTAAGAAAACACATATTAATGTTTACACTCTAAATATAAAAAAATTTTTTATTCCAATTTTTAATTAGCTTTTGTTGGTTTTTATTTAATAAATAATTTGGAATTTTTTTTTTTTTAATAATTAAATCTCTTATTAATGAACCCGAGATTTTGCTATTTGTATGATTAAAAGTGTATTTTTTTGTGGTTTTATTAAATCCAACTGAATCAAAGAAAATTATACTGATTCCAATATCGCCAATTTCATTAAAAAAAGCTCTAAGATCTTTATTTGAAAAATTATTATTAAAACCAGTATGATCTCTCCCAACAATAAAATGTGTACAACCTAAATTTTTTCTACAAATAGCTGTAAAAACTGCCTCTCTTAAGCCTGCATACCTCGAATATATATCAAGACTACAAAGAATAGCCTTTTTATAGTGGACTTTAGATCTTAACATTTCAGAATATGATTCAATTAAAAAATCATTTTTAAAATCACCCTTTTTTTTTAAACCAACTGCTGGACTCAGCATAATTCCATCAGCATTTGAAATTTTCAATGCCTTTTTTTGAATGAAGATGTGTCCTTGATGTGGGATATTTCTTGTGTGAAAACCAATAATAGTATGCCAACCTTTTGTATATATTAATTCTTTTGATTTTTTTGGAATTGCTTCAAATCTCTGGAAAGTAAAATTACTAAATTGTGGTCCAGTGATTTTTCCGGATATAAAATATTTACCTCTATTTTTCAAACTCTTTAAGCCAGGATGATCTAGATAATCTGTTGAGAACCATTTTTTTAATAAATCTTTACTATTCATTTCATATAAAGAGTCGACTTTAATAGAACATAAAATTTTTTTTTTAGAGTTTAAAAGATTATAATGCTTATTAATTTTAATTTTTCTATTTATTGGGAGAACAATTGGCAAAGTCCAGATATTTCCATCTAATAATCTATTTTTATTCAGCACAGATTTTATTTCTTTAAGAGACATAAATCTATCAAGCGGGTTATAAGTTCCAAAAATTATTTGCTTCACATCAGATTCTGCAAATTTATCAATTATAATCTCATCAAATTTTTTTATTGGAGAGGTTTTTTTAGATGAGTTTTTTTTAAACGAAGTTTTAAAAGATTTAAAGATTCTCTTAATAATAGAAGCAGATTCAACAGGATATTTTCCAACAGCTGTTTCAGCAGCTAAAACCAAACCATCTACTCCATCAATTAAAGTATTATAAATGTCATTAATTTCAGCTCTATTTGGAAATGGATTGTTAATCATTGACTCAAGAAAATTTGTTGCAACAAAGATTTTTGTTTTTACATCTTTGGCTATTTTTGTAATTTCTTTCTGAATTATGGGAATATCTTCAATATTAAATTCTTTTGAAAGATCTCCTCTATCTATTAATATTGAGTCTGCAATTTGGCATATTTCTTTACAATTGCTAAAACCACTTTTATTTTCAATTTTAGCAATAATTTTGGCACCCTTCGGAACTAATTTTTTTATATTAAGAACATCTTGCTTTTTGTTGCAAAAAGATAATGCATAATTTTTAATTTGTTTTTTACTGGTTATTCTAAATGCTAATATATCTTTTTCTGTAAAGGGATTTAATTTTATAGACTTATTAATTGAAACACCCTTATTTGAGAATATTGATCCTTCATTTATAACTACAGCTTGTATTGTATTTTTTTCAACTTTTAAAACCTCTACAACCACTGCATTAAAATCTATAAAAACTAAGTCACCTGTCTTAAATTGGTGAATAGATACTTTAGGATAAAAGTTTATAAAATTTGGATTTTTGGCAAAATCAAAAAAAATATTTATTATTTTTCCTTCATCAAGAAATACCTTTTTTTTTAATCTTGTCCTAATTTGTGCACCTTCGGTGTCTATGCAAATTGGAACATTAGTATGACTTTTAATTAAATCTATAGTTTTTTCCAGATCTTTAATTTCAGTATGTGAAAGATTAATTCTAAAGAGTGAAACTCCTAGAAGCTCTAACTTTTTTAGAACTTTTGAGTTTAGTGAGGATGGACCAAGTGTTGAAAATAATTCCATTTTTTATTAAGAGATTAATATTTCATTTTATTTACAAAGCTTAAATAATTGAACTTAAAATTTTAACGACTTAGTAAATGATAATTTAAGCAAACTTTTTTTTATGTATCTATTCTATAGATTATTCAAAATTATTTCACTGAAAAAGGGTTTTGGCACAATAATTTCATTAAATCTAAGAGATGTATTTACAAAAAAAGAATAATGAAAATTTTGAGTTTTTTACGAAAAATTATATTCCTTGGGGATTAATAAAAAGAAAACCAGGTTTTTTAAAATTACTAAAAAAAGAAATTGAAAAAAGTGATATTATTGACAATTTTAATTCGGCCTCAGATAAAATTATAAAAAACTTCGTAAAAGCTGTAAATTTAGATTCAAAAATTCATAAAACTATAGTTTTCATTTCTGGTAAGTGTTACCCCAACATATCTCGTCAGGCAAGTTATATGAAAAAAAATAGATTCAAAACATATTTAATTACAATGGAGAATTTATCAAAAAAAAATCTAGAAATGATTGAAAATTCATTTGATGAAATTTTACAAAATTGTTCTTTTTTTCCTACCTTAGGGAAAATTATCAATTCAATTTCTCCATGTTTTTTTCATGTTCAATGTTGGATGTGGGATTTTTCTTTGGGAAAGTTTGTAATTAAACAACGGTCAAAATCAAAAGTAATATGTGACTTTTATGATGTTACAGGAATGTATGCTAATTATGATGACTTAAAAATCGTTTTTGATGAACATAGTATCAAACAGGATTTAAGCTGTGAAAAATTTATTTTTGAAAATTCAGACGGAATTATACACAGATACAAAGAAAGTGTATTTATAGAATACGCTAAAAGATATAAAAATAATGGAAAATTTCTAGAATTTCAACAATATGCAGACACAAAATTGAGTCAAAGTAATAAGTTAACTGTAAAAAATGAAAAATTAAAATTTGTCTTTTGTGGAACTTTAATACCACCAAATGATATTAATCATCCACACGAACTTTTCAGCCCTGCTGGTTTGTCATATTCTTTCAATAAAATTTTAGAAGGAAATCATGAATTAAATGTTTTTCAACCACTTAATTCTAATAAAGAATTTAATAAATGGTTATTTGATTTAAAAAAAAACAAATTTTCAGAAACATTAAAAATTCATAATTTTCTTCCACTTTCAGAACTAATTGAAAAAATTTCAGAGTACGACTTTGGAATAAATATTCAACAAGTTGATATGAAAAAAACTAGAGTTAGTAAGTATACTTTTGATGGAGCTATGGGCACAAAAAATTATACCTATCTTGAGGCAGGACTTCCAATTATCGTAAATAAAGAATTTAAATATCACGATGAAATTGTTACTAAAAATAATATTGGACTATCTATTCAATCAGAAGATTTATCAAATTTTAATCATTTACTAAAGAATATAAATTTAAATGTATTAAAAGAAAATGTAAAAAAATTTAATTTAAAAAATAGCTTATTAATTCAGGGGAAGGATTTGTTATCATTTTATAATTCATTGTGACTTTTATTTTTATAACAATTAAACATTAAATATTTTTAAATAGTAAAAGTGCTACCTAAAATAAACACCTCATAAGAATGTTTAAATTTGAAAATAAATTTATTCAGGAAATGAAATCTTTTCTTTTTTCATAACATCAACAAAGAATTTGGTCACCGCTTTTATTCTCTTGAATTGATATGAGTTTTCGTGAATATTAATCCAATACTCTCTTTTTATATTAATAAAATTTGGAAGAACTAACTCTAAAGAATCATTATCAGAAGCGATAAATGAATGAATTAATCCTAATCCAAGTCCATTTTTTATCGCTAAATATTGAGATCTTAAGCTGTTACTTCTGAATACAACATTAAAGTTATCATTTATTTCATCAAAATAATTTAATTCTGGAAGTTCAATTAACTCTTCGACATAGCTAATAAACCTATGCTTTTTTAAATCTTTCAAATGAATAATTTTTGAATTGGATTTTAGGTAAGATTTTGATCCATAAAGCTTTACGAAATAATCACATAACTTCCAAGAAATTAGTCTACCTTTTTTTGGTCTAGATAATGAAATTAATATATCAGTTTCTCTGTTTGCCAAACTTCTATACCTACTGTCTGCAAGAAGTTCGATTTGAATTTCTGGGTATTCTAAAAGAAATTTATCGAGATATTTTGTAAAAACTTCAACACCAAGACCTTCCCCAACACTAATGCTAACTTTCCCAGAAATATTTGGATTTACTCTTAAAAATTCTTCATTTATACTAAATATACCTGACTCAATTCTTTCAACATATTTTAATAAGCAATGTCCCTTCTCTGTTAGAGAATATCCGTTAGGCGATTTAAAGAACAAATCAGTTTTTAAGTTTTTTTCTAATCTGTTAATCCTTCTTGCAATAGTTGTTGGTTCAATTTTTAATTTTTTAGAGGCAAGAATTAATTTTGAACATCTAGATAGTGCAATAAAAGAGTGAAGATCATTCCAATTAAACATAATCAAACTATAGAGATTTATCAAAGAAATAAAATGCTTTTTTGCATTTTAATAATTTAAAATTTTATGTTGGAATGCAAAAAATTATTTGTAGAATAGTTTTTATAATGAAGAACATAGGACATTTTATCAACGGTGAAATAACACACGAGGATGGCAAAAATATTGAAGTCTACAATCCTTCAAATGGAGAAATAATAAGTTCAATTAACTGTGCCTCAAAAAATGTCATCGAGAAAGCGATAATTAGCTCTCAAAAAGCTTTCAATGAATGGAAACTCTATTCAATAGCCAGAAGAACTGAGGTACTTTTTGAATATAAAGTTTTGTTAGAAAAAAATAAGGAAAAATTAGCTAAAATTATAGGAGAAGATTTAGGAAAAGTTTATGATGACGCTTTAGGCGAGGTAAGAAGGGGTATAGAAAATATTGAATACGCCTGTGGAATTGGAGAAGTTATGAAAGGTGAGTATAACAAAAATATAAGCTCAAACGTTGACTCATGGAGTGAGTTTTCACCTCTTGGTGTAGTTTTAGGTATAACCCCATTTAACTTTCCAGCAATGGTCCCGCTGTGGATGTTTCCATTAGCTCTTGCAACTGGGAATTCTTTCATTTTGAAACCTTCAGAAAAAGACCCTTTAGGTTCAATGTTTATTACTGAGCTCTTTAATGAAACGAAAGCTCCGAAAGGTTTGCTAAACCTAGTTAATGGTGATAAAGAAGTGGTTAATTCTTTAATAAATGATCAAAGAATAAAGGCTGTAAGTTTTGTTGGCTCAACGCCAGTTGCAAAAAATGTGTACGAGTTATCCGCATCGTCAGGAAAAAGATGTCAAGCGCTTGGCGGAGCTAAAAACCATGCTTTAATACTATCAGATGCAAATATAGATTTCACAACTGATCAACTCATTTCAGCAGCTTTTGGTTCATCCGGTCAGCGTTGTATGGCATTGTCAGTTGCTGTTGTTTCTGCAGATATTAAAGAAAGCTTTCTAAAAAATCTTAATCAGAAAGTTTCAAAATTAAAATTTGGTTTTGAAAATTTAAATTCAAATAGCTTTGGACCTTTAGTTTCAAAAGAACACCTTGAATCTGTTGAAAACAATATAAAGTTGGCAGTGGGTGAGGGGGCCAACATTGTTATTGATGGCAGAGATATCATTAAACGCAAAAACTCAAACAATGGTTATTTTTTGGGTCCTACTATTTTAGATCAAGTGAACACAGAAATGCAATCCTACAAAAATGAAATTTTCGGTCCTGTCTTACAAGTTATTGAAATGAAAAATATCTCAGAAGGTATTAAAATAATAAATGATAATGAATTTGGTAATGGGTGTTGTATATTTACTAGTAGTGGTCACAATGCGAGACTTTTTGCTGATAAAGCAGAAATTGGTATGGTTGGAATAAATATTCCGCTTCCAGTTCCTTCTGCTTACCATAGTTTTGGGGGATGGAAAAATTCT
>MDTG01303183.1_pt1 | contig 12367 bp, 15 predicted proteins | sample 811421 | NCBI WGS metagenome assembly MDTG01 (sample SAMN05326645, study PRJNA326480) | marine metagenome | isolation source: seawater | place: Pacific Ocean: South East | collected 2011
AAGTATTTACGAAAAAAAACATTGACGATAAGCAAAACCTAAAGTAGTCTCGGCTCATGCCTAAATCAAGAGGACGTAAAAAGGGTAGGGGGCCAACTCCGCGAAAGCGTAAGTACAGCGAATCACAAGTCAAATCCGCAGAGTTTGCGAAGTCTGATGAGGAGTTTGCGTATGAAAATAGGAATCATGTCCAGTTAAGTTCAACGGGGGATTATTCAGATTTTAAAAATAGTTCTGGAGGAACCAGAACAATAACGCCTCCTATTTCTGAGGAGCTTATCGAAAATTCTTGGGCTAAAGATAAAAGCCAAGGATATATGTATAACAAGGAAATAGTCGCTTTTTTTAAAGGCCAAAAAGAATTTGAGCTTATATCCCCAGACTGCAACGAGGAAAATTGTTTAAAAACTAGGAGATTGAGACTTTCACATGATGCTATATCCCCAGAGGGTATGCCTACCATAAAAAATATCATCAATGATTTTCTAAAAAATGGAGCCGCCTATGATGCTGCGTTGAGCAAAAAATATGTGGGATTACGATCACTTGATGCGGAATGGGAACTTAAAAGCTACGTTTCTTATTATCATTGGTGTGAAGATAAGCTGCATGGCTATTTAAAAAAAGCACTATTCCCCACTGAAGAATCCCGTAGGCTTTCTGAGGACGCATGGTACGATGGATATGACTTAACCACTGACCAAGGATTACGACACTACATTGAAAAATATCTGACCAAAATTTACCGCGAGGTAGTATATATTACGCAAAGCCAAGCCATATTTCAGCTTCCAGTTCAAATGACAAGAAGGATTTCTGAAGAATATGGAACCCTTGAAGAATGGAGAGAGCTATCTGGAGACAAACAAGTCACTATGGATAGCGTTAAAGAATTTGATTTAGATCCAACTCATTTTGGAACTGGATATACCGGAGACGCGCAACCTCTTTTACCTATAATTACAAAAAGCGATTTGGGAGATAACTGGATTCAGGATATTTTTACCCGTAGAAGCAGTTACTGGATTACTCATGAAGATGAAGCCCTTCCCTCTTGTTTAGTGTCATACATAAGAAAAGGACATTACGAAAAAAAAGATTTTGACAAAAAATACGAACCAATACGACCCGATTTTCTAAAGAAACGATGGGAGGCTTGGACAGAACATTTAGGAGCCGTTTGCGCTAAATACGCCACGAAAGTGCGCGATACTGGGCAAATCGCAGACTCTATATATGCCAATTTTGATCCTAAAACTGGACGAAAGTTCAATATTAAAGATGCGCTTGGTGGAGTCTTGAAAAGTGAACTGGCATCTGAATTTTACAGAGCAGAGACTCATGCCCACATGATGGGTTATGGATTGCCTTTAGCCAATAGAGATATGAACTTGTGGCTAACCGAGGAAGAAGCTAAAGCGACTAATTCTGAAAAAACCACGGGGTTTAAAGATTGGGTAGATTCTGGTGGAAAAGAAAAGATGCAAGAGCTTTCTAGGTTAAGTTTTCTTGGTTGGAAAAAACGCTCCCCAGATAAGGTAAATGCTATGCTATTTACTTTTCCTGTAAAAAACTTTTCTATACTAAATACAAAAGGACTTAAAGAATCCACCGATACCGCATGGGTTTCTATGTCCGAAGAATTTCAAATCGGTGTTACTAATGATCTATGTTTTTGGTTTAATAAAGGCTTCTACCATACGTTCGACCAAATCCATTCAGAGTCTCCCCCAAGAGCAATCGAGTTTTATGATTCAATAATAGGTTTAGTTATGAATATATCTTTTTGGCTTAATTTTATTTCTCAAGAGAGAATAGAGTATGTCAAATCGAAGAAGGAGGAGAATGACAAGCAGCGTGAAAAAATGGGTCTGAACGCTCCCGACTTTGACGAGGATGCGCTCACAGAGGAATATGAGCAAAAATGGATTTCATGCCCAATGACAGTTAGAAAATCCTACAGAGATGATCGTAAGCCCCGTAAAGAGCATCAAGGGGGAACCCATGCTTCTCCATACCCTCATGTCGGCCTTTTGAAAGGGGATCGATACAAAAAGAATCCTACATACGCTTTCTACAAGCCGAGTCATTTCGCAGGGATCAAATTTGAAGGAGGAGTCAACATTGACCAAAATGGTGAGTGGTGTGCGTATCGAATCAACTGGCCCAAAGATCACCCCAAGCACGGCTCAAAAGACCTAAATGAACTCAGGAATGAACAGTCGCAATATATACATGACCGATCCAATTTGAAGTCTCCAAAGAATCAAAAACGTCAAAAACGAGTCAATCAAGTTCTGACGGTTAACCAACACTTGAAAGAGGTTAGAGAGGCTGCTGACAAGCTAGACCAAAAACTTTCAAAATTAAAATCAGAACCAGCAAACTCATGATTAAAGATTTACGAAAAAAAAGATTGACCCAAACCAAGACCTAGATTAGTCTGGACTCACCGTTAAGCAATTAACCGATAAAAAACATACTAACATGAAACCAACTCCCAATGACAATTCAACCCTGACCCAGAAAGGGATTCAGGATTCCGTCTCATTCGCAATCTCCGAAAGTGGATTGCCTCACCTGTTAGACATTCTCCGAAACTCAATGTATTCGGACAAGATTCTAGCAGTAGTCCGAGAGTATTCGTGCAACGCTGTCGATGCTCATGTCCAATCTGACCAAGATGATCGTGCGATTGTTGTTGGTTTACCTACCCGCCTCAAACCAGAATTATCGATTCGTGATTTCGGCAAAGGCTTGAGCCATGAGCAGATTCGCAGCATCTATACTCAGTATGGTGAATCCACCAAGCGTGGAACCAATGATGCCATCGGTATGTTCGGGATCGGTTGCAAATCTGCATTTGCTTATTCTGATTCGTTTTGGGTGAAGTCATATCTCAATGGTCAGTGCTATCACTACAATGCCATTATCGATCCATCCAAGGTAGGTAAATGTGATTTGCTTGGAGTATCCGATACTGATGAAGAAAATGGTATCGAGGTTGTTGTTCCAGTGAAGAATGATGACATTGACACTTTCCACAACACGGCAAAAGATTTTTACCGTCATTTCAAAGTCAAGCCTCAGATTATTGGCTATCAAAACTTCTTTGAAGAAGAATCAGATCCACTTCTCGTCGGAAGCGATTGGCAATGGACTCCTAATCGTTCTCAGTATTACCATGAAGGTCGCCCCTTGGCGATCATGGGTAACGTAGCCTACCGCATCGACAAAAAGAACATCAAGAACCTACCAGAGAATCTTGAAGATATGTTCAATGACTCGTTGATTCTTGAATTTGAGATTGGCGAACTGAGCGTGGCAGCATCGCGTGAGATGCTTGAATACACTGACGTAACGATTAAAAACATCGTCGATAAACTCAGGAGAGTGAAGGCTGAAATCATCACTGAGGTTAAGGATAAGTTTTCCAAGACAGATACTTTTTGGGAAGCAAAAAAACTTTACGGTAATCTTTTCTCGTATGCAAGTAACTACTATACCCTGTCGAGGATTATTAAGAAAATCGATTGGAGCGGCGAAGAAATTGATGACGATGGATTTGGCTTGTGGGAATTGCGTCACACGCCTATCAAAGCGTTCAAGTATGAAAAATCTCGGAACACTGGCAAATGGCGTAGAGTTGAATGCCAGCGCATAAATGCCGAAGATAATGCCAAGATTTATTACAACGATTTGCCTAACACTCGCGGCTTATACGCCCGTTGCTCTCAACAGTGTGATGCTGGTGAAAAGGTGTACGTTATAAATGCACCAGAAACCTATATCGACAATGAAGGCAAGACTCAAAAGGGTATGCAGAAGTTTTTACAAACAACAAAAATTGATTGTGAAATCCATAACCTATCCGAAGTTGCCCTACCGAAAGATTTTGGTAAGCGTAATGTGAGCGGCACTCGCAGTCACACTCCGACCAATCCGAAGAATAACCTCAAAGTATTCAAATTCGTTTCTGATGGCTCGGCAGGGGATACAGATGGTGCATCTGACTACTGGAAACCAGTTGACGTTGACCTCAACGAGCAGACTGACGCGATTTACGTTGAGATTGATCGATACAAAGTAGACGGCAAAGACCCTTACGGTTATTTTGAGTCGCTTTCCCGTATGGAAAAACTTGGAATCGAAATGCCTGAAGTTATTTATGGAGTCAAAAAGAACACCGTAGGAAAACTGGGCGAAGGCTGGGTTAAATTTATCGATGTAGCTTTCAAAAACATTGTGGAATTCGCGCAATCAAGAGATATGCACTCTCAAGCCGTGGATCACGCAAACCGCGAGCAACTGCGTAATGCCTACGACTGGATCAGCAGCGAAGAATCGCACACAAATGAAATTCTACCACATCTTGAGGACGATCATCCATTCGTTGAGTTGAATCGTGCAGCTATTAAAGCTCGCAGGAACCGTGAACCTTTCGCTCTGTATCAAAGCATTAAAGCCAATCTGAAAACATTTGGGGTTGATTACAATGACCTAGAGAAGGCTTTGCCAGACGCTTATGCTCAAGGAGAGGATGTCAACCCGTACATTATCAAGGCAGAGAAACTGATCGAGCAGTACCCAATGTTGAGGTTTGCAACCGTCAGTGGGCGTTACTACAGCGAAAGCCTTGATGTACGCAAGCTGAAGGTTCTAGTGGGTTATCTGAAAGGGTAACGTGCAACTAGGAGGCTCCTTGGTTAATGGGAGTTGACGGGGAGCCTCCTTAAATTTAAATTTAGATAATTTTAAAATGTAACTATGTAAAGGGAAATTAAAATGGATGGGAACGGGGCAAAGTTTATTTATTATCAAAATGTTGGTGAATATTTTTTGATTGTAGAAAAAAAGATAAGGGGCAACGAGGTTATGGATACCATAAGAGAGATGAATGATGAGATTTATTTTAAGCAGAATAACGAAAAAAAGTGCTTGACCGAAACCATAGAATACTTTAGTATCGATAACAGTTAACCGATACAAGGTTTAGAATACAAAAAAAATTATGTACGCATACACCGTAACCGATACAAGTGTCACTGTTTTCAGTGACGGAAAACCTTACATGGCAACCGACTCCCATCCAAATTTTCAGGAGATCAAGGAGAGGGTTCTCAGAGAGGAAACCGATGGACTACTTGAATTGTTCGACCAAGAACAGGCAGTCATCGATTATACAGATGGAAACATCTCTGTCACACACGGAGTGGTTTCATACAAAGGCGAACCAGTTCACAATGTTCTGGTCGATAAAATCCTTGGATGTATGTCCGAGGGGGTAATGTACAAGCGTCTGATTCGCTTTCTGGACAAACTGATGGACAACCCATCTCGCCGTTCTGTAAACGAGCTTTATCGTTTTTTGGAGCATAAGAATATGCCAATCACTCCTGAAGGGGATTTCATTGCATATAAAGGCGTAAATTCCAACTTTACCGACAAATACACGGGTAAATTCGACAATTCCGTTGGAAAAACCCTCGAAATGTCCCGAAACACCGTCTGTGACGATGCCAACATTGGTTGTAGCGAAGGTTTTCACGCTGGTAGCTACGATTACGCCAAGGGTTATGCGTCCGGTGGAGGGCATCTACTTGCCGTTCAGATTAGCCCTGCTGACGTTGTAAGCGTCCCGCATGATTGCGATTGTCAAAAGCTACGCACAACCAAGTACAAGGTTGTCGGCGTTGTTGAAACCATAATCGAGACTGAATCCACTGATGATTACTATGATGGTGATGTCGATGAGGATTATGACGATAACGACTACAATGAGGGCTATGATTCTGGCAGAGAACAAGGCTACGATGAGGGCTACAAGCAAGCCAAAGAGGACTTGGTAAAAGGACTCCTAGACAAGTAAAAAATTACTTGACTTAACACAACCTACATTTTACATATCTGTAGGTTTTTTTGATCTTTGAAATTTACGGACTAGAGGCGCGAGAGAGCCGCGCACGAGAGTGTCTATGTACTCTTGTATTGAACACCGTAAAGTGTACCGACCAGTGAATCGGTACGATGGCAGCATGATTCACCCCCCATAGAATCGCTGCTTAACGAACCCATAGAATAGAGTCGTAGGAGAACTACGGACACCTCACACTTGAACACTATGGGTTTAATTTTAAATTATTTAGAAGGGGTAAGGAGAACCAAATTGGGAGGGAGAGGCTTTATTGCATAACTTTCCCTCCCTTTTTTTTCTATATATAAAAAAGATCTAATTTCGGGCTAATTGTTTTCTTTTCTATATATGAAAGGCTTAAATCGGGGCTTTCTAAATATACGATTTTTGTTTTTATACATATATGTTAGACATAAAACCAAGCAAACATATCTATATGTGTTAGATATACATATTGATACAGTAATACAGGGATAAGATAAGGAATATATAGTTGATTTAAATTAAGAATATTTTGAATTATGGTACTGCCGCACTTTTATTTATTTCAAATATGATTCTAAAACCTATTTTAATTTATTTTGAATTGATTGTCTGATGAAAACTATATGGGATATATTTAAATTTATATATATATCATTTCTGTTTTTGCTATATATTTCATTGATTATTACTGTTGCTGTATGGAGTGATTTACTCCGAAGATTTTCATTAGGGAAATAACATCAAGCATATATATAATATAAGCCGAATTTAAATTTAAATAATTTTAAATAAGTCCGAAGATTTTTATTGTCGAAATAATAGCTCCGAAGAATTTGAAACCGAAAATAACTCCGAAGATTTTGAGTCTCGAAATACATAGCCGATCATAATACGCATATATTGATCGACAAACCAATTAGCCAGTCATGCGTGAGCGGCAAATCTAATTTAAACAAATTTAAGTCCGAAGATTTCAGATCCCAAAATATCTCCGAAGATTTTTCTATTCTAAATATAGGGCATTTATATTGCAAGCAAAATATCTTTGACCCTAGCTTTTTTTGATATAAAATAAAACTCGACAGCAGCTTTTTTTTGATACAAAATAAGCGTGATTCTAATTTGGAATATTTTAGTTTTTTGATTCTCAGACCTGTTTTTTTCTATTGTAATAAAGACATACGAAAATAATTATGTTTTTACATTGACTTTAAATTTGGATGATTTAGGATCTTTACAGATGAAAGTTACTGGACAAGCCCCTGCGGCCATTGAATACGAACGCGCTTGGAACGAGATCGTTGAGAATCTACCCAAGTGGAAATACGAGATTATTGTTAATGTAGAAAAAGATAATCCTGAATGGGAGCGTCTCTCTGCTGACATTGCCAAGCAGACTAGGAAGTTGGCAGAAGGAAGAATGTCTAATTAAGAAAAAAAATCATTGACATTAATTACGAAACAAATTAAGCTACACACATGAGTAAGAAAACTGGCAACTATCGAGGTAAGGTCAAAGGTGCGACCAGCTTCGTTCTTGTTTCTCCTAATCAACTCTATGATAAGATCAACAAGGATTGCAAAGACCTTATGATTCCGATCCAACGTAAGTTTGCGGAATCACTCAGGCTCAACACGGCTCCCATGAACGCTGATTATAAGACTAATAGTGTGGTTCATAATCAAGTTGATGTGGAAGTTAAGAATACGAAAGCAACAGATGAAGCTGTTAGCAGTCTCCCCGCTAAAAAAGAGATTGACTGGTAGTTTTAAATTTGATACAAATTAAAGCATACAAATGAAGGACATATTCACTGATTTCATTGGTCAGGAGGGGCCAAGAAAAACCCTCAACTTCCTTTTCGATGATTGGAAAGGCAGTCAAGTGTTTCCCAACTCTATCTTTATCGCTCCTCGCGGTCACGGTAAGACGGCATTTGCTACTGCTCTCGGCATAGCAATGCAGAAACACCGCCCCACCAAGAGGTTCGTGGTAAAGACTGCATCTTCGTGGCGTAACCTCGATCAGTTCATGGCTGACGTTATTGCCCGTGATGTAATGCAAGGCGAGTGTGTCGTGCTTATCGACGAGGCTCATGAGCTTCCGATGGACGTTCAGACTGCAATGCTTACGATGTTGGCTGACAACAAGGACAATCGTAACACTTACTCGCATGGCGATACCGACATCCAAATCGATTTTACTCGTCATACGTTTTTGTTCGCAACAACCGAGCCTCACAAGGTATTTCATGCTTTGATGAGTCGCCTTTGGAAGATCGACTTGGATCACTACACTCCAACTCAGCTTGGCAAAATCCTCAAGACCAATTTGCCCAAGATCAAGTTTGGGCCAAAGGTTCTTGATGCTGTCGCCAGTGTGCTGCGTGACGAGCCTCGCAAAGCGGTTCAGTATGCCAATCGCATATTCAGCTTTCTCAGAAAGCGCAAGAAGAAGTCGTTTCTCCTCAAGGATTGGGAGACTCTGTGTGACTTTCTCAACATCAAGCCTTTAGGCTTGACAGCAAGTGAGATTCGACTGCTTCAGTCGTTAGCGACAGGAACAGAGTTCAGCCTTACTCACCTTGCGTCCAAGCTCGACATGGAGGCAACGGCAGTTCGGACGAACCTTGAGATTTTCCTTCTCAAAAAGAATCTGATGCAAGTCAAACCAACTGGTCGCAGTCTAACCAAGGCAGGGCAAAAGTACCTCAAAGAATATGCTGCGCTTTGTGGATGATGAATTCAGTCGGGAGGCTCGCGGAGGGTTGCACCTCCTCACGGCCTTTGAGGTCAATGAAGGAGAATGGATATGCCATTCTGATAACTACATAGTTGCCTTCAGATATAAAAACGGGAGGCTTGCTATGGCAATGGGTGATACTTACAATGAAATTGAGCATGGAAATGAAGCCAAGCTAATAGCTCAAGATCCAGAATTAATTGCCAAATCTTTTTTTAAGTCCAAGAAAAAAGTTGACCCTGAACCAATCAAGTTCAAAGACATACTCGATCTAATGCAATGGACTTGCGACGACTACATTCCGTAAATTCGCCAGCTTTTTTGACTATCGCCAAATAAAGGGTTACTGCAAACACTGGACTAGTAGTTTTCAAAGTCCGAATATTTTGATGATGAAAATAAGCGTTATTGTATAGTCCGAATATTATAGCAGCTTAAATAAAGGTACGTGTACGTATCAATTTTTGACCCTTTGACCCTGAATGAAATAGTACGTGTACGTACAATTTTTGACCCTAGAATAGTGTATATATTAGTTGACCCTGAATAGTACGTGTACGTATGAAATTGTTTTGAGTACAAAAAAAGGGAGGAGGTCGCAAAACCCCCTCCCAATGTTATGAGCAGTACAATAGACTAGAGGATCGCAACCCCTAGTTATTTTCTACTTTAAGCTCTTTCGAGAGGTCAGTCAAGAAAGTTTTTGTGCGGGATGCCTTGTCCATCGCACCGAGGAAATCGGTGGACAAACGGTTGGCTTGCTCTACGCGCCGAGGAGCAATCACTCGCGTGAAGTGCTGGGTTGCAGCGTTGTAGAGGTTCCAGAGGTTCCGGTCACTGTCCAGACCGTTGTGGATCGTCTCGTCCTCTGCTTGCGCGTTCCAGATCGAGGCGATGTTGTCGCGGATGTTACCGGAGATTTTGCCTCGCTTGGTCAGGTTGTCGAGGATGTTCAGACCCTTTTCGTGGTCGATACCAGTCTCAGCGAGACGCTTGAACACCTTCTGCTGATCCGCGAGCTTCTCCAGCGCAGCGTCGATACCTCCGCCAATCGCGTTTACGTCGATCCCGTTTTGGTGACGGAAATTGACTTCGTACTGCTTGGCAAGCGAGGTCATTCCGTTGGTGCAAACAAGGCGCAGGAATCCCAGAGCCACATTCAAACGCTTTGTGCAATCAAAGCTATTTTGGAAAGTGAAACTGACACCCACGTTGTCGCCCTTTGCTGGCTTGAAGTTGAATTCAGACTTCGGGTTTTTGATCGTGTAGCGAGCGTAAAAACGCTTGCCGTGATCGACAACCTTGAAATCCTTCTCAACCTCGTCGAGCAAGCCACGGGATTTGAGCGAATCTTCAACGTGATTCACAACGTCACTGTTTTGAACAAGCGCATAACGCTCGGTCACAATTCCCAATGCGTTCTCATGATTTGCGCGGAAGTTGCCGTACACACCAGCAAAGGCGGGAGTGTCGTCAGCTTGATTGAGCATCTCAATTTGAGCTTGGGTGAGGTCGTACAAAGGGCGAGTAGCCACTTCGTAGTTATACTGATCGGTTTGGTCGATTACTTTTGGCATAATTTGTTTTGGTTTGTAATTCCCTTAACTGAGATCAAGTCTATCATAGAATCGTTTCTGTCCAAGCTTTTTTTTCATTATTTCTAAACTTTTTTTTCGTTTTATATGCTTGACTTACGAAACAAAATAATGTTATACTTTTCCAAAGGATCTTCGTTTATTTTTTGACCCTAGAAGTGTTATATAGTTGACCCTGAACTGTTAATAACTTACGAAAATAATCCTTGTAACAAACTCTTTTTTGATGTCTAATAAACGCATGAAACCTAAAGCGCGAGTCAATCCCGAAGGATACATGGGAAGTGCGTCCCGTGAACATAAGGTGAAGAAGGGCAAGGGTTCTTACAATAGAAAACCAAAGCACCGGAAGGACACCGATGAAGTTTAGTATCATGTTCTGGCAGAAACCCGGCCTTGCTTGGGTGAAGTTAAATGATGATAAACAATGGAGACTTGTGGCAAGAGCAGATTTTGACCCTGAGAACTACCATGAGTTATCAAGACTAACAGGCTTATTAAGAAAAGGAAATTACGAAAAAAAAGATCTTGACTCTGCGCTGAAGTTTATATATTCTAATTTTAGTTGATATGAAAAACGAACTATACGAAATCATTGAGAAACCCCACAACGGGGAAAACAAGTTCTGGATCAAAGACGAGATGTGCGTCTTGAATGGGCCTTACAATACCATCGAGGAAGCGGAGGCAGACACCCCCAAGGGAGACTTACAGTATCCGCTTGTGATGACCCCTTTCGGCCAAATGAGGAACCACTCGAAATGATGGCCGAGTCAGAAGCAAAAAGGGTCGCAGTAGAATTGATGCGACAAGAAATAGCTAAATTACTATTGAGACATGATCAACTTGTAGAAGCAGTTATTGAACTTGAAAAGGGATTGGAGGACTAAAGATGATAAAATGGACTATGACCAACAGAGAAGCAATGATAATAATATTAGAGGCGGCAGAACACAGTGCAGATATTCTTCCGCCCCAAAACGATAGGAAAGAAAAAATCCTAGAAGCAGTTTATCAAATGCAAGATTACATGAATGACTTAATGAGGGAGGAGTAAATGAACTACAAAGTAGGATTAACAATACACAACTGCTTCGACATTGAGGCAGCTAACGAGCAAGAGGCTGAAGAAAAGGTTAGAACACTCGGAGTTCACGAAACCTTGGAAGATGCCCAATACGAAATAACCTATGTAGATAAGGACGAATGACAGTAACAACATTAAAAGCCGCGATTGCATTGATGCACGATCCAGAGATCGACTCACTTTGGGAGTACGAGGGGCAGAATGGTCAAACCCTTTGGGCAGCATACACCAAAGGCCAATACTGTGACATTTACAGTTCTTGTACTGCATTAAAGCACGATGGAGAAATCACAGAGATGGGGCAAGACTTGCTAGACTCGAACAAGTCACGGAAAGAGGCTTTTGATGAGATGGTTGAATACCCCGTGACACCAGAAACAAAAAAGTGGTGGCAAGATAAAATAAAAGAAAATTTGACCCTGTAATTTAATTAGGTATTGTAGCGGAGTGTTGTTCGTACTCTGGTTATTCTTAATCGCCTGTTCCGTAACTACATAAAAGCGAGAACGATTTTAATAAAAAAAGTGTTGACTTACGAAACTAATTATCATAGGATATAAACAGTTACAGGGGATGCCCTAAACTGCGGGACACGCATGAGAGTAAAATCCATAGCCCCACGCCCTCAGTCAATAGATGCCTCCTCCTGAAACACCCACGACAAAGATGCGCTAATACAGGCGCGAGTTGCAGTCGTCGTAGCCCTAGGGAGACTGTATCATACAAAACCGTGGGAACCAATTTATGTTGGCGAGGTTTGGAAGTATTACGGTATAACCTCTGACGATGGAATGATATTCGTTAAGTCCCGTAGTAACGCCCGTGGCCGAAAGCTGACACGCTGGGGAGATATCCCAAACAAGGCGTGGAGGTGATATTACTAGGCATGGGAAAGGGTTCGATCCCCTTACGCCGACAACAACTTGTCCTGTTCAGCCTTGGGATAAAACCCAAGACAGAGGGTTCGCAACCTTCACAAAGCTGGGTGCAGTCATGTGGCACAAAGCAGGACGCTCGTTTTAAGTGTTAGAATTAACATGGAA
>MDTG01039055.1_pt1 | contig 12366 bp, 14 predicted proteins | sample 811421 | NCBI WGS metagenome assembly MDTG01 (sample SAMN05326645, study PRJNA326480) | marine metagenome | isolation source: seawater | place: Pacific Ocean: South East | collected 2011
AGATGGAAAATGAAACAAGAAAAATTAAGCCCAAACTATACATGTAAAATAAATGATATTATTAAAGTAAAATGAAAAAAGCAAAATTAACATTTCTGAAACCCAAAAAAGGAGATTCATTAGGACAATGGTTGATCGAACAGGGGATTTCGGCAGGATTTCCTTCACCTGCTGATGACTTTAAAGAAATTCGAATAAGTTTGGATAAAGAACTTGTTAAAAATAAAGAATCAACTTTTTATGCAAGAGTAAGTGGTAACTCAATGGAAGACGCAGGATTATCTGATGGAGATATGATAATAATTGATAAAAGCTTAATTCCTCAAAACAACAAGATAGCTGTATGCTTTCTAGATGGTGAATTCACAATTAAGAGAGTGGTAAAGCGAAATAACAATTTATATTTAAAGCCTGAAAATAAAAATTATGAGGAAATTTTAATTAGCGAAGATAATGAACTAATGATTTGGGGGATAGTTACTTATGTTGTTAAATGCGTTAATTGAAATTATTATTCAGTATAAAAAACTATATCATTTTTTTCTGAATTTTTAAATTCAAAATCTAAAGTTTTAATTAATCCTTCACTTACAGTGTATGGAGCTTTAAACTGCTTATGAGCCTTCTGAGAATCAAACTGAGTGGTAGCACAAAATTTTCTAACTCTAACTGAACTAATTGAAAATTTTTTTCTAAATATTAAAGAAATTATATCAAAAAAATATCCGCCTAAAATTCCAAAGACATAGGGAATTTTTGTCTTTATCAGTTTTATTTTCATTATATTTTCTACCAAATTAACTAACTCAATCATTGTAAAATCAGGTTTGTCTGCATAATTATATATATCAAGACCTTTTTTGGTGTTATCCAAACAATGCATAATAAATGCAACAGTATTTCCTACATATGCCATAGATTTTTTGTTTTCTCCTTGTCCAATCATAATAAATCTCTTAGAGACTATTTGTTTTAAAAGGTTATACACATTCCCTCTATTTCTTTCTCCAAATATTACAGTAGGTCTAATAATGGTTACAGATTTATTTTTTTTATCGTTATCAAACCATTTCTTTAAAACTAATTCAGCTTCCCATTTACTTTTCCCATAATGATTAAACGGATCCTGTGGAAATTTTTCATCTGGATTAGGTTTATTTAAACCATAAATTGCAACTGAACTAGTGAAGATTATATTCTTAATTCCAGCTTTATCCATCGCTCTAGTAACATTTTTAATTCCTTGAACATTGACATCATAATAAAGTGAGGTTGGTGAAACATTATCTTTATGCTCAGCAGCAAGTAAGACAACCGTATGTATTGATCTTTCAAAAATCAAATCGTTCTTATTAATTACGTTTCCAATAGTCGTTATTTGATTAAAAAAAGGACTGGGTTTTTTATCTAAATTTTTTACGTCATATTTTTTAACTAATTCATTAATCAAAGACGATCCCACAAAACCTGAGCCGCCAATAACTAAAATTTTATTAGATTTTTTAATCATTCTGATGTCTGTAATTGCCTGATTTAATATTTTGAAGCCATTCTTGATTTTCTAAATACCAAGCAACTGTCCTTTTAATACCCTCTTCAAATTGTAGACTAGGAGACCATCCTAGTTCATTATGAATTTTTGATGCATCAATTGCATATCTTAAATCATGTCCTAATCTGTCTCTAACATATGTTATCAGTTTTTTAGACTCACCCGGTTTGCGACCAAGCAACTGATCTGTTGTTCTTATTAAAATATTTATTAGATCAATATTTTTCCACTCATTAAAACCACCAATATTATAAGTTTGTCCAATTGAGCCTTTATGAAAGATTAAATCAATAGCAGATGCATGATCTTCAACAAATAGCCAATCACGTACATTTTTTCCATCACCATATACTGGTAAATTTTGGTGGTTTATTATGTTAGATATAAATAATGGTATTAATTTTTCTGGAAATTGATAAGGTCCATAATTATTTGAACAGTTTGAAATTAAAGTTTTTAATCCATAAGTATCATGATATGCTCTAACAAAATGATCGGATGATGCTTTGGATGCTGAGTACGGTGAGTGTGGATCATAATTAGTAGTTTCAGAAAATAATCCCTCATCTCCAAGACTTCCGTAAACCTCGTCAGTTGAAATATGATAAAATAGGCTATTTTTTCCTTTCCATTTTCTTTTAGCAATTTCTAAAAGCGTCAATGTTCCTAAAATATTTGTTTTTGCGAAGACAAAAGGGTCTTCTATTGATCGATCAACATGTGATTCTGCTGCTAAATGAATGATATCTGTGATATTATATTTATCGAAAATAGATTCAATAAATTGCATATTACATATATCACCTTTCTCAAAAAAATAATTTGATTTTTTGTTAATGTCATTGAGGTTATTTAAGTTACCAGCATATGTTAACAAATCAATATTAATTATATTATAATTAAGATACTTATTTACAAATAATCTGACGACGTGTGATCCAATAAATCCAGCACCTCCACTAATTATTATATTTTTTTTCATTGAAAATTAATTAAACATTTTTTTAACGAATTTTGCCATTTTGGAATTTTAATATTAAAATGACTTTGAATTAAATGTTTATCAAAAACCGAATATTTTGGTCTCTCAGCAACAGTATTTAAAGTCGATGAGTCAACAGGATTCAATGTTATTTTAATTTTTTTTAATTCAAAAATTTTCTTTGCAAAATCATACCAACTTGCACTACCCTCATTTGAATAATGATACAATTTAGATTTTTCTGAAATTTTACCATTCAAAGTTATTATTTTTAAACACGCATTTGCTAAGTCTAATGCATATGTTGGGCAACCATACTGATCATTAACCACTGAGATCTCTGATTTCTCATTAGACAATCTTATCATTGTCTTAAGAAAATTTCTTCCATAATGTGAATATAACCAGGATGTTCGAATTACTACTGCATCAATATCTGATTTATAAATCTTTTTTTCACCCTCTAATTTAGTTTTTCCATATACTCCAATTGGATTAGTAATATCCTTTTCAGTATATGGTGTTGTTTTTTTTCCGTTAAAAACATAATCTGTTGATATATGAATCAATTTCATTTTAAATTTTTTACAAATGAATAGAATATTTTCTACTGCCTCAACATTTACTTTTTTTGCTTTAAATTTTTCCTTTTCTGCATCATCAACAGCCGTATAAGCGGCACAATTAATAATACAATCAAAACTATTTTCACTAAAGTATTTTCTTACAGAATCCTTGGAAGTTAAATCACAATCATGCATATCAGTAAAAAAGAATTTAAATTCAGAATAATTTTTAGCTAAATTCTTAAACTCTGATCCTAATTGACCATTTCCGCCAGTAATTAAGATTCTCATATAAATGGTGAATTTAAATCATTAATAAGCTTAAGTTCACTATCTTTTTTTGAAGTAATTATTTCAGACTTATCAATACCCCAATCAATATTTAATGAAGGATCATCCCAGAAAATTCCACTATCTGAACTAGGATTATAAAAATTATCAACTTTATAATTAAATATTGCATAATCACTTAAAACCAAGAATGCATGAGCAAAACCATTTGGTATGTAGAATTGTTTTTTATTTTTATCACTAAGTATAACTTTTACATGATGACCATATGTTGGGGAGTTTAACCTTATATCTATAGCGATATCGAGAACTTTTCCAAAGCTGCATCGTACTAGCTTTGATTGAGCATGTGGTGGTTTTTGAAAATGAAAGCCTCTTAATGTTCCCCTTTTTGAAAATGATTCATTATCCTGAACAAATTTTGATTCAATGCCAGATTTATCGTAAATCTTTTGATTATATGATTCAAAAAAAAACCCTCTAGAATCATTATAAATTCTAGGTTCAATAATCAATAAATCTTTAATTTTGGTTTTCTTAACTTTCATTTTTACGTAAAAAAATAAGATATATTGTTTTTAATAATTTTAAAGGCAATAGCCTTGGTATTGATCTTAAAATCAAGTTTCTGATAAATTCTGTAAAGCTAATACTTCCATTTTTAAAAAGGTAATTTTGAAACCTAATTTCCTGAGTGAAAAAAAAATAATTTGATCTTTTTTTAAGCATTTGATTTCCTCCTCTGACAGAAACTAAACAATCCTTCAAATTATATGTACGAAACTTATTATTAATTACTTTGGACCATAAGCAGTAATCTTCATAACCAATAAAATGCGGATAACTTCCAATTTTAATAATTTGATCTTTCTTGAAAATAACAGACATATGATTAAATGGATTTCTGTACTTAATATATTTACAAATATTATCATGAGTGTATGGAACTATTTTTTTTGAATAAATTCCATTTTCATCAAATTCATAAACATTGCTTCCTAATAAACAGATATCTGGGTTATTTTTTAAATATTTCATTTGCTTTAAAAATCTATCAGGATGAGATATGTCGTCAGTGTCCATTCTAGCTACATAGATATATTTGCATTTATTTAATCCATGAGTTAAAGCTTTACCTAAACCGACATTTTTTATCAAACGCACGACATCCATATTACTTTTAATTAACTTTTTCCATTTATCAATAACATCCTCTAATCTTTTATTTATTATGCCGTCAATAACTATTACAACTTGATTTGGTTTCAATTTTTGGTCATCCCAAATACTTTTAATTGATAAATCGAAAAATTTTGGATTTTCTTTATTGTAAACGGACATTAAAACACTAAACTTCATAATTAATTTTAAAATTAAATTGTTTAAAATTATTTATCCATATTTTATTTTTTTTGTTGTTTAGATAGTATTCAGATGGAGCAACTATTTCTTTATTTTTTTTATTAGATAAAAGTGCTGAACAAAAGCTAAAAGTACTATTTGAGATAATAATTTTTTTAAATTTTGACATCAAAATGAATTCTTCTACATCATCAAGTTGATAATTAATAATTTCAGTCTGATCTTCATTTAAAATAAAGTCTACTTTTTCTGTTGAAAAAATATAGATTTTTGAATAATTGATTTTTTTTAAAGACGATTCATAATAATTTACATTCAAAAATTTATAAATTTTTTTATTTTCTTTAGTTGTATAGTCACCTCTTCTCACATGAATGGCTACATCATTTTCAAAGTCAATATTTAGGAACTTATTTTTTAATTTAACTTTTTTTAGTTTGTCGCTCAAGGTTTTTATTCCAATGTTTGATTTAGAGAGATTATGAAAATACCCATCCAAGTAGTAATTTGAATAAGTGTCGTTATTAATTAAAAAATTTTTATCTGTGATAAAATTTTTACTAATTATTTTAAAAATATAAGTCAACCTGAATTTAAAAATTAATTTATCGATCAAATTAAAATTGTCATATACTTTAAATCCTAAAAATGTTAGTTTAAAATCTCTTTTAACTTGATAGTTTTTTAAAGAATTTGAATATAAGACCAATTGCTGATTTTCAAGATTTGAATATGTTAACCCTGCTATAAGTTGTAATATTTGATTTCCTAAGCCTCCTGCTAATCTAATTTTTATCATCCTATATGTTTAGGGAATAACTTACCCCCAATTTTTTTTATATATTTTTTTATAAATGATGGTATTAGACTTCTTAATGTCCATTTATTTACTAATTTATCATCATATAAAAGTTTATTCTTTTCATAAAATTCTACTGTTTTTTTTACAGCAGACAATAGCTGGTTATATTTGTATACTTTTCCGAATTGATCCATATAAAGCCAACTTTTATAAAAATTGGCAGGAGATGACCAACGATTCTCCTTACTACTAAATCTTGCCCAATTTTTTGGAGCAATAACAATTTTTTTTATGGGACTTAAATTAATTGGAAAATATGAAAAGGATGAGTTTGATACTATAATATTTGAACATGAATATATGTAATTAAAACATAATTCAATATCATTTGAAATGATTTTATAATTAGGAAATAAAGCTTTTGCATAGTTATAATCATCTGTAACAACAATAAAGTCATTTATATTAAATTTATGTTTCATATAATCAATCGCATTTTGCCAATATGAAAACGGTAAAATAAATTTTTTATGTCGCTTGTATTCCCCTCCCCTCAAATTAATTATACATGAATTTAACTTTAAATTTATTTTTATTTTAAATTTTGGCACAATCCATTTTTTTAATAATTTGAAATTATTGAAAAAATATTTTTCAGATTGAAATAAACCATTGAGTAAAAAATTTTTACTAGGGCTTAAGTTTTCAACTCTTTTATCAAAATCTGAACTTATGTATTTTAAATCAATGTCATAATATAGTTTTTCATTAAAATATTCAAAATTTTCATTATTATATTCGATGTCAAAATCTAAATTTAGGAAGTTATTTGCTTTAAATTTCTCTAGATTCCTAACAGCTAATTTTGTTTTATTTTTTTTAGAGATTGATTTTGCGGATGCAAAACACCACAGTTGATTCCCTAAACCTTGTCCTTGCTTAAATTCAATTATTATCATTTGTTGAAAAAATATTAAATATTTTTTTTACTGCTACAAAAATTAAGATTAACATAAAATAATTTATTTTATTCAATTTATAATCTTTAAAAATAATATTACGTTCTTTTTTATTTAGGCTATTTATTAATGGGTTAATTTTTTTTGTTATTGATTTATCATAGTCCAGATTTGAACCGATAATATCTTTACTAAATTTTATTTTCTCAGTTCTTATTGTGAGTCTATAATAATAATCAACATCAACTAACCATTGTAGGTTTCTGTTAAAGTTTTGTTTATAAGTGCTTTTAATAAATAAAGTTGCAGTTGGTCCTAAATAATTTTTCAAAAGAATAAATTTTGGGATAGAAAGTAAAATTTTTATTAATGGTAATGGGAAATGTAAATAAGATTTATTTTTTTTATAAAGTCTACATCTATTTATAATCAAGTCGTAATCATTATAATCTGAATTTAAAAATGATTCGAAAAAATTTTTTTTAACAAAAAATTCATCATGATGTATTAAGATAAAATACTTGCCTACACTATCATTTATAAGATTATTCCAATTATCAATATAATTTGAATTTTTTCTTCTTTTATAAATTAATTTACTTTTAATAGCATTTAGTTTTAATCTTAGTTTTTTTATAAAATTTTGAATATTGTCGTTAGTTGAATTGTCATAAATTAAAACTTCAATAGAATCATGGTTCAAAGCATCTGATTCTAATAAGATTTTTTTAATTCCATCTAAATAATTAAATGCTGGAATTAAAACTGATAGTTTTTGGTTTTTCACTACAAGAAAACGGTGTTAACAAAAAATAATGAATTAATTAATCCTAAATATAACCACAACCACCAGTAATCAGAGCCATGATAATTAATTAAAAAAACAAAAGTAATTGATGATAAACTGAAAATTCTTACTATTGCTTCACCTGAATAATCTGCATAACCTAATGGAAATAAACAAAAAAGGGCTATAGATAATGATATATAATTTATTGCCATATATCTGAAAGGAATAGTCTGAGGAAAAAAACGAATTATAAATGATTGATTAATTAACGTAAAAAAGTTGATAATAAAATAAATAATAATTGGGATTACTGATATAAAAAAAAATCTAAAAAAATTTAATTCAGAATACGTATTTGATCCTCTTTCCTCAACTGAGATATCCAACTGAGTTATTAGTAGAAATGAAACGATAACCGAGCAAATAAAATATATAAAAGTAATTGTATAATTAAATGTCAGCTTATTCGTGACGTATGGAATCAAAATAAAAAAAGAAAGTATTAAAAATGTACTAAAATGTGTTTGTGATGAAAGAATAAAAAAGAATAATCCTACAAGAAAATTTATCTTATTTATTTTTGATATTAAAACATAACTAAATCCTAATAAGAATAGCGCAGAAGATAAGCCAGCTCTAATCCTAATTATAAAAAATTCAAAAAATACAATACTTAAAATAAAAAGCAAAACAGTTTTTAATAACCAATTAATTTTAATGTGGTGTTTGCTAATTTTATTTAAGTTTAAGTATGTTAAATAAATTGAGAAAAGAGAGATACCTAAGACAAATGATCTGAATGTATCATATTCAAAACCTAAGGAATTGAATATGAAATTGAGTAAAATGAAAAAGGGCTCCCAGTCACTTTTAAAGTCTAAACCAAATGATAAAAAAATTCTTTGGTAAGGTTCATAATCCGGCAAAGATTCTTGGTTTATAAATTGAAATGAAATGAAAAAAAATATAAAAAAATATAATATTGAATTATTTTTCATTTAATTAAATGTTGATATTGATGCTTATTATTTTGAATATATCTTGGAAAGCTATTATCAAGTTCAACTTTCATTATATGTCTGTTAGTTAAAAAAATATCTTGATTTTTTTTTATCTTATTTCTAATTCTATTTTTAAAAATTTTATCTATAATTTTTAGTAAAAAAGCGGTCCTACCTCCTTGATAATTATAAGAATTTAACTTTTCTATTATTTTTTCTTCTCCACCTAAGAAACTAAAATGCCATCCTCCATTTTTAATAATTCTGCCACCAGAAAGTTTAGATTCATCTTCTTTATGGTACTGCAATAAGTCATAAGAATATTTTTTTAGATATTTTAATTTACAGACTCTTGTACCAAACCAATCTCTGTCCAAGAAGTTATTAATGTAATATAAATACCATTTCATTTTAAAATGAACTAAATCGCAATTCTCAATATATTCAATGGCCTTACCTATCATTGAAGGTCGTGGAATTTCGTCAAGATCACTCATCAATATAATATCAGAATCATTTGCTTTTTTCAAAATTGGAGTAATTAATGAATCTCTTTGAAAAACTTCATTCTGAAAAGAGGTACTTAATTTTATTAGGGGCCTTGAGTTATGTTTATGTGAGTAAGATTTATTATAATCTGTAAAAAAATTTCTTTTAAAGTTTTTAAAGTTTTTTGGGACTTTTCTTACAATATTATGAATTATTTTATTACTAAATTTTTCAAATCTAGCTTTGTTTATTTCATAGTGTAATGGTTTTTTCTTTCCAGAGAAAGTTTCACAACATTCTGAAATAACAAAATAATCTACATAATCATATAAAGTATTTAATCTAATTTCAAGTAGATCAAGCTCATTAAAAAATAAAAATGTATCAAAAATTTTGGGTTTCATTTCTTTCGAATTTATTATTTAAATAATGAAAATAGCCAGTGATCATCATTTTAATTTTATTAAACTTGTCTTTTTCAAAAAATATAATTTTAACAAGGTCCTTTAAAGTTGATTTTTTTTCATAAAGTATAAAATCTTTAAATTCAGGAAACTTACTCCACACGTAAAATCTGTTCTTCACAATGTAATATCTTCTTAAAGCGGTATGATTAGTCAATGTTACACCCATAATTTTATTGACATCTCCGCAGTGATGATTAATTACAATATTATAGTATCTTTTAATTTTAAAACCTAAAGATGCTGCTCTCAAACAAAATTCAGTATCAACACAATCAACAAAGAGTTTTTCATCATATTTACCTATTTTATTAATCAATTCTAAATTAATAACAGAGCCAGAATTCATAGTAACCAGTGAAAAAAAAGGAAATTTATTTAATAACAAGGTTTCATGATTTGAATGCATCGGTGAAAATAAAAAAATATTAGAAGTTTTTTTATCATCTAAAATTTGTCTTTTCATCACATGAAAATCATTATTGTAAAAACTTGAGTCTTGATCCATTAATAATAAAAATTTATACTTTTTATTCAGAGCATATACAATTGCTTGGTTATAAGAAATTGAGAGTCCTCTATTTTCAGGGTAATGTCTGTACAAAATTTTTTCTGAGTTAGGTATATATTTAATATTTGAGTCAGGTGAGTTGTCAAAAATTAATAATTGATCTAAATCTTTTAAGTATGTATTAATGTTATTTATAAAATCTAACTCAGGATTGAATAAGACAACTAAGCCGATCATTCGTTCATGGATTTTAGTGTATTGAGATTATTTTCTAGCTTATGCTTATTTAAAAGAAACAAAATAAAAATGTAAGATATAAGAAAAAGAAAAATTAAAATTAAAGAAAAAAATAATTCATAATAAATTAAGCTTTTAATGTAGCTAAATAATAAACCAAGTATTATGGATATTATAAATGCAGAAAGGAATAGTTTGAAATCTAATTGTAAGTTTTGAAGATATTTTTTTGATTTAATTATTGCTAATACTAAAACTATACACTCAACAATTAATAATGTTAGTACGGTGCCTAGTGCTTTTAATTCTGGAACCAAAATTAAAGTTAAAATAATACTAATTAATGCAGTAAAAAAAAAGATACTAACTAATTCTTTTTCTTTATTAATACTCATCATAAACTGCATAACTAAAATATTACCTAAGGAAATTATTAGGACAAGAGGAGATAAAATTTGCAGGTACAAAGAAGCATCTAAAAACTTTTCGTTAGAAAAAATAAGAATAATATAATCTGAATATATTATAATTAAAGTCATAATTGGAATTGAAAATAAAACACTAAAGGTTATAGAGCTATTTATCAAAATATTAATTTTAGAGACATTATTTCTCTTAAAACTTTTGGAAATTTTTGGCATTAAAACAGGAGTCAAGGCAGAAAAGAGAGCAATAGGTATTTTTATAATTTTAGATGCAAGTGTATATAATCCAACTTGACTTGCAGTTGCAAAAAACCCTAATATAACCACATCAAGTACAGTGTATACCTGTATGAAGAAAGCAATTAAAAAAATATTTATACATGGATAAATATGATCTATAAAATCAAAATCAAATCTAAAAATAAAATTTTCATCCTTAAAGAGTTCTTTTATTGAAAAAAAGCCAATTAAAAGATTGAAAATTAAATTAGTGAGAAAAAATAATTCTAAATCATCTACATCTTTAACAAAAGAAAAAACAACAACAATTAAAACTAATCTGCTAAAAATTAATCTGTAGGATAAAAATTTAAACTTTTCTGTTCCAATAAAAAACCACTCTATAAGCAACAGGTTAGAGAGAATAATTAATGCTCCAATTACAATAAGCTTAATATTATAAAAATCTTTTGGTAAAAAAAATATTACAAAAACAATATAAATAATTAAAAAAAGTAGTGTGGAGATAAAATGTAAGGTGAATAGTTGTCTAAATTTTTTTAGCTTATTGCTCATGTTGGATTTAGAAATTTCTCTTATAGCATATTGTGGAATTCCAAATAAAGCTAAAGTCAACAAGTATCTAGATAAATTTTCATAGTAATTAATTAGTCCAAATAAATTAGGATCAAATATCGATAGCACATAGGGTAAAATTATAATAGGATACAGATATTGAGCAAATATTGATAATATTGAATATAGATAATTTCTTAAAATCTCTATTTTTAACATATCATAAATTATATATTACAGAAAGCTCTTTAATTTTAACAGTATTTTCTTTGGATTTTTTATAAATAAATACATTAAGTAATCTTTCAGCAATAAATCCAATTATTCTTCTGTCATAATTATTCAAAGTACTAAAATCTATTTTTTTCTCTATTTTGAATAATAAATTAAAAACCCATTCACAATACTCATTAAAATATTGGTTATTCATAATAAACATATTGTAACAATGCATTTTTTTTGAATTAAAAAATTCAATAAAAAATTTATAATCATTCTCAGATTCTGAATAAATTATTTCAGAGACAATTTTAAAAAATGAGGTTCCATGATACTTAATGAAATGATCTTTAACAGTTATATTTAAAACTGTTTTTTTGGGTAAAATAATATCATAAAATTTTGTCAATTTTGTGATCTTAGACTTGACTTTTTCAAGTTTATTTTTTGAGATAACTTTTTCAAAAACTACATAATCAAATGAATAATCCCTTCCAATAATTTTTTTTATTAAAGATTTTGATAAATATGGTATTAATTTAATACTATACTCATAGTCTGCAAATATTCTTCTATAATGCATTAACCCATAACTATCATAATTTAAATTTTTCCACATGTAGTAAACAGCAGTCATTTCACAAAATGAAAAGTTCTTTTTTGATATATTATCTCCTACATTATCTTTATGAAATTTATCATCAAAATCTTCTTTACTATCACCAACTATAATTGGATCAAAGAAAAAGTTTATATTTTTTAGAAACGGAGTATTCTTATGAAAAACTACACTAACAAAATTATTTTTTTCTTTCAATAATTTCTTTTTTTGATTTCATTAAAGCTGAGGCAATAACCTGGTGCATATCATAATATTTATAATCAGCTAAACGACCTCCAAAAATGTATTTTTTATCTAAA
>MDTG01132541.1_pt1 | contig 12366 bp, 14 predicted proteins | sample 811421 | NCBI WGS metagenome assembly MDTG01 (sample SAMN05326645, study PRJNA326480) | marine metagenome | isolation source: seawater | place: Pacific Ocean: South East | collected 2011
CCCAGTAATCGGACTTCCTCGAGTTGGAATCCATGGATCACCCCGGGATGTCATAAGAATCGGTAAACCTAAATCATTTATTCCCAATACTTCACTAAAGCTAAATGCATAATTTCCGATTTGCGTCTTAACAAGAACCGGGTTATAACCGATGACACCGTTCTTGTTTAAATCAGTATTATAGTACTGTTCTAAAGCAGCCAGTCCAACTGGTGTCGTTGAGAAGGCGGCACTTACCTGGTTACCCGCCGACCGATCAAATGATATCTCAAATTCATGGAATTTTAGGAGATTGTTCGTTAAATCTGTTGATTTTTCAATAACTACGATTAATGGTTCTACAGGACCAAATTTGAGACCCAGATTACTCTTGCCTTTTACATAAACGATATTATAAATGGAATGGTTAGCAGTCTGCGTCCAGTTGGAACCCGTTGTCGAAAAAAGGGATACATCGCGTAAACCGATAGCCGTATCTGAAAATAAAGTGGCACTTCCCTGTTTGTTTAAAGTAACAGTTGTCGCAGAATACAAAACAGACATGTTGTCAATTTCCCCTAAGATAACCCTGTTATTTTACGCACGTATTGTATAGAAAATAAGCATCGGCAATAAATAATCGGGAAAATTAAGGTAACCTTTAGAGCATAAGGCTCCAATTTATTAATTTTAATTCAAGGAAATCTCATATCGATGAATATTGATTTTGACATGGCTGTCGTTGGTGCGGGAGTAGTTGGGCTAGCTATTGCGAGAGCTTTAGCAAAAATAGGCAAAAGAGTAATTGTCCTTGAATCAAATGAAAATATTGGCGAAGAGACTAGTTCACGTAACAGCGGCGTTATTCACGCTGGCATCTACTATGATAGAAATTCAGTTAAGGCAAAAACCTGTGTCCGTGGTAGACATTTGCTTTATGAATATCTCTCAAAACACAAAGTTAGACACAAAAAAATCGGCAAGTACATTGTAGCCAATCGCCCTGAGTCAGAGCAATTGGAGAGACTGTTCCTGAAAGGAATTGAAAACGGTGTTGAGGATCTAAAAATTATTGAAAAAAATTATCTTCAAAAGAACATCCCTGAAGTAAGAGCAGATATTGCAATTCACAGTCCCTCCACCGGTATTTTAGATGTACATGGATTTATGAACTCACTCACGGGAGAAATTCAAGACCATGGTGGGGATATTGCGAGGCTAAGTAAATTTATTTTTGCGCGGCGGTCAAAAACCAACGACCATAGTTGGGAAATTCAAGTTTCTTGCGGTGAGAAAAATGCTGAGAAAATAATTATTTCATCCCACTGGATCATTAATGCGGCTGGGCTTTTTGCTGAACGAGTTGCATCCGGCATTGAAGGGATGCACGAAAAAAAAATCCCAATAACTAAGTTCACGAAAGGTAATTACTTCGCTGTGAACGGCTATTGTCCGTTTAACACGTTAATTTATCCGCTTCCGGAAGCAGGTGGACTCGGTACCCACCTAACCCTAGATTTGGGGAATCAGGCATTGTTGGGGCCAGACGTTGAACCACTGTCGATCGATGGAAAAATGTTAACCTCCAGCCAATCTTTTGATTACACAATATCAGAGGGAAGAAAATATAAATTTTTTGAAAGCGCTAATAAGTGGTGGCCCAACCTAAAAATAAATCAATTACAACCTGCATATTCTGGCATTAGACCGAAGTTAGATCGAGTGAATGAGAAAGCTACTGATTTTATCATCCAACATGGAGAAGATACAAATAATTCAGGAATCATCAACCTTTTTGGCATTGAATCTCCAGGCTTGACTGCTTCATTAGCTATTGCTGAAATAATCGAGTCGTATGTCGCAAAATATTAAATGCTTTTTAGAGTAAACTTACACGAATTTTTGTCCCTTTAAGGATATCCATAAGGTTCTATAACTATTATGTTTAAAAAATACTCAGGAATGGTTCTCCTTGTATTAGCAGGAGAATTAATTTTTTCTTTGCCATTTCATATTACCCGATATTTTAAACCTGCTGTTTTAGATGTTTTTCAAATTACAAATACAAACCTTGGAGACGCATTTGCATTTTACGGCATACTCGCCCTTTTAAGTTATTTCCCTGGAGGTTATCTTGCGGATAGATATCCTCCGAAAAAATTAATTTTCTACTCGTTACTTCTTACAGGAATTGGAGGAATATATTTTGCTACACTACCGAAACCAATAGTACTTCCTTACCTTTATGCTTTTTGGGGAATAACGACAATTCTATTTTTCTGGGGTGCATTAATCAAATATACAAGCGACTGGGGTGGCGTGTATCATCAAGGTAGAGCTTTTGGTTATTTAGAGGCTGGTCGCGGATTGGTTGCCAGTATCTTTTCATCGCTTGCCTTTTTTCTTATATATTTTTTCTCTGATGATTCGGAAAATATTTCTCAATACAGTATTCAATTAGTTATTTTATTTTATTCTTTCACAATAATTATCCTTTCCATATTAGTTCTCATATTGTTAAAAGACAATAAGAAATATAAGGTAGGTGAGGGATCAATTAAGCATAAGGAAAACTTAAATCTCTATCCCATCTTGTTAATTTCGATTATAGTTGTTTGTGCTTACTGCGGATTTAGATCTATTGATAATATAAGTTTATATTTGGTAGATATCGGTAGACTTACCCCTATAGAAGCATCAGCCTTTGTAACAGCACTTGGTTATCTAAGAATTGCTTCTGCTTTCTTAGCAGGAATAATAGCTGATCGGATTACCCCAATCAAATTAATAACGCGTCTATTTATCATAGGAATTGTGAGCCAAGGGATTTTGTTCAGTATTCACCCACAAACTTTTTATGAATTACTACTCGTCTCCAGTACCATAATATTTGTGTTTATCTCAATCGTGTCATTGCGGGCAGTATATTTTTCCTTGTTAGCGCAGTCATACATTCCCTCACACCGTTATGGTTTCTGCGTAGGAATTGTCTCGCTGGTAGGATTTACTCCTGATGTTTTCTTTCACTCACTTACCGGAAGACTCTTGGATGCCCAACCTGGGATAGTTGGATTTCAAAATTTCTATCTTGTTAGTATGCTGATATCGCTACTTGGTCTTTTGGCGAGTTTAAAATTATGTAAGTGGATATCTGCAAAAAAATATATAAAAGAGGTAAACGAGAGTATTAGCTAATATAACTTTTTCGCTACGTGTATTTCCTATTGGAATATTAAAGGGATATAAAAGTAACCAAACCCAATTAAAACAATGATCGCAGCCAGATTTAAGAAAAAACCAGCTTTCACCATAGATTGAATCGAGACTAAATTGGATGCAAAGACAATTGAGTTAGGAGGGGTAGCAACAGGTAGCATGAATGCACAACTTGCTGAAATTGTGACGGGTAACATTAGAATTAACGGATTAAGGTCTAGCTTTAAACTGACAGCATAAATTATCGGTATAAACGTCATTGTCGTAGCTATATTACTTGTTAGCTCAGTTAAAAAGACAATTAAGGAAATTAGTATAACTAATAAAACGAATAGACCCAATCCCAAAGGAATTAAGTTTGCTAACCATGTAGCTAGTCCTGTACTGGTAACAGCGTAAGCAAGTGCCATCCCTCCTCCAAAAAGAAATATCAAGCCCCAAGGAAATTTTTGTTCTAAATCCACCCATTCTAATAGTGAAACTTTTTTTTCTTTACTTCGGAAAAAAAATAAGGATAGACCACCTATCATTGCTATAACTGCGTCCTCTAAACCAGCAAAAATAGATATCTGATTAATCATTTTTCTGAATATCCAACACAAAGCAGTAAGCAAAAAAATACATCCTACAACTTTCTCCTCATACGACACAGAACCCAAATTTTTTAACATGTCATGAATAGGCTTTTTTGCGGTCTTATTTGAACTAAATCGTACAGGAAATAGAAATGATGTTAATAATATCCAGAGAATGGGTAATAATAAAATTGACACTGGTAGTCCAATAAGGAACCAATCAATAAATCCGATATCGATATTCTCTTTAGCTAAAAACTGAATCAAAAACCCATTTGGTCCTGTGCCAATAGGAGTAGTAATACCACCTATCGACGAAGAATATGCAATACCCAGTAGAACACTAACTTGAAGATTGGCACGCTCTCTTTCGCTTATACCTCTAACAGTTTCACAAACTACAAAGCAAACGGACACTGCTATTGGAAGAAGCATAATTGTAGTAGACGTATTCATGACCCACATACTTAGTAAAGCACTGATTCCCATAAATGATGCTACGATTTTTTTACCGCTTAGGTCTGAATACTGAAGAATGGTTAAAGCCACCCTTTTGTGTAAGTTCCATTTTTGCATTGCAATAGCGATCATGAAACCACCTGCAAAAAGGAATTGGACTTTATTCATAAATTCTTTGCTGATAACACCAATCTCTTCAACGCCAAATAGAGGAAATAAAACTAGTGGAAGTAGAGATGTAATGGGCAGAGGTAATGCCTCGGTCGCCCACCATACACCCATTAATACAAAAACACACAAAGTGATTTGCCCCGAACTACTTAATCCAGGTATTTCATCGATAAAAAATATTACACAAAATAAAATTAATCCAAGAAAAAATCCAAATCTATTGACCGTTACATTTTTCATCTCAGGTTTTTGATGATATTTCGTTAAACTTCTCACGATCTAAATCACCTTCAGACGACGCTACGAGTACTGCTACGGTTCCATCTCCCGTTACGTTAACAGCAGTCCGAAGCATATCTAATAATCGATCTACTCCTATTATTAATCCAATTCCCTCGACCGGCAAACCGACCTGACCAAGAACCATTGTTAACATAATTAATCCTACACCAGGTACGGCCGCCGTACCTATCGATGCAAGGGTAGCGGTTAAAATTACCATAAGAAATTGATCTGGACTTAGCGTTATACCGTAGAACTGAGCAATAAAAACAGTGGCGACCCCTTGCATAATGGCTGTTCCATCCATATTAATAGTTGCTCCCAATGGAACAGAAAATGAAGCTATTCTACTTTTGACACCTAACTTATTTTGAACGGCTGACATTGTTACCGGCATAGTCGCACCACTCGACGAAGTGGAAAAAGCCACCAACAAAGCTTCTCTCATTTTTTGCAAAAAAATAAGTGGGTTTAACTTAGCTATAAAAACTAAGAGAGAAGAATAAACGACTAGACCATGAAAAATCAAAACTCCAACAACAGTAAAAAAATATTTTGCAAGTTTTAATATCTCATACAGTCCAATATTCAATCCAAGGCTTACCATCAAACAAAATACGCCGTATGGAGCTAAATTCACGATGAACATAATTAACTCTAACATCACAGTATTTGCTGACTCGAATATTCCCAAAATCTTTTTCCCTCTTTCTCCTGATTTGCTAATAGCAACTCCCAATAAAAGGGCAAAGATAATTATTTGTAACATCGAACCTTCCGCCATTGCAGCTACCGGATTCTCAGGAAATATGTTAATCAATGTATCTTTCACACTGGGTGTTGGTTTAGGATGGTAAACTGGATTTTCAACAACAGTAACGTTCCCCCCTTTTCCAGGATTAACCACTAAAGCGAAACCTAGCGCTACTGAAACCGCAATCGCAGTGGTTAGCAAATAAAGCAGAATCGTTTTGCCTCCCAGTATGCCGATAGAACCAGAAGCACCTAAACTCGCTGCGCCACAAGTTAATGAAAGAAAAACTAAAGGAACTACCATCATTTTCAGGGATACAATAAAAATCTGTCCTATCCCATCTACCAAACCATCGAAAACTATATCATCAAGTATGGGAACATTTACTAGTTCAAAAATCTGGCTTAAAACGCCCGTTGTTAAGCCTGCGATCATTCCGATAATTATTTTTAATGTAAGGCTCATTGGCTATGTTTGAATCTCATAAAAAAAACTAAAACCCCCTAGACCTATCCCTACAAAAAAGATGGTGGAAATTATTAAAATCACCCACAAAACATAAAATAGAATTTTTCGCATCATATCAGATTTACTCGACCAGTCGATCAAGTTTTAAACATTGGTAGTCAATAATTGCCGTCTTTTCAGAACTCCTAACAATCTGTTGTGCTGCTAATGTAAACCTATCTAATGTAATTTGATCATCAAAATTATCTTTTTTTAAATCAGAACATGTGTAAACAAACTCTGTTTTCTGACACGAGTAGCCAGAAAGCCCAATTCCAACTGGACCGAGGCTAACGTCTAATCTGTCGTCATTAAAATGAAAGTAGTTAATTACTTGACTTCCTTTTTTTAACGGTTGCCCATCCATATGTGTCTTTTTGCATTCAAAGACTTGTTGCTTTGCCTCAAAAAAATTACAACTTACTAAAAGTAGGAAAGCACCAATAATTGTATTTTTTGGTGACTTTAAATATCTCTCGTTATTTGGATAATCACACATTTCTCACCAGTTTTTTTATTTTCCGTAAATTGAACATTCTCTCCCGTAGGGACGAAAGTCTCACGTCCATATTCTAATTCTATATGCCAGGAAGATTCTTCTTCGTTTGTAATGTTCTCATCAATCATTAGAAGTAACGACCTAAACTCTTTAATCGACATCATCGTTTCTTTGACTCCTTAGTCTTACCCTTGAGCATTGAAAAATCTCATTCCACTTCATATCCGACTTATCATATCCAACCGATTGTTGGGAAAGAATCCCACGAGTCATTTGTATAATTTCATAACCAAAAAACTCTTGCTGCTTCGAATCGTATTGAATTGTGTTACATAACCAGTCATTTGAGCTCTGTATTTTACAGTCATCAAAACGCAATCTTTTATTAATGGTTTTCTCACGCTTGTCGACCGTAAGCTTATTATTCTCAAAAGAAAATCCAACTACTCCAATTGGAACGCAGGATTCACTACAAAAAGTAGCTGAACGAAAATCTGGGCATATCAAAAGTGGGTAGAAATCATTTGCAGAGGTATTCTCAACAGAGAACATGAGAAGAATACAAAAAACAAGTTCAAGAACGCGACCTTCAGGACGACTACTTAAAACAATCATATATGAATATACTAAAATTTTTGATCAAGTGCTCTCTCCTGTTTACGCTGTTAACGGTGACGATGATTACCCAGGCATCCACCATAAGGGTATCATGCGAAGGTGGACTGGAAAAGACAAATGTTACGGAAACAAATGCTGTAGATAAAAAAACGTTGAAAGATCATCTAACGATAACGTTTAAAAACGATAGAGCAATACTGCCAGGTGCTATATTAACCTGTTATACGCAAAAAAAGCATATGGATAAATTTTGTGAATCTCGCACAGTGACGCAACTTAGGATTTTAAGACTTGATAAACTGTCGTTGGTTTACAAGTATGTGAACAGTGAAGAAAAGCAGACTACAACATTCCGTGGAATATGTAAGCTTGAATCTCAGTTGCGTGCACAGTAAATGGACACGTCATTTTCCCCATCCAACATTCGAAAGATTTTTTTTCCAAAATAAGCCCCATTCGTCATGACATGGGACTGTTCCTGGAAAACCTCTGTAACCTGACAGTTCCAGTTACTAGAATTGCTTATATCGCAGTTTTTAAATGTTTCTGGAGCAACTTCGTTTTCCGTAAATAACGTTACGTTAACGTTACCTCCTGCCGGTTCCCCTCTTACGTCAAAACTGATTTTGCCAACTTTTTCACAGTCTCTAGAACAAGCCTTACCCGACTCAATAGAGGGACAAGAGTAAAAAGCAAAAGCGTCCTCCGAGGTCAATCCAGTTTTTGATAACGCAAAGAGTATGGCACAGACAACATAGCGTTTGATCATCTAATATAACCTTACCACGTTCAATACCCCTAAATTATTATCGATTTTGCGTGCGAAAAACAATATTATTTTATTTACCGTGAGCTATACTATAACCTATTATTCTACGAAGCAACTAGGGTAACCATTGAGTTCAATCATTTATTTCTTCGTCTTATTTATTTTAATCGGGCTAATTCAGGTATTTAGAATATTGAGAACCGTATTTATGATTTTTTTTGAACTCATTCATGATTAGGGATAGAAATGAAAATAGAATTTAAAAATGTTGCTACTGTTGCAGACTTGAAGAAAGCTTTTGAAAAGGCAGAAATACCAGACGAAGCCAAAATTGTTGTTCACTATGACTATGACTTAACTTCCAGTGAAGATACGCAGATCGTTCGCGATACAATTGGAAAATCTCAAGGAAAATTAAAATTTTCTATACATGAGATAAGACAAGATCAGGATGATGAGTTGAACATTTATTTACAATTTGAATAAATTATCTTAAATGAAAAATTTTTTATCAAGAAACCATAATGCGTCATGTTATATCAATATAATAATGAAGACGGTTGCTCAATTAGAGTACCCTCATTCAGGAAACCAGAACTTTGAAAACATGTTCGTCGATCACGGGCTTCTTAACTTGCAGCCTGAACCATTAGACCCTGAAAAAATAATGGCGGAGATGAAATCATTAGAAAAAAGTAGACAAAGTTCTTCAGACAAAGAAAACCAATACTATCAAATTCTCGATATTTTTCATTCATATGAGTTCTCATCAGAAACATTAGGATTGTTTATAGATAACTATGACTGTCTCGTAAAGCACAAAGAAACCGTCGTAAAAAATGATATGAGGATTGCGAAATTCGTCGTTACGAATGATATTTCGATTGGGTCGATATTGTCTGAAAATTTGCTGGTAGACAGCCTCAACGATGCTAAGGGAAATACAACACAGGAGAAGCTTCAAATACTGTTAAGTAAGATAATAGGCTGCAAGCTTCCAAATCCGGAAACCTTCAACGAAGAAGATGTTGCAGTAAAACTTACATCAACTATAACCAGTGTCGATATCGCCAACGACAATAAATTTATTAAATTCGCTGAGCAAGTCAAGACTCAAGAAGGAAAGTAAGAAAGCGGTCGACAACAGCGGTCTGCAAAGCTCGTCGATAAAAAATTAGTCCGTATTCAGCCAATCCTTCAAAACTTTGACTTGTTTCTTTCCAATGCCCGTGTCGGAATAGCACTGGATAAGCCTTTTTTCCTCTGCTGGAAACTCCTGTGATGCATCATCAAGAGCTCTCCACTCTGTTACGTTATACTCTTCTGCATAGCCCATTATTTCTCGGTATCTTGCATACGGGCCAGAAACAGTCTCACCAGTGACTCCAACAACCCTATCTCCTAATGTTTTTAAGCTTCTCTGGAGTGTAGGAATATCATAAAACAACCTCCAGGTAGACGAAATGACAACATCAAAAGGAAAATCATTTGCTAATTCTTCCAAAAGATGGAGCTTTGAAAATCGTTCCCCATGGTTTGCTTGAATGACATGCAATACACCATCAAAATCAAGGAATACAGTTTTCATCTTAAATTCATATTAAAAATAAAGAATACTTGTTTTCGCAGTGATAACGATACCATAAGTCTCATTTCTTTCTTTTCGAGGATATTTAATGTCGGTAAGGAAACTATTTATCCCTTTCACTACTTTTTAGTTTATAAAATCCCTCTTTAGAGTATTCACCAGACTCAATAAAATTACCTGCTGACTATACCTTTAATACCCACGCTTCACAAACCAAAATTTTACCTCTCAGAACAAATGAATAATTGACGTCAAAACCACATTACGATGACAAGCAATCCTTGTATCTTCCATTAATTTGGGAAAATACCAGACGTACCGTCGAATACATCGTAGATGTTTTACCAAATTTTTTTTTAAAATAATAATTCTGCGTCGCAGTCCTACGGCTCAAAATCCCCGAGAATCGCTGCAGGAAACATAAAGAAAAAACTCGCAAATTTCTATGGAAATTTTTGTTTAAAAAATAAACCTACCAGCCCGTCGTCAGCATTTTGTAAGTCAAAAACCGACGCTAGCCATAATACAACCATAGACGGTAAGAAAAACCACGAATTCTCAGTACGATTTCCTGGTTAGTTCAGAATTAGTATGAGTTGCCGTCCGGCGAAAGGTTTATTAAACGTTTTCTACAGAAACTGGTGGCCTCACAGAGGCCACCTTCAAATCCCAATCAATGGGATACTCAATACGATGTTAATAAAAAGCCTCCTACTGTTCGTAAACTCCCTCATCTTTGTAATGCTGCTTCATTTCATCAGGACTAACGGATCCATCCTTATCTGCATCCATTTTTTGCCATTCTATTTTGTTATATCCAGTGGTATTACTGGCATCGGATGAAACACTGGCATCGGATGAAACAGGCGTCTCAGAAGAAGTTGTTGCCTTGTCCCCACAACTCACTAAAAGTAACAGAGAAAAAATTATCAGAAGTTGTCTCAAAATTTCCACCTTTCTTTCGATTAATAATTATTTTAGTCGATCAAACCTGTGTCAGCGCATGCTAAATCCTAATTTCTTCAGCCCAGAGTACTCATGCTAAACAATGGTTTGAAAGCCCTAATAACTCGCACACTGTAACCAATATAGTACCAAAAGATTTACCTATCAACTATGTGAAACAAAACATTCTTTCTTAAAACTTGTGTATAAAACCTGCATAAGCCTTTTTTACTCAGCTTTTCTACTCTTCCAGGTTCCCCCGTAGCAGTAATTACTGTTATTTTCCTTGATGCCTGACAAGCAATTCGTGCAGTAGAAATACCAATCCTTCTTGGCATTAGGAGATGCACGATAAAGGGTGTGGTTGAACTCACTACAAACCGCACAACGCTTTAGTCTTGCCCGCATAATGATTAGCCCATCTTCCTAAGTAATCCCACAAACCGCAGTCCGCAAATGAAACAAAACCAAAATAGTCTAGAAGTACCCGACTGAACAATATCAAAGCGCACCAAAACAGTGCTTGCAGATGATTCAACAAGATTAATCTAACATTAAAACATAGCCGGTACCGGTCCGAATTAAGCTAACAAGGATGGATTCCATACAATTAAATAAAATTAACTTGCTTACAAATTGCCTCTCGGTTTGACTAAAGTATTTCCAACGATGGCTGTAGAGAACTTGTTTCGTTTCTGAAAGAGATTCTCGGGAAAACGCTCCAATCGCAGAATGATTCTTGATCATAATAATCTCCTAATAAGTCACTTTTGGTGACGAACTTCAGTGCTGAAGCCTTTTGAGCTTTTGTTGCGATTACTACGACACACATTTTTGAGGTTACAGTACTTACGATATTTAGCCATCATTTCTTTGGAATGGAGTGACCAGTTATTAGTCCGAAAGACGAAAAGTACAAAAAGATAGCTTAATTTAACGATATATAATCATTTTTATTGTATTTTAATGATAATTTACTTTTGTATTTTTAAGTTTAAAATGTGAGACATTTGTAAAATTGGTGTCCATTCTTTCCTTTTTGCGGATCTTCGATACGCCTTCAACCATATCGAAGTTAAATTAGAGGTTCCAAAAACGCATTATCCCCGTTAAAAAAAACTCGTAAAACTGGTAACTTCCCACATATCTTATTCAGTTTCTTAATGCCAGACCAGTCTTCGAATATTAATAACTGGAATTCTCAGTCATATTACTCTTGTTTGACTGCAGCCAAATTTTTCACTTTTCATTACCAAAATAACTAATAATCGCTGGGCTTAATCCCTCTCTTTTTCATTTGTGGATATTGATTATTTTTAAAAATGACTTGCGAATTTAATCTGAAGTATTTGCGATTCAATTGCTACCCACAAACACAATAAACCAGTATTTCGACCACTGAAAGTCAGTACATATTTTTAATTTTGAACGAATCTTGTTATACCTAAAATATTTCAAAAACTTTTTCAGGGGGCCTGGCAATAACAGCTTTGGTCCTTGTCATAACAATTGGACGCTCAATTAATTTCCTGTTTTTTAATATAATTTCGATAATTTGCGTATCAGTTAATTTAGGATTATCTAAATTGCGTTCTTGATACTCTTTTTCTTTTTTTCGCAATACATCTCTAGGTCTCAATTTTAAAAGAGCTAAGATATTTAGAAAATCCTTGTGGGAAATTTCATTATCTAAATATAAAAACGTGTCAAATTGAATATTCCTGCTTTTCAGTAAGTCCACTACCTTACTTGATTTGCTACATCTTGGGTTGTGGTAGACGATTACGTTATTTGTTTTCATATAAATCAATTATTTTTCTCAAATTTAACAAAACCAATTGTTGCGGAACACCTAATTAATTTTTTTACGTTTTCTACTAATTGTTCAAAATAAATCAGGTAAACAATCAAAAGGTACACCACAGTCTTAGAAGAATAAAAAATCTTCCTTTTTTATCAAACCATGAATTCCCTTCGTCTGATCAACGACCTGAGAGACCTCAA
>MDTG01198425.1_pt1 | contig 12366 bp, 11 predicted proteins | sample 811421 | NCBI WGS metagenome assembly MDTG01 (sample SAMN05326645, study PRJNA326480) | marine metagenome | isolation source: seawater | place: Pacific Ocean: South East | collected 2011
ACAGCATAGTTTGATTTGGGCGAAAGAGGTTTTTCCTCAATCGAAAGAACTCTTCCTGATTCATCAAACTCAACAACACCAAATCTCTCAGGATCTTTTACCTGATACCCAAATACAGTTGCACCTGAAGACTTCATTGAAGCTGCTTTCAAATTGTCAGTGAAGTGTTGTCCGTAAAATATATTATCACCTAAGACTAAGGCTACATTACTGTTTCCTATGAAATCTTCTCCTATAAGGAAAGCTTGAGCTAACCCATCGGGACTGGGCTGAACCTCATATTCAATTGAAATTCCAAAATCTTCTCCGCCCCCTAGCAGGCCCTGATAGCTACCTATATCATCAGGCGTTGAGATAACCAAGATATCTTTTATCCCAGCCAACATCAAAACTGACATAGGATAATAAATCATCGGTTTGTCATATATTGGCAACAACTGTTTTGAGACTCCCTTGGTAATTGGATGTAATCGAGTACCAGAGCCTCCCGCCAAAACAATTCCTTTATAATTTGAAATCATATTAATTACCTAGCCTTTCAAGTCGATAAGCGCCTGATAATACTCTCTGCCACCAATCACGATTATCTAAATACCATTGCACGGTTTTGCGTAATCCACTATCAAATGATTCCTCAGGCACCCAGCCCAGTTCGCGCTTAATCTTAGATGCATCAATAGCATAGCGAATGTCATGACCAGGGCGATCCTTCACAAAAGTTATTAAATCACGATAATTTAGCACCCCAGAAGGTTTTTTAGGGGCGAACTCTTCAAGGAGATCACAGATAGTTTCGACCACCTCAAGATTTGTCTTTTCGTTATGTCCACCAATATTATAGGTTTCACCAATTTTTCCATTGGTAACAACCCTAATTAAAGCTTTTGCATGATCCTCCACATACAGCCAATCACGTATCTGCAATCCATCACCGTAAATAGGCAGAGGTTTACCTTGAATAGCACTAAGAATTACATGAGGAATAAGTTTTTCAGGGAAATGATAAGGGCCATAATTATTAGAGCAATTGGTGATAATCACTGGCAAACCATAAGTACGTCCCCAAGCCCTAACAAGATGATCAGAAGCAGCTTTACTTGAAGAATAAGGTGATGATGGTGAATAAGGCGTATGTTCTGTAAAAAAATTATCCGTGCCAGCTAAATCACCATATACCTCATCTGTAGAAATATGATGAAAACGAAATTGCCTTTGCTCAACCTCTGTAAGTTCCTCAAAGTAACTTCTCGTTGCTTCGAGTAAACTAAAAGTACCATTTATGTTAGTAGTAATAAAGTTCGCAGGGCCATCAATTGAACGGTCAACATGGCTTTCTGCAGCTAGATGCATAACTAAGTTTGGCTTATGACTATTCAAAATTTTCTTGATTGATCCTTCATCACGGATGTCAATATTTTCGAAATAATAGTTTGAACTATTCCTTACATCTATTAAAGAATCAAGGTTCCCAGCATATGTTAATATGTCAACATTTACTACCGAATGAGTGGTCGAGGATAAAATATTACGTATCACAGCACTTCCAATAAAGCCTGCACCACCAGTAACTAAAACTTTCATATATTTTTCATTTCAAGAAGATCGATGAATTTTAACTTAATCTCGATAAAACCACACTATGGAAGTTCTGTCTAATTCTGATTACGGAATCTGTTGAAATAAGATTTATACATTACATTCTGAGATCCTTGATTTTGAAATAAATTCAGACTTAAAGGCAGTTCAGACAGCAAAAACATACAACTCTGCCCATTATGTTAAGACTCCAAAGCCCGTTGTATTGGTTAATGTATTGCTATAAGGTATTTAGATAGAGGTCTTATAAAGTAGATAGTGTAATTGAAGAGCACTGATGAATTTCTGAATATTAAGAGAAAAAAATATACAGCATGCGAAGTCTGATTAGCTACCTTTATATTCGAAAGATCGCTCCTGTAGTGTTTATCTTTACCGTGGCATGTACCGTTCAATTGTTTTTTTTATCTCTACTACCTGATGAACTCTCAAAAAATGAGAGTCCCGATTTTACTGTATTTTATTCAGTAATAGCTGATCGGTTGGAGTCAGGTGAAGATTTCACATCTTCGTTTTATTTCAAAGGAAATGGTAACAATGCAGTGCCGAGCGACAAAACAGGAACCTTTGTCACTAGATGGCCGCCAGGACACCCCATTATTATAGCTTCCATATACGGCTTAGCTGACCACTTAGGCATTAATCGTGATAATTTAGTGACGATAACTTTTCTTCTCTTATATTCTTTTGCCTCATGCTTGATATATAAAATAGCCTCTCTATTTTTTGAAGGCTACACTCCACTTCTGTCGGGTATTATTTGGGCAACATATCCTTTTAATCTCTGGCTCACTAAGCAACCAAATTCTGAAATTCCTTTTTTTGTATTTTTCTTTTGGTCAATCTACATGCTGATTATCGGCATAAGATCAAACAGTACGAAATTTATCATCGGCGCAAGTATTCTAATTAGTCTAGCTATGCTAGTCAGAGCAGCAGCTATATTAGTTCCATTTATTTTTGTAATTAGCTATATGACTTACTATATTTTTAAACGAAATGAAAAAAATGGTTGGAACTTTAAAAATATTTTTAAAAAAAGCTTCATTATGATTGCATTACCCATAATAATCACTGCGCCCTGGGAAGCGCTAGTCTACAAGGAGACAGGCAAATTACTTCCGCTTACCTCAACGGGTGCAGATCTAATTCGTATTACGAATTTGAATATTCTCAAACCACGGCCAGATGGAGCTTTAATTGTTTCTGATGAGCTAAAACATTATCTTGCAAGCACTCTTTCTTTTGAGGAGCGTTGCTCAATCATCTCAGACTATTGCGATGCAAACAGACCCATCATAATTTCTAAAAAATCGATATATATTAGTGCGGAGTTATACTGGATAAAGTTTAAACGCGCCTTCCACGGAATAGATACTAAGAGGTTTGAAGACGAGGTTACTCTTGTGCAGTGTCTTTATTTTATACCTATTTTATTTGGTTTAGTCTTAACTATTAGAAAGAAAGATATTGTTTTATTAAATATAATCATAGCTAGTTTATCTTTATACTTCATTTCGATAAGCATGATCGGCCTTCCGCTGTTACGTTACATGCTTCCTGCATTTGGGCTTTATGCGATGTACGCCGCCTCTTCCACTAACTGGCTCCTTGAAAAAATTCTTAAAAGGCAAAAAGGAAATTAACAATTATTGTAAACACCTACTACTGCTTTTATTGTATCCAACAAAATAGTTGCTTTGCTTGTGAGACTATCTATTTTTGTAGGTATTTTTCCATCAGCAGGGTATCGCCTACGGACAGGGACTTCAACGCAAGATAATCCATGTTTGGAAGCTTGTGCAGATATATAAAAGAGAAGGTTATAGCTGTCGAATATATCTCTAAAAATTCCAAGCTCTTCATTTTGAAGCAACTTACATGAATACCCTCGAAAGCCATTGGTTGTATCAGTAAAGGTAAATCCAGATGAAAGGTTTATTAGAGGAGCATGGATGAATCTAATGGCAAGACTCCTATGCATTGGCGTGTTTTCACTTATGCCGCCAGAGATGAATCTTGATCCTTGAACAAAATCATAACCTCTTTCAAGCATTTCAATAAAACCTGGTATACCATTTATATCATCTTTCCCGTTTCCATCCATTGTTATGACGCCTATGTACTCTTGATCTAGGCACCAGGCATATCCAATTCTTAGTTGGGTGCTCAACTTTCCAGTACCCAATTTAGTTAAAACCGCTCTTACCGATGTAGTTTCAATAAAATCTTCGATTAACGAGCAATCAGTCGAGCCGCCATCTGATATAATAATATCAATCGGAAATTCTGCTTTTCTTAGTTGATCTAGCTGGTTTTGAAGCCTCTCACCCTCATTAATAACCGGTATCACCAAGGCATAACGATTTACCTTAGAAGAATATAGCTTTTCTGAATATGAGAGCGAAGTGTTTTGTATTTTTTGGTGACGTTGTGGCATGGTTTTGACTCTATTCTAGTTATGACTAATAGTCCTTCTTTTGAAAGATAAAATAGACTGATATAAGATAATTTAGAAAGAATGAAAGGCCATTTGCAATTAAAAGAACCCAAAGAATTGAAGTCGAAAAAAAGTTTGTAAAAACTATAAAATTTATAGTCAAAAGACGAATTATCAATACAAAAGTTGTTGAGAAAAAATAGTAAAATATACGCCCACTAGAGCCAGAGTTTTTACCCAATTTGAACGTAAACCTTTCATGCAAAAAATATACGAAAGTCAGGCCGAAGAAATAACCAATACTTCCTGCCAAAAGTAAAGGTGTCTCAAATATCTTTATGAGTGTTAAAGAGACTGATAGATCAATCCAAAAACCTGCAGTTATAACAAGAAAATATCTTCCATATAAGTCAAGACGAAAGGTTGAATCTAAGAATTTCATTGAATCAACTGTTAAATAGATATTTTGTGTTAGCCTTGCCCCATTCAAAGTTTTCAGAGTTCATAAGGCCAAAGAGGTCATACACGTTGTCTAATTTACCGCCTAAAATTGAAATTACTCTTGAACGACCATGTTCACGATAATATAGAATTGGCCTACCATCATCGTGCTCATTTTGTAATAAAACGGTTTTTATTTCGTATTTTGATTCCCTCCATTGAGCTTGACTCATACAAGGCATAAACCTCTTACTATCGGCAATCATATATGGAGCTTTGATTTTATAAGACCCTCTGTTTAAGTTATGTCTTCGATGGCTATTTTTCTCATTATCAAGAAAACTATAATGTGGTGTATATTGAACGTGGCTCAATGAATATAAATTGGTAGATGGATAGGGCATCGTAGAAAAAAAAGGGCCGTCCATTACGGTTACTGCTAAACCTGCTAACTCATCAGGTGGTTCGATAAGAGCAATTTCTGCCAGTTCATGCTTGACCCTTTTTTTTAGGTTACTATCTGAAGGCAAAAGCTCATTTATTTTGGAATATGTCACATTAAAAACATACTTTGCTTTGACGTCTGTGCCGGAAGAAAAATTTACTATAACTCCATCTTTAATTTCATGGACTGAGAGCGCTGTTGTATTCAAACTAAGATCAATATTGGATAAAGATATCTTGCGGAAAAATTCATCTCTGATGACTAAATAATTAAATGCGTATTCCTCACAACGAAACACATCTTCAATCATGTTGGACTGAAATAATTTTCTCTCTGAGGAACTAGCCGTTTTTATAGGTGCTCCCATTTCTTCAAATTGTTTTAGAAATCGGTTTGCTGTTACTTTTGATTTTTGCCTAGCGACAGCGTAAAGCATTTGAAAGCTGCTCTCAATTGCTTCAGGAAAGTCACTAATAAATCGTCTATGAAATAGAAGAGATTTAAGTGCCGTCATTCCACTTCTGGGATAGTGAAACCCGGTATGTATACGTCCTTGATTAGTTTTAGAAGCTTTATTGAGCAAGCAAGATTCCGACTCTACCAACAATATCTTTGCAGAGATTGACCTTAAAAACAAAGCTAAGCAACAACCAAAGAAACCTCCTCCAATAATGACGTAGTCATATTCGTTTTTCATTTCAATATCTCTCACTCACCTAAGACCAAGTCTCTGCCCCGTCCTATAAAAAAGATCATATTAATTACTTTTCAACATTAAAATTATCCCTTATTTTTCCATACATATCAGTTGAAATTGATTCATTAACTATATAATTAGAAAATTCTGGAGAAGCAATATCAATTAATCGTTTCATTCCGGCGCTCAAAGCAAACAGACTAGTACTAGTAAACCCCAAACCCAGACTTAATACTAACGACAATGTAAGCCATCCAGGCTGGATATTCTCAAATAATGCCCAGACAGCAATTGCGTAAATAGAATATAAAATCGTACAAAAGGTTACAATTATGCAAAGAGTACCAACATAGGTTAATAATTTTGGTGCCACGCTAAAGAGCAAGTCTTGAATTAATGCTATTCTTCGCATATGTCCACCCAAGGAACGCTTATTTCCAGTTGGTACTATAATCTCTTCCAAGGAACCCAAGTATGTGGGCGGAAATCTCAAGGCTACGTGACTAGATATTTGACTTAGAAGCTGATTAAGAATACTTCTCGGATATGCTGCAGTTAGCATGTTTTTAAGTGAAACTTGATAACCTGTTATGCCACCAATAAATCCTAAAATAATATCAAATTGGTAACGTTTTTTCCTTTTAGCGACCGTCAAATTATCAGTCTCACTAACTTTGTTAATAAGTTTTACAAAGTCAATATCATGGATTTCATTAAAGGATGTTAAGACTACAATATCTCCGATAGCTTCCATAGCCGCTATCGTTCTTTTTATATAAAATTCGGTATATTTCTTAACCTGAATAACGCGAACATTCTGAATATCGCGCAAAATATTTGAAGAGTTATTATTTTCACGCTTTTCTTCAATGATTAATATTTCCCAAAATTTATATTCTCTTTCAAGATCAGTTGCTATTTTCGCAATGTCATTGATATTTTCGTCGATTACAGAATAATCAGGAATAGCCACGCTGATCAAAACATCGCTTATGTTTTTATTTATATTTTTCATATGCTATTTCTCCTAGTCAGCTAAATTGAAAGCCTCAACAAGCCTATTGGCTGAAACTCTTAGAGTTTCAATAGAATTAGTAGAATATTCTTTCATTTCTAAAGATATCCATTTTTTGTAACCCGCTTGCTTCAGTATAAGAAATATATTTTTGGTCGTGGATAAATCAGCAGGTGCAGGTGCTAAGTCTGGCTCGCTAACATGAACATGACCTATTAGCGATATATTATCTTTTATTAGTTTTTCAATATATTCATACTCACTCAAAAAATAGACAATACCCAAATCTAAGTTAAGTTTAACGGCTTGATGATTAAGACGCTTTACGAAATTCAGTGCTTCGAATGTATCGTGGAGAAAATTTCTTGCATGGTTATCTGGAGCAGCTTCAATAGAGATTATTGTATTATTTATTTTGGCAAAATCACCTAACATATTAAATCTTTGTATTGCTACCCCGTATGCCTCTTGGTCTGTCATATTATTTGGAATACGACGTGAGTCCGGAGAACCGAACACCAAGTTAGTTACGCCCAGTTCTCCAGCTAACTTGATGGCTGAAAATAATGTCTCATCAAAAATTACGGATTTTTCTATGTCTAAAAATAATTTAGCATCAGTTACGCCATACAGAAGAGATTGCATCGATACTAATTCCAATTGAAAGTCACGTAACTCCTTGAAAGCTGCCTTTGCTTTATGATCTAAAAGATTGACTTTATTATCAATGATATTTGGAAACAGGAGTTTAGGTGCTATCTCTAATCCATGGATCCCAGAGTCATAAAGAATTTTATATGCCTCTATGCGATCTTCATAAGACCAGGCTATATTTGATATTGCTAGTCTCAAAATTATTCCTGATAAGCAGAACAGAAACTTAAAATTTCTTCTAACATCTCGCTCTCTTGCTTAATGTACATATTACTGCTTCCCCACAAATGACTATGGTAAGTTCGCATATTTTGCTCATACTTAGTGGCGCTGGTACCAGACCGAGGCATGTCCCTATTTGTTACTGCATTATAGATGTCTTCAACTTTTAAGGGTGCAGGTGAGATGTGTAATACTTCCAAGTTGGCAGCCAAGCCTATCTTAATATCTGCCCAAAGACTACTTAAATTATAAAATTGGAATTTAGAATCAGGATTAGTAAATCTAAGGGAAGAAAGACCACTATCAATTAGAAGGTTCTCTAATTCATGCTTGTTTGATATTGTATTTATCTTGTTTCTGTCAACTTTATACATAGAAACTCCGCTTACCCATTCTAAAGCCTCTTCAAAATCCGACATTAAGTTATCAGGCAGTAGGTCTTTAATATCCTTACAAGATGTAGTTGTTAAAAAAGATGGAACAGGATTCAGCATATCGAAAATAAAATTTTTTTTGAGTCCTTCCCCGAATAGTGCAGGCAATCTGACTATTAAGCATTTATCGAATCGTTGAGCACAATAAACTTCCAAACGTCTTCTATTTATTCCGTAGACTGAATTAAGCTCGAAATCTATTGTGTCTTCATTAAGAGCACTATCACCTGAAAGTACAGAGATACTAGAAATAAGAACAAAATGATTACAATTAAGTAAAGACAATTGATCTATGAGATGATCAATCGACTCTGCATCGGACACGGGATCTCTCTTCGCTAGAAGCATCGAAGCTGGCGCTGCAGAACAAACGACTGTTGAATATGTTCCATCGTAATATCGAGGCATATTAGATGTATTAAATTGATGCTGGAACTTATGTTGTAAACAGAGATTCTTTCCCACTAGACCTCTATTTCCAATCAAAGCTTCCATCTAAAATCAAGTTGTGGCTTTTAGGTTAAACTCTAGTAAATACCATTGGTTTGAGTAAGCTTCATAGGACAAAAGCCAAAAATCTAGATCTGACATTCCACATATAGAGAGAACTCTGGCGTTGTACTATCAAACATAGTGGGTTCTCTTAACTTTGCTTCACTCGATTGCAAATAAGAGCTTTTATTAATCTTATTAAATCCACAATCCTTCAGCAGAGACTCAATCTTGGAGTAGTTAAACCAGTTGCAGTGACCTTCGGGCAGGATATTATTTGCGTCTGAAGGAAGCATCCCAATCAATGTGTCCAAAAAGTCCTCACGACTTAAAGTGCTGGCCAAATCACTAACCTCACGTTCAGATAAAACTTTCTGAGAGAGATTATCAAATGTAGGACTTAAGAGAGTCGCCACGTGTTCCAAATACTTTTCAGTTTGATTTTTTGGGTTTGTTTTCCAAGGAGAAGCAGGGCCCCAAAAATATTTGTCATTTTGCATGTAAGCCTTATAAATAAGATCGGAATCTGGACAAGTAACTCTAAAGATTCCTTCAGGATTAAGAACTCTCATGACCTCAGAAAATAGATGCTTTACATCCTCATGGGAAAGATGTTCGATAACATGAGAGCAATATGCAATCTCAATTGAATTGTCTTCAAGAGGAAGGTTTTCTCTAGAAGAAAAATCATGTTCTATGTAGGGATTATTTTGTAAATCTTTATAAAATTCATTTGGCATGTCTACGTTATGCCAGAGAGGATGATAAAATGATCCCGCACCTAAGTTTATATATTTTGGGATCATTGGCCGGCTACTTTCATTATACATTGAGAGCTGAAATCTTCCGTATTTTGAAACAATTAGATGCATATTAAGGCGAGCAAACATTCTACGTATAAGATTTTTTGCTTTTTGTATAAGATACTTTTTCATTTTTCTTAACATTGTTTAGATGGGTTCCATGTAATTAAGCTTAGTTCACAAATAACATATTAGCTCTTTTGTTAACTCATAATACTTTAAAGTTTGATGCTTCTTGAAAAATATAGACCTATAGTCAGCATAATTAAATTGGCGCTAAGGGGTGCTATTGCCCAATATAATACATTCTTTTGCGTGCCAAAAATATATAAAAGCACCAACATTACTGCAAAAGAGAAGGCTAGAGCCCGAAAACTATGTATACGATATCGAATATCAATGCCGTACATGTATAACCATAGACCTTGAGATACAAAACAAAAGGCTGCTGAGAAGGCCATAAGAGTAATGAGTCCAAAATTAAGAGATTCCTCACCTAAAAAATACAAAATAAGTACGGATAAAATATAGGAACTACAGAACAAAGCTGCTACACCAATTGCAACAATCTTAATAAGTTCTGCATTTCCGCCTACCCCCACCTTACGGGAGACAATGTCAGAGAAAAATATTGCGCTCAAAAAGTCATAGACCTTACCTGTGATTATAAATGCAGAAAAGAAATATAAACTATATATTCCTAATAAACTTTGACTAACCCCAAGGTACTTCAACCCTATTTTATCAAAGTTAACTAACGAATATAAAAGTATCAACCCAAACAGATAGTAAAAGGACCATTCATCTTTTTCTTTGACGGCCTCAGATTCAAAACTTACTCTTTTCCTTACTCTTATTAAATAAAAAATTGTTTGACCCAAATATTCTAACGAACGAAAATAAATCAAGTTTATTAATGCTGTGTCACCAAGGTAATACCAAATACAAATAAAAAGAACATTTATAGAAAGCCCTATACCTCGAGACGTTGCAATCAATTTGAAGTTTAGATATTTTCTAGCATGACCTTCAGCGTAACTAGAAAAGAAAATGCATATTGTTATGGCCAATAGAGAAGCTATTAAGGAACCAGAATTATTAGCTGATATTGATTCCATATTAAGCAAATAGTATGAAACTATACCTGTGATGAAAATGCCTGTAAGCAAAATATCAGACTTAGTGTTTTCGCCTGTCACAGTCTTATTAATTACACTTTGCATAACAGGGAAAACAATTACATTCGTAATTGAAATCACTAAATAATAACTTGCAAAACTTTCTATACTAGAAGCTCTAGCAAATAGAGCTACAGAGAAAAAAGCTACCGCAGCAGATGCCATATGGATCGAACCAATAATAGAAAATCTATCTAAGTAGACTCGATAGCCGCTCATCAATTTCGACCCGTTTTAATCAGTTTCATAAATTGTAAGTATAAAAAAGCTAAGTCAAACAAGTATTTAGTAACAAATTATGTCAATAAAGTTCGGGATTATAGATCTGCAATCTTGCGTGCAGGGACTCCTAAGCTAAGGCTTCTTGCAGGGACATCTTTCGTGACCAAAGAGCCCGCGCCTATAACCGATCCCTCCCCAATTGATACCCCATCAAGAATAATCGCAGAAGTACCGATCCAAACTCCCTTACCTATATTAACACCTATCCTATTAGTTCCTTGGTTACGAATTAATTGCGTAGAATCTGAAAATAAATGGTTCTCACTGAATATTTTTACTCCTGGTCCCATAATTACATCATCATCAATGATCACTTGACCTCTAACTTGTATAAAGCAATCTTCTGATATGCCAACCCTATTACCAATCTGAAGACCTTCTCCAAGCTCTGTATAAACCCCTGTACAGTCAATGCGGCATCCGGCTTTTATTGTGACATTATTGCCGATAATAACTCCTGTTCGACAAAGAGCATTTATTGACACGCCTTGTCCTATAAAAACGCTACTGCCAATAGATATATGCCTAGCATAGGACAACTTTATTTTCGAGGATACAAAATTAATATGTCCAGCTTTGTTGAGTCGAAGTCTCATTAAATAAAATCTAATAATCTGGAAAAATTTTTCTAAACATAGTTCTACTAAGTCAGAAATTCTAAAAGCAGCATCTAATTCGTATGAATCCCGCCCAAGACGTCTGGCTATGAAATTGAGAATACTTTTCATAAATTTTTACCTAATTTTCACTTCTTTTCATTCTTAAAGTAGTTCTGAAATAAAGTCTACTCGGTCGATATTACTGAAAGAACGCTTTCTTTTATGTCCATATCTGTGTTTGTATTTGGCTGCCAACCCAAAATAGTTTTTGCCTTAGAAATATCTAATCGTAAATCACTTAATAGTTTGTGAACAAGATCTTTCCTACCAATAGCTTTGAATCCACCTGCCAATAACCATTTAGGAATTGGAATAAGTCTAGGTGGTTTGCCAAGAGAAGAAGCTAATTTTCTGACCAAACCACTTATCGAAATATCTGATTCATCAGCCACTACAAAAACCTCATTTGCTGCCTTGGGATGAATCATCACAACGCTTATTATGTCCACAAGATTTGTAATGCTTAGTAAGCTTCTTAAATTTTTAATAGATCCAAAAGGTAATGGAATACCTCTACTTACAGACTTAATTAAAGATACAAGGTTACCCTTAACTCCTCTTCCATATATCATTGGTGGTCTCAGAATAACAAACTCAGTGCTCGTAGCTTTTGCCTGGTTATATAAAAGTTCTTCAGCTTCGTATTTTGAAAGGCCATAAGGATCAACTGGTAACTTTTTAACATGGCTATCAAAATGTTCATCCCTCACTGTATATTCTCCATTTACCTTAATAGAACTTAGAAAAATAAACCTTTTTACTCCCGTCAGAATTGAATCCCTGAATAACTTCGATGTAGGGTAAGTATTATTGCGCCGGTACTCACTTAATGTGTCGGTTACCTGCTCTTTCATTACGTGTGCGCGGCCAGCTAAATGGATAACTACCTCTACATCAACGAGATAAGAGGTCCAATCATCAATTAAAGTAAAGTCTCCAACTACAATTTCTTTTATGCATTTATCTAGATTTGAGTGTGCAAAACGAGTACAAGCAGTTACCTCATGT
>MDTG01071020.1_pt1 | contig 12365 bp, 13 predicted proteins | sample 811421 | NCBI WGS metagenome assembly MDTG01 (sample SAMN05326645, study PRJNA326480) | marine metagenome | isolation source: seawater | place: Pacific Ocean: South East | collected 2011
GCCACAAGCGCATTAGATACATTTACAGAAAATGAAATACTTAAAGAAATAAATAATTTAGAGGATAAAACTATATTTTCAATTTCCCACAGAATGAACACGCTAAAATATTGTGATAAAATTTATCATTTAGAAGAGGGCAAAATAATAGATGAGGGAGATTTTCAAAAATTTAAAGATAAATAATTTTATGAATCAAAAAATAACAACAGATCAAAATTTAGTTAAAATTATTGAAATTCTTGAAGAAAACAAAATCAATTATTGGATTGGACAAGGTACCCTTTTAGGTATTATCAGAGAAGGAAAATTAATAGATTGGGACCATGATATCGATATTTGTTTGTGGCCAGAGGAAATAGGCAAAGACCAAATTGTAAATTTATTAAAAAAAAATGATTTTACGTTTAGAGATGATCTTACTTTTGGTGAAAAATATAGTCAATTATCTTTCGATAAGCCTGGAGGTAGAAGAATAGATATAAACTTCTATCAAAAACAAAAATTAAAAAACAACACTATAGTAGCTTGTAATAAATATGGTTTTCCACGAAATAAATTAATGAGTTTAATAGATGCTATTTCGTTAGCGGAAGTTTATAGAGGAAAATACAAAGGTTTAATAAAAGGACTTAAGTTTTTAAAACCAGCAATGAAATTTTTAAAAAGAAATTTAGTTAAATATGGTTTATTTTACAAAAGGGCGGGATATATGCAGCCAATTGCATTGCTAAAAAAATTTAAAAAGATCGATTTTAACGGTCTTAACTTAACAATCCCATTATTAGCTGAAGAATATTTAGAACATGTTTACGGCAAAAATTGGAAACAACCAGTAAAAAACTTTACATGGTGGAAAATGAAAAACGTTAATACTTACTATGATTAATTTTAAAGAAAAAGAGAAAAAGATTAGTGTCTTGATCACAGTTTACAACAATGAAAAATATATTGAAAAATGTATTCAAAGTTTAAAAAGTCAATCTTATAAAAATTGGGAGGCAGTAATAATTGATGATGGATCAAATGATAATACTCCAAAAATTTTAAAAAAAATCTGTAGAGATAAAAGATTTCTTGTAAAAACTTTTAAAAAAAACAAAGGGCGGGTACCAGCGTACAACTATGGTGTCACAAAATGTAAAGGTGACTATGTTGCAATACTAGACTCAGATGATATTGCTAATAAAGACAGATTTAAACACCAAATAAATTTTTTAAAACTTAATAAAAAAGCTAAAATTGTAGCATCCTGGGCTTATTTAATAGATCATAATTCAAAAAAAATCAGAGAAATGAAAGGTCCAACTGAAAAAGCAAAGATCAAAGAAACTTTGATGTACTTTAATTTTATTCCACATTCGACGGTTATGTATTGTAAAAATTTTGCAAAAAAGAAGGGTATATTACCTTTAAACTTCAAGTATGCTATTGATATCGAACTTTATCTAAAATTTTTACGTTATACTGATATTTTTATTATTCCAAAATATTTAGGTAAAATTCGTTATTTACGAAACAGTATTACACACTCTATAAATAATAGATCCATGGTAATTAAAGATGATCTTTTAAGTTTAGATTATGTTAACAAATATTTTAATTTAAACACAAAAAAAAAAATAATCATATTATTTAAAAAAATAAATTTAATTTTACGATTATTTTTTTATAAAATAAATATTTTTAAAAATGAAATATCAAGATATTAGAAAATTTAGTTATAAAACTGAGAGAAAAGTTCTACGATCTTTTCAACATAATTTTGATATGGATAATTGGCTCAAGTCTCCATATACTTGTTTAAAAGTAAGATTTTATATTGAGTTTGCCAGCTTTTTTGTTTTTTTAATTCAAAATACTAAAATTAAACCTAATCAAATCAGCTACCTTTATGCTTTGGCTGGACTTTTAGGAGGTGCCTTCATTTCTTTAGATAACAATAATTTTATTCTAGCAGGAATTTTTATTATTTTTTTTAAAGTTGCAATTGATGGATCTGATGGACTTTTAGCGAGAGTAAAATATAAAGCCTCAAATTTTGGAGCTGCAATTGATAGTTGGGGAGGTCTCGTAGGAGAATATTGTTTTGTAATTGGATTAGGTTTTTATTCTTTTAATATGACGGAAAATATTAATTTTATTTATGTAACTTTTTTTATAGTTTTACTTAAAGCCATAGATTTAAAAAACTATATTTTATTCTATATTGGCGGTGTTAAATATCTAAATTTACGTATAATTAAGGAAAAAATAGAAAATAAGTTGATTAATAAAAAGAAAAATAACTCTAATGGTGTATTTGATCTTTTAAAAAATTTTATTAAAAATGGTTTTAACTACCATGGAAAAACAGTAGACATGATTTTATTATTTATGATGTTAGAGCTTTACTATGGAAAAATTCTAGTTTCACATTATTTTCTTTGTTTATATTTTTTGAGAGGAATCGTTATTTTTTTTGGGAACGTCTTTTTGGCTCAGAAAAAAAATTTTTTTACAAAGGTAGTTAAAAATGAAATTAAGTATAACAAGTAAAATGGAAATGAAAAATCTAACTAATGAAAAAAAAATATAACCTAATACCTTGGTCGATTCAAAAGAAAAATAAATTACTCAAAGTTGATAAAACTTTTGGAAGTTTTTTTTGGATTAAAAGAAAAAAATATTTAGATTTCTGCTCACAATTGGTGAATATTAACCTTGGTTTTCAGCACCCAAAAATTCTTAAAGCTATAATCAAACAAACAAAAAAGATAAGTTTCATTGGGCCAAAATTTGAGAATGAAAATAGAGAAAAATTAGCCAAATCCCTTATAGATATTTACCCAGGTAAAATGGGCAAAGTTTTTTTTTCAGATAGTGGTGCTAGAGCTAACGAAATAGCATGCATAATTGCCAAGCAGTATACAAAAAAACAAAAAATTTTAGCTAGAGAAATTACTTCATATCACGGAGCAACAAAATATACAGCTTCTTTTAGTGGTGATGCTAGAAGAAAAATGATTAATGCATCAAATAAAGACAGCATCTTTTTTTCTGATCCTATTATTTATGCTTGTCCATCAAGCAAAACATATCCCAATTGCAAAATTTCGAAACCAAAAGAGATAGAAAAGATTATAAAAAAAAATAAATCGATTGCCGCTATTATTTTAGAACCTATAACTGGCTCTGCTGGAAGAATTATTCCACCCAAAGGTTATTATGAAGAAATAAGAAAAATTTGCGATAAAAATAATGTGTTATTAATTTTTGATGAAATAATGACTGGTTTTGGAAGAACTGGAAAATGGTTTGGTGCCAATCATTGGTCTGCTAAACCTGATATAGTAACATTGGCTAAAGGTATTACAGGTGGAATAATGCCTTTAGGAGCAACAATAATTTCAAAGAAAATTTCAAACTTTTATGACAAAGAATATTTTCCAACAGGTTTAACTAATTATGCTCACCCAATTTCTTGCGCGGCTGCAATTGAGTCAATTAAAGTCTATAAGAATGAAAATTTAATAAATAAAGCGTCTAAGCTTGGTAATCTTATAGAAAAAAAATTAAAAAGACTTACTAAGAAATTCAAATGCATAGGAGATGTAAGAGGAAAAGGCTTATTTTATGCAATTGAGTTTGTAAAAGATAAGAATCAAAAAAGATTGATTAACTGGACATACAAAAATTATTTCAAAGAAGTGCCTGAAATGAAAAACTTAATAGACTTCTTATGGAAAAATGGACTTTTTTGTTATGGTAGGTACAATATGCTTTATATTTGTCCTCCTTTAATAATTTCAAAAAAAGATCTCATGTCAGGTTTAGATCTTATTGAAAAAGGCATTCAGGAAAACATAGAAAAGAAGTATTTTTAATGGAAGCAATAATATTAGCCTCAGGTATAGGTAAACGTTTGGGCAAATTAGGAGAAAAAAAACCAAAATGTTTATTAGAGCTTTCAAAGAAACTTAAGATTATAGACAAATTAATTAAAGAATTAAGAGGTGTAAAAAAGATAAATATAGTTGTTGGATACAAAAAAAAATTAGTAAAGAATTATTTATCAAAAAAAAATAAGAATATTAATTATATTTTCAATAAAGATTTTAAAACAAAAGGAAATTTCTTTTCGGTGCTAATTTGTAAAAAAAAAATTAATGGAAATTTTATTCTTCTAGATGCAGATATTATTCTTCCTAAAAACTCTTTACAAAAATTCATAAAAGATAAAAGAAAGAATTTAGTTATGACTAATCCTAAGAATTATTTCAATTCAGATGATGTTGTTCTAAATCTTAATAAAAAAAAAATCATTAATAATGTATCTATAAAAAAAAATTTTAATAATCAAAAAACGAAATTTGCTTCTGCAGGGGTAATTAAGATGTCCAAAGATGCTAAAAATTTTTTTTTCAAGGAATTAGAAAAGTTACAACAAACAGGTAATTATAATTTTTATTATGAAGACTCTTACAAAAATTTATTTTGTAATAAAAAATTTTACATTTCCCCTTTAAAAAAAGAACGATTAGAAGTCGACACTTTAAGTGATTATAAAAAAGCTTTAAGTATTCTGACCAGAAAGAATTTTTATGTTTAATAAAAAAGAATTTTTAATTTCTAAAAAAAAGATTAATCAAAATGAAACATGGATTTATTCAGCAGGTTTTAATTTAGAAAAAAATTCAAAAAATTTATCGCGTATTGATGAGGAGATTATGGATTTGAAAAATTTAATGGATAAAAATTGCAGAGTGTTTATTTTAACTCATCAAGGAGATTTTAAAAAAAAAACCTCTAAACACTTAAATTATTTAGTAGGAATTTTAAAAAAAAAGTTAAATAAAAATATCTCATATTTTGGAGGAAAAATTACTCAAAAGAATTTGTATAAACTAAAAAAAAGAGTGAAACCAAAATCTATAATCATTGTGGGCAATACAAGATTATTAGAGGGTGAGCAAAACAATTCTGCAAAATTAGCAAAAGTATATTCAATTTTATCAGACAAAACTATCATTGGTGGCTTTTCCAAAGCACACCGTAAAAATGCTTCAAACAACTCGATTTTAAATTTTACTAAGGGGTATTTATCAAATGGAATAATATGCGAACTTAACAAATTAAAAAAATGGCAAAATTTTTCAAAAAAAAGATATATTATTTTTTTAGGCGGAGTAAAAAAAGAGAAAGCTGAAATTGGGTTAGTTCATTTAGCTAAAAATTTTAAACATGTAGTGCCATCAGGATTAATTTTGAATACTATTTTAAAAAGCTTAGGATACAAAATAGGAGCATCAAAACATTTTAAAGGAAAAACTTTAAGTTTAATTAACGGTTTTTTAAAAAAATATAAGTCAAAATTAATTTTACCTGAAACGGTTATCACATTGAATGCCATATCCAAGAAAAGAAAAATTTCTCCTTTAACGAAAATTAAAAAAGGTGATATTATATCTGGTTATAAACTATCTAATAAATTAAAAGACTTGATTTTAGGAAGCAAAAAAGACGAAAAAATCTTATTATCTGGAACCCCGTCATTTGTACAAAAAAAGGTTTTTGAACCAACAAATTCAATATCAAAACATTTTAAAATCATGAACAAAAAATTATTAATTCTAGGCGGTGATAGTGCAAATGATCTTAAAATTAGAAATAAATCTATTATTTCTTCAGGAGGTGGAGCTGCATTATCTTATTTAGCATTTAATAAACTTGAAGTAGTTACAAAACTAAGTAGAACATTTAATTAATTTTATGGATTTTACATTTCATACACCTACAAAGATTATTTTTGGTTTAAATAAATTTAAAGATTTAGGAAAGATTACAAGTTATTTAGGAAAATCGTGCTTGATAGTTACAGGCAAGACTTCCATGAAAAAAAATGGTTATCTGGACGATGCGATTAAAATGTTTAGAGATAACTCAGTTAATCCTTTTATTTTTGATAGCATCTCAAACGATGCTAAAGCAACAGAAGTAAATGCTGGAGCTAACATATGTAAAAAAGAAAAGATAGATTTTATAGTAGCGTTAGGCGGGGGAAGTGCCATTGATGGAGCAAAGGCTATTTCGGTTACATATGACATAGGTAATGTAGAGCCTTTAATTGGGACAGTGTTAAAAGAAAATAAAAAATCGTTACCTTTAGTTGCTATTCCAACTACTGCAGGCACTGGATCTGAAGTGACTAAAGGCGCAATAATAACTGATACCAATAAAAACTTTAAATCTGGAGTTAGAGGAGAACAAGTCTTTCCAACTATCGCGTTAATTGATCCAATTTTATCAATGACAATGCCAGAGGATGTGGCCGCTACAACTGGGTTTGATACTTTTACTCATTTATTTGAATCATATTTGGCAAAGAAATCAAATATCTTAACTGATATGATATCTATAAATGGTTTAAAAATAATCTTGGCCAATTTACCCAAATCTTTAAACAATCCTAATGATAAAGAATTAAGAAAAAAAATTAGTTATGCTGCTTTATTAGGAGGTATCAACGTTGGAAACGCGAGTACTTGTTTACCACATAGGTTACAACAAGCAATGGGATCAGTTTCATCTATCCATCAGCCACACGCAAAAGGTTTAGCTGCTCTATACCCATCATGGATAAAAGAAGTTTACAAATTTAAGGAAGAAAAAATTAATTTTTTAAAAAAATTAATTGATGATAAAACTAATAAAACTGAATTCATTGAAGAATTTATTGAAAAAATAAAAGTAAAAAATAAACTTTCGGATTATAACGTTAAAAAAGAGCATATAAATATCTTTATTAAAAATATTTCTGGAAATCTTGAAAATGATCCTATTGAAGGAAAAGATGCCAAATTATTTGAAAAGATTTACTTACAATCATTATAATTTATGAAAAATAAAAAAAAAATTAAGGTTGGAATTATAGGTGGAAGTGGATTTACAGGCGGTGAATTATGTCGACTTTTATTAAATCATAAAAATGTTGAGTCTATTTTTCCAACTTCAAGATCTGAAATATCTTTTAAACAAACTCACCCTAATTTGATAAATTCAAATTTAAATTTTTCTGATGTCAAATCTATAGTTTCAAGAGACGATTTAGATGTAGTTTTCTTATGCACAAAATCAACACAATCAATTGAGTATGCTGAAAAATTTAAAAGAAAAAAAGTATTAGTAATAGACTTGAGTGGAGCTTTTAGATTTAAATCTGCAAAAAAATATTTTGTTGCTTACGGAAAAAAACATTCTAATATAAATCTACTTAAGACTGCAGCTTATGGAGCAACAGAATTTAATGCTAATCAAATCAAAAAAACTCAATTAATATCCAATCCTGGCTGTTATGCACTATGTGCATTATTAAGTTTAGCACCATTAACTAAAGAAAATTTTATTGATTTTAAAAAGATTATAAAGATACACGCGATTAATGGGACAACAGGAGCTGGTATGTCGCTCAGAAAAGAAATTACACATGAAAATGTGATGGAAAACATGCTTGCTTACAACGCCAGTGGTCATAGACATGCACCTGAAATTGAGGAAAAATTAGAAACTTTCTTTAATGTAAAAAATTCAAGTGTAGACTTGAATACTGCACATGGAAATTTCCGAAGAGGAATATTCATGCAAATTAGCCTAGAAGTTAAAAAAAATTCCACAACTAAAATTTCAAGAAATTTTTTGATAAATAAATATAAAAAATTTTATCAAGATAAAAACAATAGTAGATTTGTTATAATAAATGATTTCAAACAAACCGGTGAAAAAAATGATAAAGATTATTTAATATATCCTCAATTATCGAATGTTGTTGGCACTAACAATTGTAGTGTTGGACTTGATTTTGATAAAAACAGGGGAGTTGTAAAGATAATTTCTGTAATGGATAATTTAGTCAAAGGAGCTGCAGGGTCTGCTATTCAAAATATGAATTTAAGATTAAATTTTGATCTTGATGAAGGACTAGAAAAACTAGGTATTTTTTAATGAAAAAATTGAAAGTAATTATTGTAGATCCAGTTCATCCTGATTTAGTAAGCTCACTTAAAAAAAAATTCGCCTTTGTCAATTATTGTCCAGATATAAATTATTCTAAATTATCAAAAATTATTAAAAATTATGAAATCATTATAATGAGGAGCAGTTTAACTCTTGATAGTGACCTAATAAAAAAAGCTGTTTCTCTTAAGATTATCGCAAGAGCAGGTGTTGGCATGGACAATATTAACACTATAGAAGCAAAAAAAAGAAATATTAAATTTTTTAATATTCCAGCAAAGAGTAGTCACTCAGTTGCTGAGTTTGCATTTGGACTATTGTTTTCTGCAGCAAGAAAAATTAGTTTTTGCGATCGACTACTGCGAGATAACATTTGGCGAAAAAAAGATATGTATGGATATGAAATAGCAAATAAAAATCTAGGAATTATTGGTCTTGGTAAAATAGGAAGTAAAATTGTTGCTTTTGGAAAAAAATTTAAAATGAATATTTACGCCAATGTTCAGAATCCAAGCGGTGTAAGAAAAAAAATATTGAAAAAAAAAGGAATAAATTTGACTTCATTAAATTATCTTTTGAAATTATCTGATATTATTTTCGTAGCTGTTCCACTATCAAAAAAAACATTCAATTTACTTAATAAGAAAAATCTTAGATATTTAAAAAAAAGCGCAATAATTATAAATATTTCAAGGGGTGGGGTTGTAAACGAAAAACATTTGTATGAAGTTTTGAAGAAGAAAAAAATTTTTGCTGCAGCAACAGATGTTTTGATTAAAGAAAAAAAATTTAACAACCTTTTTAATTTAAATAATATAGTAGTAACTTCACACATAGGTGCTATGACTTATGAAGCTCAAAAAAGAATAGGAGTTGCTCTTGAGAAAAAATTGTTTAAGATGATCTGATGACTATTAAGCTCCCTAATTTTAAAAAGATGTACGATTACGAGACCAATTACCATTTAACAATGAATGGCGATCGAATGGGAAAGTTACTATGTCATTATGAGATTTTAAAACAATGCATTAACATTCCTGGAGAAATTGTCGAATGTGGAGTTTTTAAAGGCACATCGCTTACTAGGTTTGGAGTTATGAGAGATTTAATTGGCACTAAAGACAGTGCAAAGATAATAGGATTTGATGTTTTTAGTGATACGTTTCCAAATACAAAATTTAAAGAAGATAAGAAGATAAGAAGCAATTGGATTAAAAATGCAGGCGGAAGCTCGATTTCGAAAAAACAAATTACAAAAGTCTTTAAAAAACTTGGTATTAAAAATTTTGAAATAATTGCCGGAGACATTACTAAAACATTGCCAAAGTATATTAATAAGAAACCAGAATTAAAAATTGCATTACTAAATATAGATATTGATTTTGTTGAAAGTACTTACTGTAGTTTAAAATATCTTTATCCAAGAGTATCGAAAGGTGGAATTATTTTATTGGATAACTATGGATTTGCACATGGAGACACAGTAGGTGTTGATACATATTTTAAAGAAATGAAAATTAAACCAAAAATAAAAAAATTTCCATTTATTACAAGGCCTTGTTACATAATAAAAGAGTAGAAAAAAATATGAATTTAGAAAATACAAAATCATATAAAGATAAAGGAATTTTCTTAGCTAAGAATTTTTTTAACTTGAACGAGATCAGAAAAATTAAACAAAGCATCAACCAAGTAAAAAAAAATAAACCTCAAAAATTTAAAGGGATCATGAAGTACTACGAAAAAAATCTGCTTAAAAACAAAAAGCAAATTCTTGTAAGAGCAGAATATTTTTATGACTTAAATAATAAACTTAGAAAACTTATTGACAGCAAAAAAATTAAAAATGTATTAAAAAAATTGACTGGAGGTAAATGTATAATTTTTAAAGAAAAAATTAATTTTAAGCCTCCTGGGTGTCGACAAGATAAATTACATCAAGATATGCAGGGAGATTGGGAAAAATATTCTAAAAATTTTATTTCTGTGCTGGTTTCCATTGATAAAAGTTCAAAAGAAAATGGATGTCTAGAATTTGATATTTCCGGCAATAATCACAAAAAGTTAAAAGGTCCAATATTCAAAGAATTAAAAATTTCAAAATTAAAAAAACCTAAATTTAAAAAGATAGAACTTGATTCAGGCGATGTAGTTTTTTTCAATGCTTACATACCACATAGATCAGGAAAAAATTTAAGCAAACTTAATAGATCTCAAATTTATCTTACTTATAATAAAAAAAAAGATGGCAATTTTAGAAAAATCTATTTTGCAGAAAAAAGGGTGAATTATCCTCCTAATAACGAACGAGAATTAAACAAATCATATTCTTATAAAATTTAGAAAGGTATAAAATGAAAACAGTATACATAAGTTTATCAGCTGACACTCTTCATCATGGTCATATGAAATTAATTGAGGAAGGAAGGAAATACGGAAAAATATTGATTGGATTGCTGACAGATAAAGCGATATCTGAATTTAAAAATTTACCATATCTTAACTTCGAACAAAGAAAAAAAATATTATCAAATATAAAAGGTGTTGAAAAAATTGTACCGCAGAATGAATACGACGAGTCTGTGAATATAAAAAAATATAAACCCAACTACGTTTTGCATGGAGATGATTGGAAAATAGGCTACGATAAAATTATAAGAAATAATGTAATAAAAATACTTAAAACTTATGGTGGTAAGCTTATAGAGATTCCATATACAAAAAATATTTCTTCATCAATAATAAACAAATATCAAAATTTAAATTTAGTTACACCTGATTTAAGAAGATCTTCATTAAGAAGAATTCTGGAAATTAAAAAATTTTGTAGATTTCTAGAAGCTCATAACCCTATATCTGCACTAATAGCTGAAAATTTAGAAATTAAAAAAAAAGGAAAAACTGTTAGCTTTGATGGTTTTTGGTCAAGTTCTTTAACAGACTCGACATCTATGGGTAAACCCGACAATGAATATGTAGACAATTCGTTAAGATTATCATCTATCAACCATATATTTGACGTAACTTCAAAACCTCTAATTTTTGATGCAGATACCGGCGGAAAGGCTGAACACTTTGATATGAAAATCAAAACGATTGAAAGAGCAGGGGTTTCAGCGGTAATTATGGAAGATAAAACTGGTCTAAAAAAAAATTCATTATTACAAGATACTAAAAGTCAACAACAAGAAGATATAAAAGTTTTTGCAGACAAAATCTCAATTGGTAAAAAAGCCCAAATTAGTAATGACTTTATGATAATTGCTAGAATTGAAAGTTTTATACTTGGAAAAAATCTTGATGATGCAATGAAAAGAGCGAGAGCATATATCGAAGCAGGAGCTGATGGAATAATGATTCACAGCAAAGATAAAGATCCTAAAGAGGTTTTCAGTTTTGCAAGCTCATTTAGAAAAAAATATAAGGAAATACCTTTAGTAAGTGTACCATCAACTTATAATCAAGTTACAGAAAAAGAACTTATAAACTATGGATTTAATATTGTAATTTACGCAAATCATATGCTAAGAGCAGCCTATCCTGCAATGGTAGATGTTGCGTCAAAAATTTTGAAAAACGGAAGAGCGAAAGAAACAGAAAAAAAACTTTTTTCAATTAAAGATATTTTAGAGTTAATTCCTGGCACAAAGTAAAATAAAACAATGAACCTTTCAAAAAAAACAATTTTTTATTGGAATAACTTTTATTCAAAAAAGAAAGTTATAAAGAAACCAACTAAATTTGCTTTATTTTGTTTAAAATATTTAAAATCTTACGATGGAACTCTTTATGATGCTGGCTGTGGTAATGCAAGGGATACAGTTTTTTTTAATAAAAAAAAAATTAGTACAATCGGTCTAGATATTTCTGGGAGTGTTATTAAAATAAATAAAAAACAAAATAAAAAACTTAAAAAAAAATTCTTTAAAAAAAACTTTTGCACTTTCTTTAAAAAAAAAATTAAACAAAATTTTTCTGTTTATTTGAGATTTACGATACATACAATAAATCATAAAGACGAAAAAATATTTTTAAATTCTTTGCATAAACAAAAAAATTTAGATTATTTATTTATTGAAACTAGAACTACAGAAGATGAATTTTTTAAAGTTGGAGAAAAAGTAGGAAGAAATGAATATATTTCAGATCATTTTAGGAGATTTATCGTTCCAAAAGAAATTAAAAAAACGTTATCAAAAAAATTTCATATCATTTACTTAAAGCAATCTAACCAATTTGCTAAATACAAAAATTTTAAACCAAATGTTTTAAGGATTATTGCTAAAAAAAAGTTGTAATGGGCGTGTAGTTCAGTGGTAGAACGCTTCGTTGACATCGAAGAGGTCATAAGTTCAATTCTTATCACGCCCACC
>MDTG01109494.1_pt1 | contig 12365 bp, 22 predicted proteins | sample 811421 | NCBI WGS metagenome assembly MDTG01 (sample SAMN05326645, study PRJNA326480) | marine metagenome | isolation source: seawater | place: Pacific Ocean: South East | collected 2011
CCTTGCTGCAACAAATTGGTAATTGGGGGTATGCTCTGATATAAGCTCTGCGGCACTCTTAATAAGAAGTTCATGAATATCATAAGCCGGTATTTTATCATACAATTGAATATTTGATTTGAGTTCAATCTCTGACATACTGACCCCAGTAATACCTTCAACTGCCCACTCAAGTACTTTATGTACTTTTTCTAAATCAAATTCTTGAAGCGTTCCGTCACGCTTTGTAACTTTAATCGACATTATATTGGTTCCGTTCATTTTATACTAATTATTATACCATAAAACTGGTATAATGTACACTGTTATTTTACTTTTTTCTCTAGTTTTTCTATTCTTTTTATTAGATCTGGATAAGCATCAAATTCATGTAGTTCTTTACATGGATGACTATTTACTTCCAATTTATCTAATCTCTCAGCGGCTAAAGGATACTGTTTTCTAAATTTAGCATCCTTCTTTGCTAGTTCAAGATCGTATCGTTCTGCGAAATATTCCATAAAACGGTCGACTTGCTTTTGAAACCAGATACCAGCAGTAGTACCTTGGAACCATTGATAGAATGAACTACCAATAATTGATGATAATATAGATTTTAATGATAGTACTATTAGCCAATGCATTTTATTTTTCTACCTTAGCTAATCGCTTTATTGCTTTAACATAATGAGGCATTCCATGATCTACAACTCCGTCAAAGAATTTAAATCTTTTCCATGAGTTTAGAATACCATAGAAAGTATCAGCCCAAGTTGGTTTAATACCTCTTTCGCCAAATCTATTAAAGTATATCATTTCTCCGTGATGTCTGAATCCTAGCCATGCAGGTGGTATACGACATACGATATCATTATTATTCATGAATCTATAATGATCACAATGAATATTTTTTATGAATTTAGGTCCACCAACTCTTGGTGATCCAAATGTGAAAAGTTCTTCTGGCTTATATCTTGTTGAACTAATAGTTGCCATTGCAGCACCTAAGCTGTGGCCAGTAAAGTATACATCTTTTCTTACTTTTAACTGATCATTATGTTCTAATTCTTTTAAGATATCCATCCATAGGTCGTTTACTTCCTCTTGGAATCCACCATGAACTTTACCTCCAGCTACTGCTGCTTGTTTCACTAATTTTAAATCAGCTAACACATCATTCAATTTTGAAGGTTCTGTTCCTCTGAATGCAAACCATAGGTCGTTCCTATCCTTTGCAATTAGAACTTCCGCTCCACCTTTACTAATTAATTTTACTTGTGCAAATCCTAATTTTTTACCTGCTGTTTCTGCAGGTTTAGGATTCATATACGCTATTGCAGAAAGTTTTGCTGCTACTTCAGCCCTTTCCCACACAGTCATAGACTCCTTCATTCTAGTTGTTGCCATCCTACTTCCTCTTCTTTTTACTAGCTTTAGCTTTTGATTTATATACTCTTTTATAAGCTTCATTCTTGGCTGTTTTAGGATCGTCAGCAATGTATCTGCCTTTAGCATCTCTTGCTCTTACTCTGTCCCAACCGAAGAAATCTGCTACTTTGCTCCAAAACGCCATAGTTATTCCTCCACTTTAATTTCAACAGCACCGGCATCTTCATCATCTATTGTCACATTCCTATAATAAACTATCACCTCGCCGAGCTGATTTATATATCTTTTAATTTCTTGAGTATTATAAGACATTAACTCATAATCATCAATTGTCATAGCAACGAATACAATATCTCCGCCATGATTTTTCTTTATATCGTCGATAAATTTATCGAGATATGTATACCCTTCTGGATATAGATCTTCTCTACCTAATTTGCAATTAGGCTTCTTAGTTTCTGGATCTTTAAGACAATTTTCAATAATCTTAGTATCTGAAACTACATACCATTTAGGTTCTTTTAAATCTATTGCTCTAGGCATTACTGGCTGAACAATATCAATTTTGACTGGTTTTGTAATTATCTCAACTTCTCTTGGAGACTGTTGAAGTAATGAACAACCACTAATCGTTAAGAGAACTAATACGCTGACTATCTGCTTCAATCGCATCGAATGCCTCCTTTGTTCTAGTGTTTGCTCTTGTTTGAATCATTCCTGGTTTAGCACTTGCTAATTTAGATAAGTTATGGCGTCTAAATATATCCATATACTCAGCCATCTCAGCTTCATATGCTTGATTTCTAACTTGCAATCCGGTTAATTCTTGTGAGGTTTTTTGTAGATTGTTTTGTATGGCTTCGATTGTAGCCCTTTGTTCTTGATCTCTTAAATCTTGAGCCACTATTACTTTGGCTTGTTCTTCCAACTTATTTTTCATTGGTACAACAGCTAGGTTATAATATAATAATCCCGATACGGCTAAAGAGCCTATTATTCCAATCAATATTTTGTTCATAATTACTAGTTCTTTGTTTCTACTGTTTGAGCATTCCTTTTGGCTTCTGCCTTTTGTCTCTTTTCCATTCTAGCTTTTTTATTAGCTATCATTCTTTCAACGAATTTTTTACCTTCTTTAGTCCTGCCGTCATAACGTGTTGCAATCTTTTTCTTTTTATTATGGACTGCATCTGCAGGTAGAGAAACACCGCCTCCAGCTACTGAGTTAGCAGCTGCATCTTCCCAAACGTCTTTAAATTTTTTCATCTTTTTATCTCTCTATTAGTTATATATATTTCTTGACCTGTTAAAGCATGTTTTACTTTATAAATATTTTGTTCAAACAATCTATCTACAGGTTCTAAAAAATTATCAACTTTAATTTTAGATTTCTCTAAGGCGATTATTTCGCCTGTAACTGGTGAACAAATATCATCAGTTAAAATATAGGTTCCAGGTCTTAATTTATTATCCTCTTGGAACCATTTAGATTCTTCTAATTCCTCAGCTGAATCTAAAAGTTTTGACATAACCTTTTGAATATCTTCTTCAGTCATATCAGTTTGTTCTTTAATTAAGAATAAAGCAGCTGCATAAGAAGCTAGCTTTGAACCACCGCCTGGTGCTTTTTGTAATAGTCTTTTAATATTAAACACCAATCTATGGAACACAGTATAAGCAGCTTTTTCAGCTGGAGTTTTTAAAGTTTTAGCTTTCTTTAATACTTTACCTTTATCGTCAATAATACCATACGAAAAAGCCTTCGTATCTTCCCAAGATGTTGTTAACATTCTTAGAAAACGAAATGCGTAAAATAAATCTCCTGCTCTTGATAATAATGCCACTATAATTCCCTTAATACCTCTACAATATATGGATCCATTGGTACATCAACCTTTTCATTTTCCGGTAGATAATGTAAGAATACTAAGAATGGCTTTATATAATGCCAATGATTCTCATCTATTTTGTACCAAAGCATCCTATTTGCAGCTTCTATTCCAAACACATTATAAATTACAATTAGATGATTTAAAATCAATCTTTCTTGTAAATCATTATGTGCTTCGTACCGACTTAAAAGTCGTTTAACGTATTTAAAGCGACTTACATCTTCTCTAAATTCGCTTATGTCTATGCATTCTGGATTATTATAATTCGCAGATGCATAAAGCTTAAAATTTTTTCTATTTAACTTATCAAATACTTTCATCATATAGTTATTTATAAACTATTTGTTTAAATAAATTTCAACCTTTGACTTATATTTCTTAGCAATTTGTTGTACTTTTCTATCTTTAGCAAATTTTTCTAAAGATGATTTTTTACCATAAAATTCTAAAGATGCTGGGGCTGAAGAACCTCCATCAAAGCTAGATACATGCATTCCCTTGATTTTACTAATAAGTTTATCCATATATTGCATTTCAGCTTTACTAATTCCAAAATCGTCGTCAAACTTATTATTAGTATTACCTTTTTTTACTTCAATGTATGCTCTGGCTTCAAAACCTTTACGATTTCTATCGTCAAAGTTCTTCATGTCTCTGACATCTTCAGTTAATTTTTCTCTAAATTGAAAAAAGTTCATTAGTCTGTTTCCCCTTCACCAGCATCATAGTTTTTATCAACATAGTTAAAGAATTCTTTTCTTTTCTCTTTGTCTAACTCAGATGGTGATTTAACTCCAAACTTCTTTAAAGCTTTTTGAAAGAATGCTTGGTATTTTTTTTGTTTATCAGATAATTCTTCAGCCTTAGGCTCTTCCTTAGCTTCTTCGACTTCCTCTTCTTCTTTGACGTCCTCGAAAAGCTCTGGATATAGATCTTCTAGATCTTCTGCATCCATTCCCATAATATCAGGGTCCATCATCATATTAACGATAGCCTGTTTATCACCAGAAATATCAGCCATACCTCTACCTTTAGCTTTAATTTTTACTTTATGTTTCTTTTGAGCATCAGTAGTAACTTTTCTATCTCCGACGTAATCGACATCGATAGTAGCTTTACCTCTACCTGCTTTCAACTTCTTTTCTTTAATGTTGCTACCATCAGCTTTCATTCCTGATTTTTTAACAACATGCTTCTTTTTTAAATCCTTTTCGCCAGTTTGTGGACCATTTTTACCAGATGGTACATTTGGTTCCTCAACTTCCTTAACGGATTTTTTACCCTCAAGTACATCGCTAACTGATGCAGCAATGCTTTGAGTTTCTTTATCATGCAATTTTGCCATTTTATTTTCCTCTCTATTGTATGAAAAGCATTCCTGTAATCCCAGTGGCTGCTGCCGCAATGACTACCCAGAATATTTTATTAATTACATTAACAGTGGCTGCATTTGTGCGAACCAACTCTTCTAACCTATCAACTCTATTTATAAGCATTAGGATTTGTTCTCCTTGTTGCTTACCAAACTCGGTCAACGTAACGATCTTTTCCTCAGCCCTTGCTAAAGAGATTATAGCCTCAGACATTTGGTCTATTTTCTGCTCGATTCTATCAAGTCGAGCGGCTTGTTCAGCTCTTTGCTGTGCTGCTGTGCTCATATAGATATACCCTACACTTTAGTGGCGTTACGCCTTTTATTAATCTATGGTATTCTCCTCTTTTAATGTCAAATACCATTCCCTTTTTTAAAAGCCAGGGTAGACAATTTGCTAATTGAAATTGCCATCCTTCACCTTCTAAAACTTCTATTTAACGGTCTTCAAAATCCCGATGCCAAACGAATTCCGCATCTTCTCTTGATGGGTCGAACACTCTTATATGTCCGTGCTCTTCCCAATATGGTTTACCAAAAGTAATTTCCACCGCCTTTTAATCCTAGTTCTTTTGCATATTTTGGAAGTCGACATGCCCAATAACCAGGCGATAACTTATCAGTTTTAGTATCGCAGTTATGTCGAGCTGCAAAGTTTTTTGCCGCTTCCCGGTCATTTATTTTAGAGGATAATCCTCCCTTTTCATCACCGAATGTTATTTTTTTAACATTACCAGTTTTTGGATTATTTACGTATACTACATATTTTTTTCCATCATCTGGATTTCTTTTGGGACTATTTAATTCTGGTCCCTCAATCATAGGTTGCTCTAATGGTACATATGTACCTTCATACAACCCAAATCTCTCTTGTATATGTTCTAAAAAATTTTTCATTTCTTAATTGTTCTTACAACTTTACTAATAATCATTTTTAGTGCTGTAAAATAAGCCCATCCATATCCATAAAAAATATGAAATGTGTGATTCTTTTCAATAGCTGATTTTGGTCCTAACTTTTTAGTCCAATTATCTACATATTGACCTTTATATCTTAATACTGCATGAGACATTTTCCATTTGCTTGGTCCTACACAGCATATACCAGCTTGATGTGTAATTAGCATCCACCACATTTTTAAATGACTTTCTCCACATAATCTGTAAAGAATTGATAATGCGTAATCTTCACAATCACCTACGAATTTACCTTCAGCATTTTCTGAATAAATAATCTTCCAAGCATCGGCCATACCGTATTGCTCTTTATCCTTTCTGTATCTCCATTTACTATTAAATGAATCTACTATTGCATCTTGATTTAATTTATCCATTTAGCCTCCAAACTCGTGGCCAGCAACTCTTTTCATTTGTTTAACAAATTCTTTATAGTCTGGTTTATTTTTATAAAGTTTAATTGAAATTTCATTTCGGTCTTTACCTTTGATTCTCCAATTATAACCCTTTTCTTTATGCTCTGGTTTAGTTGTTTTTACAACACGTCTTTTGAATCCATCCTTCCAGGATTCACCTTTGTTCTTTCCTTCTTCTACTTCTTCAGGTACACAATTAGGAACCTCTTTACCATTTTTTGTTTTGGTTCCTACTTGTTTATATCCTGGCCAACATGGTCCTTTATTTTCAAAAAATGTTTTAAAATCTTCCATTACTTACCTCTATTAGAGCCACCTCTTCCACTGCCCTTAAATCCTTTTTCTAAATCATATAGAAAAGCTTTGTTTTTTGCTTGGCCTTTTGTAGTAATTTTTAATCCTACTAATCTACCAATATTATTAGCTGTTTCAGTTTGACCTTTCTTTAACTCTTTTTCTAATTTAGCCTGAATATCTTTAAGCATAACCTTAACTATATTTGGTATATCCATTACTAGTGCTGCTCTTTCATCAACACCTTCTGGAATTTCTGGATGGAATTTCATTTCTACTACTTCAGCATCTTTTTTAATTGACTCTCCATCTACTATAACTTCTACTGGATATGGTTTACTAGGATCTTTAAACCAATATGCCATATCGTAACCACCATCGTCTAGTAGTTTAACTCTAAGACCACGATCTACTTTATCAGATACAGCCTGAAGAATTTTCTGTTCACCTCGGGGTAACATAAGGTCAGCATTAACTCTTTCCTCTATTGGCTTAGCTGTTTCTTTTATTGCGTCTTTAAATGTAGAATGTTTTTTCATTTGATCTTACCTTTTAGAATATCATCTAAATTGCTGTCTAACCAATCAATAAAATCATCTGGATCATCTGTTTGAATTTCTCCGTTATCAAATGCCCACGAATATAAATCATCTTCAGCCTTTTTTGATAATTCTAAATTACCAGTTTTTTTAGCTTTTTGCAATTCACGTTTATGTTTACGAAGAATATCACGCATCTTAACGCCTTCACCTATCATCTTACCTACAGTCAAGCCACGTTTAAGATTACCTTTATTATCTACTGCTTTAGGATACATCTTAGCGATTAAGTTATTATAACCTACAAGTACATTTAAAATATCTGCTCTAATTTCATCTGTTGAAATACTTTTAATTACTTTCTTAACTGCACCAAGGTTACCTTGATTTAAAGCTCTTGCTACTGCTTCGTAATCTTTTTTATCCTGACCTTTTTCTTTCTTTGCAAGTCTTGCTACATTCTTTTGAGCAAGGTCTAGGTCTTGAGCATAATTTTCAGATAATTGGTTTCTTAGTTCTTTAAAATTTTTCATTATGACATTGCCTGTAATGCTAGTGAATTAGATTTAGCAATTATTTTTTTATCGTCAGCTTTAACTCTAACTGTAAAGTGTCCACCTGGTTGCTTTTCGCTATCCACTACGGTTAATCCTTTTAATTTTAAAGCTTTTGTCATGTATTTGTTTAAATCAGCTTTATCAAAGAAAGCATATGAAAAGTTTAATTCTGAAATAACTCCTTCAGATGTATAGTTTTCATTAGCTTGTTTTAAAGCATCTTTAACAATAGGATCATTTGCTAATCCTCTTTTCATAGCTTCAATTTTTTTATATGCACCGGTCATATTCCCGCCCATATCTAAAGCAATTTTTACAGCAGCCGCGACTAAAGCAGCTGGGTATTTGCTTTTATATTTTTCTCTTAGTTCTTTAAATTTCATTTGTTATCCCCTAACTTTAGCTGCTAAATCTTTATCAGCTTTACCCCATGTACCGCTGGATTTAGTAACGAATGAATTAACTCTTGCTAATCCCCATTGGATAGGAGTAGTGCCTGGTCTGTGTCCAGTTCTCCATGCAGCTACGCCCCTATCAAAAACTTTCTTTAATATAGCATAAGGCATTCCACTTTTATCAGCTTTCTTTTGAATAGCTTTTTTAGCTCCGCCTTTATCTTCAATCATATAATCTTCAAATGTAAAACTTTCACCGTACATTTGCTTATATTTTTTTGTATGTTTGGACGTTTTTGTTTTAGCTCTAGCATCACCTGGTGCTGGCTTATAAGCAGCTGGGTTATCGTCGTCCATTTTTGAACCCTTATTAAAATGTGCTGCTCTTTTATCTTGAGTGGATTTTGATAATCCTTTATGATATTTTTTTGGTCTCTTTTTCTTATCTTCTGTTTTGCTTTTCTTTTCGCCTGGTGTTTGATCTTTTAAATAATCAGTATATTCTGGTGTACCAATTTCATGGTATTCTCTTACTGAGTCTAACCAAACTCTTTTTCTAAATTCACCAAAATTAACTAATAGGTAATTACTACCTTTATGTTGTATAGTACCTACATCACCACTTTCTTTTACTTCTACCTTTTGGCCTTCATTAAATAACTCACCTTCAATATATCTTTCTCTTGTTTCTGATAGCTTTGGTAATTCAACATGAGGTCTTATTGATTCTTTCTTTAATCCCATACCTTTACGAACAGCATAGTATAAATCAGTTCCATCTCCTGGAACACCTTGTGCGAATTTTTGTAAATCTCCAGCAGCTGCTAAAGCTCTTAGCTTAGATGCTGACATTCCAGATACTCCTTCTGAATCTGGATCTCTATCTCCTGCAGATACAACTCTAATTGCACCTTCAAATTGATAGAATCCATGTCTAGAATCTACGCCATTATACTTATTTAATAGTGTATCAAATTCTTTAATTCTATCTGAACCTGCAACCATGGTTACTTTTGTGTATCCTTGGTCATATAACTTAACACAAATATCGAGTGCTGTTCTTACATCGGGATCTGCCATTATACTTCTGGCATGTTTAGGGAACATCTTGCGAAGGAATTTTACTTTATCTTTGAATTGTAATGGATTCTTTTTAGGGTCTTGTGATTTAGATGCATATATTCTATATGTACCACCCCTAGATACTTTCTTTAAAGTATTAAATAGCTTTTCATGACCAATTGTTGGCGGATTAAATCTGCCAAAAACAAATGTTACTTCTTTCGTTTCCTCAGTGAGGTAATCACTGAATCTTTTTATTTCCATTATCCTCGGTTCCCATTAGTTAGGATTATCCCAACCTTTTATAATATCTTTGCTGAAATTATTAGTTGAGAATTCCATACGGTCAACTAACTTAACAGCACCACCTTCCATGCGATCTATGGCAACAAAACCTTCTGGGTTGGTTACCTTAAATCCGGATGTTGTTTTTACAAACGTCCCAATTTTTGATAGTTTGTTTAGTTTATTTATAAGAATTAATTTGCTATCTATCACTAAATTCTGCAAATCAAATATTAATTGTAAATTTTTAAGGTTGCTTTTAGAAAAGAATTGTAATAGCTCGTCACGTTTCTTAATTTGTACATCTTTACCTTTTTGTGAACTTCGCTTATCAATCTCTTTAGCATATCTGTCTCTTACAAACATGATTAAACCAGTAGCATGCTTTTTAGTATTTTTAACTCTTTGTCCTTCCCTAACCATTCTATTATTGTAAATGTTAATAATTAGATTTAATTCTTTGTTTGATTCTATTTCTTTTAATGTACTCGATTGAATTGTTCTGAATATTTTACCAGCCATTGATAGTTTATTGGATAACATTAAAGTTTCTTTAGCGGTAAGAGTAGCCGTTCCAGATAAGTCTGGTAATGTAGCATCGACCATCCATACATTTTTTGATGGTTTAAGTTTTGGTACTATTTCTTTACCAAATTCTGCTTTCATCGTCTCGAACGTTGCTCCAGAGTAGATTGTATGCCAAACAATTCCGATCTTAGCTGATCTAATCTCCTTAGCAAGAGGATTGTTATCAGGTACTGCATAAGCGATAGTGTTAGGATGAAAGACCACATGAGGTATTCCATTGATTTTCTCCTTTTTAAGGTCAGAGGAATCAAACATAAAGTCTCCTTGTATGACTCCCTTAATGCCTAAGTCTTTTAAATTATCGAATGCTAACTTTAATTTTTTAGATAGATCTCCACTTGTATCAGCATCTATATCTTCGTGTGATTTATAAATTTTAGGATTCTTTGCAAAGATTCCTTTTTTTGCAACAAAGAATTCTCCAGTTTCTGGATCCTCTCCTGCAAATACGGCGGGGGCCCCGTCCCACTTAACGGTAATGTCCACAGGTGCTTTTGCATTACCAGATAGCATATCCCTCAAAGATCTAAGCGCTAGGATCGCTTGGCGGGCCCCCTTAACTCCTCCATCAAGGATTAAATCCTCAATATGGGTCATGTGAGTGTTTTTAGATTCTGCTAAAAATGTTGTTAATTTTTTCATTATTTTCCTGCCTTTACATATACTGCTGATTCACTACCTTTAGAACCAGCATAGTTAACGAAATGTGTTACTAAAGCATTAGCCGTTTGTCCACCAGCTTTATCAATATAATAAGCAACATATGTACAAGCTAATTTAGCTGAAATCCAAGTCCAATCTTTCTTGGAAAGTTCTTCTACAAATTCGTCATATGAAGTATTTTTATAGAAATGATTAAACAAAGTATAGTAAGCTTTTGTTTCTCTAGCTTTACCAGCTTCTATACTTTTAGCCATTTTTTTAATACCAGATGCATGGTCTGGTAATTTTTTCCTAGTTTCTCTTTGAACATAATCCTGCATTGGTCCCCATGAAATACCACCGCCTCTGGCATTCTTACCTTTAATCTCAGCTTTTATAGTTCCGCCTGGTGTTCCATCCTTTAATATCATAGAACCAGCATCATATAAAAGCTCTGCAGATTTGGAAGACCAATAACTAGCTGAGCCTCTATCTGCTTCTAGTTTTACACCTTTATATTTGTGCATGTCTACATCTGGTGGGACTTGATTATTGAATTCTTTTAATGGTGGTGGAAATTTAATTTCTGGGCCTTTGAGCGAAATTCCTACCAATATTCTATTATTAAATAATTCTAATAATGATTTATTATATGAGGTTATGTTTGCAACCTTAAGATCTTTTAGGTTAAAAGATTTATCGATTGCCCATATATCACCTGGATTCCATTTATCATCTTTAAGTGGTTTAAATCCAGTATTCTTAAATGCTATATCTTTACCAGCATAAATGTCATTCATTCCTCTGGTTCCTCTGTATAGCGTCATTCCTTTTTTTACATACCCTTTTTGGATTAATAGTTTACTAATATTATAAGATGATGTAAACCATGGGCCTTCCAATTTAAGCATGTTATCTAATTTTTCATCAACATCTATTCCTTTAGCCGAAGCTTTTAGAATATCAGGCGTGAAAAAACTTTCGTCATGATTGTAACCATGTTCTAACATAGCTGCAAGCATTAAACAATTGTGGGATTCTGTAAGTTTTGTATTAGCAGTTCCTCCACCAGCTCCACCGCCAGCTCCGCCAAATACTTTTGCTTTACCTATTTGAGTATTCTTATAATCCTTTCCGTCTTTACCTTTTAGAAAAAATCCAACCTTATAGTCGTTTTTGACATATGCATCAATAACTCTTATAGCTTCTTCTGGATCTGCTGCTTTAAAACTTCCGCCTTTTGCAAGTTCTATAGGTTTGCCGTCTTGTACTAATCTTTTTAATATGTCAATACGAGCTTCACCAGTACTACCATTAGGTTTTTCCCATTCGGGATTTCCCATAGGTACTAGCTTTTCATTTATTGAATGTGATTTAAACTTAAGCATATGCCCTCCTCGTTATATCTATTTATAAAGATTTATGCATCAAAAAACGGGTTTGGCCTAATATTTCCTTTATCGTCAAATCTAATGATTTTCTGCTCATGTAGGATTTCTAGCATTGTTTCAGTTCCTTGGCGAACTCCTTGATTGTATGCTGTCCATGTAGCTCCTGCCATGCATATAGCAAAGATTAAAAATGTTTCAAACATTTACACGCTCAATTTTAGTCGTATATTCTTTTTCTCTCATTCCCAATTCAAACTTAGTTGCTTCTTTTAGGGAATCAAATATAAATTCGGCTACAAGCTCATCCTTTTCGTCATAAGCTGTAACCTTAAACGCGCTAATCAATTGACCGTTAAGATCTTTCATGTATGTAGACATCTATTCTCTCCGCATATTTTAGAGGTAATTCTCTATCGTATCCTCTAAATCCTTTTCCATCTAAAATGGATTGTTTTGTTCTAGGTCCTCTACCGTGTAGAGTAACTCTATATCTTGGTAGACTTTGAGGTGGGTTTTTACTATAACCATGCTCAAATCTATATTGATTCATTTTTTCTTTTCGTTTATTGATTTTATTAATAGAGATTACTGACTTTCTAATTGTTTC
>MDTG01448292.1_pt1 | contig 12365 bp, 15 predicted proteins | sample 811421 | NCBI WGS metagenome assembly MDTG01 (sample SAMN05326645, study PRJNA326480) | marine metagenome | isolation source: seawater | place: Pacific Ocean: South East | collected 2011
AAAGATACAAAAGATATAGGTTATTATAAATATAATTTTGAGTGTAATAAAAAAATTTATAGTGAATCATTTGTGAATTCAGTAAAAGAAAAAAAAATTGTTACAATTTATGAAAATGGGAAAACAGAATTATCGATAGAGAGGTCATTGTTGGGAAAAAATGATTCAAAAGTTGGGCACACGGAATTTATGAAAGATAGTTTGGCTCATAGGGAAGAAGTGTATATGCTTCCTTTTATAAATAAATTCAGCAAGAACGATTATTGCCTAGCCAAACAATTCGAAAAAAATTCATGAACCTGTTTTGTAGTCCTTTAAATCAAATCGAATATTTTTTTTGATATCTTGTATTTGAATATTTTTACGGTTTTTGGATTTTACTTTCATAATGTTGTTTATATAATTTTTCATATAATTATCTTCTCTTTCTCGTAATTTCAAAAGTTGTTTTCTTTTTCTTCGATAGATTTTGGAATAATAAGTCATATCATCAAAGGATGTTACATGGATATCCATAAATGAAACTGGATTTTCATTCGTATTGGTAGAATAATCGAATTGATTTGACATGGAGCGCTTTCGTCCATAAATATTTTCATTAGGAACTCTACAAAATGGACACTCGCTTTTTAGCAAGTGAGACACACATGTTTTACAAATTTTGTTCGAGTTGCAACATTTTAAAGAAAAAAAAAATTCTTCGCTTTTTAATTCAAAACATATATTACATTCTATATTTGAAAGAATCATTTATTATCTAAAAAAAAATAAGAAAATATATTTTTTTTGTTTATTAAAAAAAATATAATTATGGGAAAACGAGACGAGAATTTTATTATATTTTTTGCAGGATTCGCTATTTTATATGGAATTGTTTACGGCCTTTATTCTTTTGTTTCTAAATACATGAATTCTGAATCAAGCGATTGGACAGGGTTTGACAAATTAGGTTATTATTTGTATGTATTATTACAATACTTTTTATATATTTTATTATTTTTATTTATACTTAGGAATAATGAATTCTTATTAACAGTAATAATTAGTGCGATGGTGTAATTTATTTTTTTTTTTTAATTTAATTTAAATGCAATCATTTTATATGAAAAAAAAAAAAATATGGAAATACAAAATTTACCGAAAAATACAGACCCTCTCGAAGAACATGAAATGAAAATATTTGAAAATTTATATACGAAAGAATTCATGACAGATAACGTAAAAAATGATACTTCCTCTACCGATGATTGTGGAACAAAGAATATTGACATGTTTGTAAAATTAGCGATAATTATTTTAATCGAATCAATATTTAATTCCAATAAAATTAAAAAAACATTAAAATTAAATGATTTTTCTATACAGATTGTAAAAATTATTTTATTATTTATATTCACGGTGGTATTTCAATATGAGTCGGAGAAATGTAAACAATTTTTTACTTCAACCTATCATTCCATCAAATCAAATGAAGAAAATAATTAGATAAAAAATGAAATTCATATGATTTTGAAAATAGAAAAATTAAAAAATGTCAATGCGAAGATTTTCACGTCAGATTAAAAAATTACAATCTTTGACCCCTTTACATAAATCCTTTAATCTACATGAGAATATAAAGATACATTTTCAATATTCTTCTGTGAATGATTTCACTGTATTTATCGAATGTACAAAAAGGTATGATTTTTTTGATATATTGGAATTACCAGAAGATATTAATAAAGAAATTTATGAATATTATAACAAAGAATTTATAAATATTTCATTTAAATATAATTATAGACGAGAATTTCCATTCAAATCTCCGAAATTAATTTTAGACGAGGTATCTTCTAATTTTCCAACAGAAAATATAGAAATGTTCATCAAGTATATTGTGAAGGAGACGAATGTTAGTAATGGTGTGGATAAAATTGATAATATGAACTATATAAATTTGTATTCTCCAGCGATTCATATGGAAAATCATTTGTTGTGTTTGATATCCAGACTAATCCCTGTTTTTGAATATTATAATTTAGTTCCTGTAGACCCGATAAATGGTATAGAGCGATATACAACCATTTCGATGCTTGAAAACGAGGAAGATATGGATTTATATTTTATGAAAGAATTGGCGGATGAGAATTTTAGGAAACATATTCATCAAAAAAGAATGAAACAAGCGCATCAACGTACTTCAATTACTACCGAAATACCTTGTTTTCGATAAAAATGTTTCATGTATGTCAACAAAATACTATTGTTCCTGGAACCCTTCCCCTTCATACAATCCATACCAGATTCACACTTATAAAATGTCTCGGAAAAACTTTTATATGAAAGTGCTTCATGAAAACAAAAAAATTATTTATTTATTGTCAAAAATTGATTTTTTAATTTAATGATATATTTTTTAATGTAAATATATCATTCTTATAAAAAAATAAAAAAAGAATGTCGAATCTTACCATCTACATCCCTTTATGTATTGATGATTCATCACATACTTCTATATCAGAAGAAAAGGAAGTAAGTGATGAATTGGATTTCCTTCCATTGACAGAAGAGGACAACTATATACAATATTATTTGAATATGCATTTTCAGAATGAAAATAATTTTTGGCAAAAGAGAGGGAAAACATTACCTGATATCGTTTTGGACCATTTCAGTGAAAATACAAATCCAGAGTTCCAGAGACGTTTAATCAATTATATTTTTTTATTGGTTGCCGCGGGTGAATCTTATCGTAACCAGTTGACAGATTTTCGAAATCAATGGGAATTTTCCACCAAGAGTCCGAAATATTTGGCGGGTATGTATCATTTTATAGACATTTTAGAAGAGGAAAATGAAGAAACTTTGGGGAATTTTTTAGCCACAAGTAAATCCTTAAACAAAGAATTCTCTAATTTTCAGAATATAAGAATATGGGAATATGGTCAATACATGAAAGAAATTTTCCATCATTATGAGAAATATTGTGTCCTCATGCCAGAATTTATTTTCGATTCTTTGTTCGAAGGAAATAATTATAATCAAAATAGAATTAGAAAATTTATGGAATGGTATATCCCATCCATCGAATCGATTTTTGGTTGTATATATATGAAAATCAATTTTCTAGATGAAAATACAAATTTATTGCGTTCATTTTTCTTGGCAAAAAATATTAAAGATGTCAAAAAATATTTACATAATGATGAAAATTAAATACAATAATTATATCAATATGAAAAGACTTTATTTTTTTTTTTTTTTTTTTCATATAAAATGGGTAATTTTTTTAATCCAGTGAATATAAATCATGAACTCATTATGGCTGATGCAGCTTTTACTTATCGAAAAAAACTAAAAAAGAAAGATTTGATATTTGTAAATGAACCAGATAAAAGAGGGGAGGTGGAAGGCGCCATGAGACAGATTTTAAAAAACAACAATGAATTATTTACCAATGCTATAAAATATTATGATTATTACACTCCTAGAAAAGAGGCTTTGGATTATAAAACAGAAATAAAGCGTTTAGAAGAATTAAAAGAAGTATTCGGAATCTAATCATCCAAGAGAGAGTCTTCAGACTCGATTGTTAATTCGGATTCACTGCGGTCATCAATGAAAGAATCATCGTAATCTTCCTCTTCTAGTTCTATTTCCTCATCCATGTAATATCTTTGAATTTCTGTTTGCATGGCAACTTTTCTTGAGCGATATACATAATTGAAATCCGATTCCTCATCAGACAAACTGTCGTTCTCCTCATCCTCATGAAAATCTAATAATTTTTTACAATTAGAACCTAAAAGAAGAAAATTTTCTTTCTTGAATGTCGAGGAATGTTGAAAATTATTCGTTGCATAAAATTTGTAAACAATGTGCTTTTTTCCACAATCACAACAGTCGCTTTGCCTAAACTTCTCCAATGGGAAATTTTTAATATTATATTCCTTTACATAATTTTCCACTGCTGCAAAGTCATTTGAATTTGAACTTAACAAACGAAAGCCTTTCTCTTTCAATTCTTCTCCGGAAAGACAATGTTCTCGTAATTTACGCAACAAGGTACTATCTTCCATTTTTTTTGACACTATTTTGATATTTTTAGAGAAATATATCAAATATGATATGAATTACATGCGAAATGATTTTGAACAATCCATACATTTGACAAAAATGGTACTTTGTTCGTCAGAACTTCGAGTTTGTTTTTCATATGAAATTGTCCTTTTACTTTTACAAAATTTGCAAACCATAATCCCTTCCGAAAGTTTCGGTGGAGAAATGATGAAATTTTCTTCTTCTTTAATTCGTTCCGAAATTTCTTGGAAAGCATCCGAGTCATATAAAAATTTTTTATTTTTCAAGAATTCGAATAAATGTTCTTTGTTGGGCTGTAATTGATATTCACAATATAATTCATAGAAACACATGTATACATCTGAAGTTTTTTCAAACTGCTTTTGTATATAATTACAAATATTTTCTCGATTCTGTTTCGATTGAATCAAATTATTGAATTTTTGATGAAAATAATATTCCATGTTTGATTTCTTTTAATGAAAAAATCAATATTTTAATCATTTTTTTGTTTTTTGCTTTATTTCACAATACGATAGGCAATTTCTGTTTCAGACCGAGTAATTTTTAAAATGTCGTCTTTTTTGAAATTAAAGTATTTACAAATCGGGTCAGAAATATTAATGATTGGAAATTTATTACCATAAATTTTTTTTAATTCCAGTATATGGTCTGCGTCTTCCACTTTTTTATGAGGAATGTAGTAATACAATTGAGTGATATCATAAAAAAATTCATGATAAGAAAACAATTCTATATCATATTGAAACAAATCATGAATGATTTTATTACAAGTAGATGTCATGTGATTTTCATACACAATAATATAGTTTTTTACCGTATTGTTACAACTTTGTTTTAAATGCTTCTTCAAGTTATCCACTCCAACTTTCTCGATAAAAATACAAATTAAAATATAGGGTATATTTTTATCATTGTCGTAAAATAATAAAGAGAATTCGTTAATTTTATGATGAAAAGTCAAATCTCTTCTTGACATCATTTTTGAAATATTTGGAAGAACTACATTCCAAGACTTATCATTCATCGACATGTTCATTGTATTATTATAAAAATTACAATTAAATTTTACAAGATTCATTTTTTTTTTTATACATTTGAAATCCAATCTAAGAAACGAATCATGACTAGTTTTTGGATAATTTTATAACCAATACTCCGAGACCAACAATTATAGTGCCTAAAATACCAAATCCTATATTAAGATTTTTCTGCTGACCTGATATTGCATATTCAAAGTAATCTACATCTGACTCTTCCCTCATTTTGAATTGCTGAAAATTGTCATGATTTCCAAAATATTTTTTATATGTTACATTATTGAGATTAGGTCTAAAAAATTGATGTTTCGGATTCAATTCATAATCATCTAAGTCGAAAAAAATAAAATAAGGAATCATACTGTAATAAAATTTATTTTTTGTCATTTTTTCAAATAATTGTAGTTGGACTGTTGATAATTTACCTTTATAGGAATATATTTTTTTAAGTAGCTTTCGTACATTTTCAAAATATTTTTTAGTTAAAAGCAAGTATATAAATCTATCTAAAATGTCAATATTTGTAGTTACTACAAGTTTAATTGTCATTATATTCATATTATATAATATAGATTCCACAAGTGTAAGAATATTTTCGTATTTAGAAATGTCAATTTCGGGCCATATAGCCTCTAAGTTTTCGAAAAATTCAGCAAAAAAAACATACGGAAGGTCTTTCAATTTTTCTACATAAATAGGGAGGACTAGTTGTGAAATATCTTCCTGTTGTTTTTTGATAATTGGGAGAATTTTATTATTGATAGATTTAAAATTATTTTTTATAAATTTTTTGATATTATTTATATCGTTTTTTGCAATTTGATATTGTATATTCGTGGTCATTTACTATAGAAAAAAAATGATAAACAAAAAAAAATAATATATTATGATGGATAATGAAAATATAGAATATAATGATAAAACTTGTATTATTATTGAAACTTTTGATGAGAATTTTATAAAAACTATATACTATTCAATTTCCGTGGTTCTCGTTTTCGTAAATGACTTGGTGGGACGTTGACATCTCTTATTTTGGTTGGTATAAATCGGTTTCCACTTCTACCTGAATTTTCTAATTGTATTGGATTTAATTTAAAATGATTAGGTCGGTCGTTTGTATGACCATTCAGCTGGGCTTTTGAAGTGACAACAGAACTATGAAGAATTCTTTTTGGTAATTCCTTTTGTTCGAGACCAGATTTTTTATTTTTTATGATTTGATAATATTTCTTTTGAGTATTCGTTTGAACCATTAGTTTATCTGATTTGATATTATTCTTCCCTGATTCAGGTCGAAGTTTTGATAATTTGTGGTATACTTTTGGTGTTATTAAACTTGTTGTATTATATAGTTCGTTTAATTTTATAGATTGATTATTGGAACGTGGTGTTTCGTGCAACGAAGAGACTTTGTTTGTATTTGTTGTATATTGTAGAGTATTATTTTTCATCATATCTTTATCATGGTGGATTCGAAGAGGAGTTTCGTTTTTTAAATTTTTTCGACTGATGGATTGAATTTGCATCGAGTTTTCATCAATAAAATTGTTTGGAAGTTCTCCGATTTTCATGCTAAGAGTAGAGTCCTTTGATTTATTTGTTGCTATTGGTATTGTGGAGAGTGTATCATGAATCATTTTTGTTTCATCCAATGGTTTCATATTCACCAAAGATTTTTGATATTTGTTAGAATTAATAGGATGTTGTAGGACATTGGACAATTTTGTGGTTGGTTTTTGGGAGCGTAAATTATCAAACATGATAGATTTATGTTTTTTGGTGTGAATACTATCTTTTAGATTTGTCGTTAATTTAAAATTTGGCAAACTCATGAGTTTTCGAAACATGTCCCCATAGTTTTTGACAGATTTAGTATTATTGACGCTAGTTTGTAAAGTTTCTTGAATCATTCGTTTTTCGATAGGGCTTTTCGATTGTACGAAAATAGGTACTGCTTTTTTTGTATTATAATTGTAATAATCATGAGGTAATCGAGAAAGGGGAAGTAATTCATATTCCGTAGGTTTACTAACTCGTAGGATTTGATTGGTGATTGGTTTATACGCTTGCTTTCCACCAACAGTATTATTCCTTTGGACCTTTTGAAAAGGGTCTTTTCCCCTCGAAAATTTTTCAATATTTTCATCATATCTAGAATATTCCTTTTCGAATTCGTAAATTTCTCTTTCATGGCGTTTATTTCTATATTGTGTGAAAATTCCTTTCGCGGGGTCACGTTGAATATTCAAATTGTTCCAACTTTCATTATCGTTTCCAAGTGTAACGTTCCTCGGTGGAATAAACATGTTTTTTATTTTTTATTTGTTATTATAATTTTTATATTATTTTTTTTTTTTTTTTCAAATCGCAAAAAAAAAAAAATAAATTCTAGGATACTAATAAAATGTCTTGTCAAACATCAAATACTTTCAAAATCTCTTTTGTATTACTTTCGATTAGTTTATGTAGTAATATATATGTAAATTATAATATTATGAAATCAAATAAAAACGTTACTGAATTACATGATGAATTACTCTATTATATTGATAAATTTATCTATTTTGCCATTTATCTTTTTTTGAATGTATTTATTTTCTTTACCCCTCTACCCATAAATAAAGGAAACAATACGTCACATAAAAATTTAAACATTTCTGATTTTTATACCGTGTTTTTAATTTCATTACCAATGTTGATTCTGAATATAATGTTTTATACCATGTTTTTATTAGATGAAGAAGATGAGCAAATCGAATTTGAAAAAAGAAAATTAAAAGTGATTATGTTATCAAAAGTAATAATGTATAGTGTTCTTTTATTTTTATCTTCCGTCATTTTTTTACAGAAAATTGGTATACTTTCCAACGATTTTCTTTGTGTAGAGAATACCAAATATTATGATAGAATTAAGAAAACGATATCGGATTACTTGGCGCCTCAGATAATGATATTGATGATTACCCTTGGTTCGATTTTTTGGAAAAAAATATTGAATTATATTTTTGAATCATCATGATTTTGTTTTTTTTTGTTGTAAGAGAAAGTTTTTTATAATTTTATCATGAATCATTTGTCGATTTCTACATGAAATGCATTTTTTTTGTAATCGTCGATTCACAGAATTATGGAATTCGACCAGATATATATCGACTTGATTCATATCATTTATTTTATTTTTTTTCAAATAAACTTTTGATTCATGACAGCATTTTTTACATGGTAAATTTTCAAAAATAATTTTCAAAGAATGGGATATATTTTTATTTTTTGAACACGTCAATGTCCATAAATGTAGATAAATCCATAAAAATGGACCCCATAAATCCGGATTTTTCCAAGTAATTTTCCGTTTTTCTTTTTTTGCTTTTTTTTTGATTTTTTGATTTATAATATTTATCATGATATCGAAATTAAAATGAAAATATTGTTCATCTTTTTCAATTTCTTGTCGTAAAGATTTTATTTCTTGAAACAATTCCGATTTCGATTGTATGTTTTGTAATTTCTTGTCGAATTTTTTTATAGTAGCATGATATGTTTTGTCATTTATAATTTCCGTCATGGATTTCAATAAAATTCTAAAAGATTCTCTTTTTTTGATGGAAAATTTAAAAAGTTGCACTTTGAAAATGATGAAATACCAAATTAAAAAATCAAAAATAACATTATAATTCATAATGTATAATTTGTTTATTTTATAGGAAGAAAAAAAAAAAATGTTTAACTTGGAATGAATTTCGTTTGAATTTGTTGAATTTTTTGTTGAATTTTTTGTTGTTGTTGTTGAATTTTTTGTTGTTGTTGTTGAATTTTTTGTTGTTGTTGTTGAATTTTTAAAGAAGGAGATTTTTCGTAAAGAAATGAAATCATGTCATTTATAAATTTTTCATTTTCAAGTAATTGATTTTCTAAATAGAGTTTTATATTTTGTTTGGTTTTTGAGAATGGAATCTTTTGGAATGGGTTATACTTGGAATAGTAGATATTTTCAAATTCTGTATAGAGTAAAGGAAGCATGGATTTTGAATTTTTGACTTCAAATTTTATTTTTTGTAAAAGTTCCAAAATGGATTGATACATTTGTAAAGTTGTATCCATGGACAATTGTTGGAGTTTTGACGATTCATGATTTGATTGGAAAAGGTCATGTATATCTTTTCGGAGGGATGTGATATATTTTTTATTTGTACTGTCAGTCATGAAAATATCGTCAAGTCGATGATAAATCTCCAAGTATATCTTTTTTTTTGTAGGTATACCATATTTTTCGAAAAAAAATAAAAGTTTTTTATAAAAAAATGATTCTTCTCCCTGCATTTATTATTTATATATTTAAAATAAAAAAAAAATAGATGATTAATATTTTGGAGGAATCTGGTGAAAATGTTGAATTTATTTTCCATGTGTCGGATATTCATATTCGATTATATACCCGTCATTTAGAATATACCAAAGTTTTTTCGAAACTTTACAATTATATATCGGAATTCAAAAGAGAAGGGAAATGTTGTGTTTGTGTCATTACAGGAGACATTTTACATTCGAAGACCGATTTGAGTCCCGAGTTGGAAAAAATGACATGTGATTTTTTTTCTAATTTATCAGTTTTGTTCCCGACGTTTTTGATTGCGGGAAATCATGATGGTTTGATTCATAATCCGGACAGGATTGATTCCATATCATCGATTTTATATGAGAGGGATATTCAAAATTGTTATTATTTAAAAAAAACTGGAATTTATCAATTCCGAAATTTGAGATTTTTTCTTGATGCTTTGTTTGACAAGGACGTCTTGGATATGACAACAGAAGGAGTGGAAACGATGACAAGAGGATACAAAAACATTGGTTTATATCATGGTCAGATTCGAGGGTGGCGTAATTTGAAAGGTTATGTATCGTCCACGGGTGAAAAATATTTGGAGCAATTTACAGGGATGGATTATGTTCTACTTGGGGATATACATTATTTTCATTATATTTCGAGGGAAAAGCCTATTACTGCATACGCATCGAGTTTGATTAGTCAAAATTTTAATGAATATGATAAGAGTCATGGGTATTTATTATGGAATGTCATGGATGATACACAAGAATATATCGTTATTGAGAATGAGTATCGTCATCAGATTGTAGAGATTTCGGATGAAAATCGATTCATAACGGATGGTTGTGAATTTGATTTTGACCATGTCGAAATTGCATCTTGTGGGAAGATAAAAGTCATTGGAAATGAAGATGAAATCTCCAGTCGAGAGCATTTTTTAAGATTAAAGCATAAATTCCCCGATGCATGTTTTTCTTATCAAATGAAACAAGGACAAACACAAGTCCATTCTCTTGAAAATGATGAGGAGGATACTGAGGAAATTATCATGAGTGAATATGATATTATTTTATCTTACATTAAAAGCAAATGTAGTTCGGAATACTACAAAGAATTTTCAAAATATGTTTTGAATTTGTTCAAAGAAAATCAACCGATTTCGAACAATATACAATATAAATTAAAGGAAATTTCTTTTTCGAACATGTTTGGTTATGGTGGTGAAAATTACATCAACCTTTCGAATTATTTCAAATCCATCATTGGTGTTTTTGGTGCCAACACATATGGAAAATCGACCATTATTGATATTATATCGATATTGTTGTATGACAAGATTGCGAGGTATAGTCATGGAGCCGGAATCCCAAAAGAGGTGATTCATTTTGAGGAAAAGCATGCCTGGGGAAAATTGGTTCTTGTCTTTGGTGCGAAAGAATATATTATCCATAAGGAATATTCTCGTAGTGTTACTGGTAAAATTATGGTAAAATCAAAATTGTTCATGAAGGAAAATGGTGAAACGACGGAATTGACTGGGGAACAACGTCGTGTGACGAATAAAACCATACAAGAAATGCTTGGTTCTTTTGATAATTTCATGTTTTTTAATGCCTATCTGCAACAAAAAGAAGTTAGTTTTCGAGAAATGACGTCTTTGTCCAAAAAAAAATTTTTGAATTCCATCTATGGATATGATTTTTTAGAATCGTTTGAAAAGCTTCATAAAGAAAATTTAAAATCCAAGGAGATTGAATTGAAATTGTATCAAGACCAACAAGAGAAACATGTTGGATTGGATTATCAAGTGGAAATGGAAAAAGTTCAAAAGGATTTAAGAGATTTTAAAGATTTCATTAATAAATATAAAACCAATGTGGAAGACTATGAATCCAAAATCAATCACATGAATCGTCAATTATCCACGTCGGTTGATGACTTTCAAAACGATATGATAACCTTGGAACAAATTGAAAAAGAAATTCAAGATTGTGTTTTGGAAAGAGAAAAATTAAATTTGATAATGAAAAGCATTTCAGAATTGAATTATAAAGAAAATCTGACCGTGTTGGAAAAGGATGAATTATTTAAAAATTTTTCAGAGAACAAAGAGAATCAAGATGAATTTTTTGTCTTATATGAAAATGTGTATGCACATCAAAATATACAAATGGAAATTCTCGAATCAAAGTTAAAGAAATATTATTCTAAAATTGACCATGAGAGACATGATGAAATTGACAAGAACATTTTGAGTCAATTTTTGATGGAGGAAAAGGATATTTTAAAAGAGGAATATATGAAATTATCGGGAAATATCAAGGATATTTTGTCAAAGATTAAGCAAAAATATAATGCCATGTATCATCCGTATGATGAAATTTCAATGACTCGAAGGTCTCAAGATGAAAAGGATTTTTTGGTGAAAAAGAAAAGGCTTGAAAAAGACATGAAGGATGTCACGAAAGAATTAGATTTGTACAAACAATATGAACTTTTTCAATCTCGAGTGGATGTAGAATATTATCGGAAAAATTATAAATCATGTAAAGAGTCTGATATTTTTTTAAAGTATTCACCCATGGGGAAACAAAATAGATTGGAAAGTTGGGAATTATTTAAAAAAAAGACAATTCCAAAAGATTTGAATTACAAGTCTATTCAGATGGAAATGAAAAAGATGGAAAAAGAAATCGACCAATATCACGCCAATTTACAAGAAGTGGTTTATGAAAATGTGGAATTAGTGATTGGTAATGAAGAAGAATGGAAAAAAAGAGAAGCATCAATTCGTGAAACCTATCTTCAAACAAAAAATGATTTTCAATTTACAGAAGAAATACATTCTGAAATGGAATCTATTTTTCAACTTTTGGATAAAATTAGTGAAATGGAAAAAAAGATTTCTT
>MDTG01277914.1_pt1 | contig 12364 bp, 11 predicted proteins | sample 811421 | NCBI WGS metagenome assembly MDTG01 (sample SAMN05326645, study PRJNA326480) | marine metagenome | isolation source: seawater | place: Pacific Ocean: South East | collected 2011
TGTGCATTTTTACCTGAAGAAATTGAGATGTGGAATTCAATTAGAGATCTTGGATTTGTTGATAGCTGGAGGCTACAAAATCCTGATGAGGATTCTATTTATTCATGGTTTGATTATAGATCTAGGATGTTTGACGATGACCCCAAACGTGGCCTTAGAATTGATCATATATTGGTATCTGAGAATTTAAAAAGTAATATAAAATCAACTGGAATTGACTATGGCGCCCGTGCCATGACAAAGCCCTCAGATCATGCACCTGTTTGGATAAAATTAAGTTAATTTTGGAACAAATACAAAAAACAATTTCATTATTTTTTTTTCTAATATCAGCTCTCACAATCACTTCTTTATTATTAGTAAAGTTTGATACTGAAGCAATGATGATGCTTCCTCAATCATTAGTTTCTGAAATAAAAGCATCTAATATAGTTGTTCTTAACAATATATTTCTTTTATTTTTTACTTCACTTTCACTCTCCATTTTTTTTGCTGGTTTTAATGCTCGAACCAACAAAGAGATTTGTAATTTTTTTGATAAATTTATTTTTACTAGATCTGCATCGATTACCAAAATAATACCTAACAGATATTTTATTTTTCTGTTAAGCATAACTGGTGCAATTATGTTTATTTTGTTTGAAAATCATACTTCAATAGAATGGCCTTCAACTGGAGAAATCCCTGGCGTTTTAAGGCTATTAGATAGCAACTCCTTAAACTATGACTTTTATACAGAAAACTTAATTAAATCGCCAAAAATAATTTTTTTATATATTTTTGTATTCTTTGAGAGCATTGGGATTAGCTGGTATCAAGTTTTATATTTTCTAAAATGTTTTAGTTACATATGTACACCGATTTTGCTGTATATATATTTTGATTTAGTAGCTGGTAAGTGGGTGAATCTAAATAGAGATCCTAATGATATTAATCTTATAAAGGGGGTAAATTTTTTTGCTGCAATAGGGTTTGTTTCAATTTTGCAATCAATTGAAAGATTGAGTCCTTTTGGCTGGACCTCGATTCAATTTTTTTCTGGTGTTGATCCAATGAGGCTGTCTTTTTTATTTGGGTTAGCTTACTTAGTAGTATCAGCAGGAAATAATACGAAATGGATAATATCCTCGATCTTTATTTTTATTTCTATTTTGATACATCCTGCTGTTGGTATATGCATATATATTATTCATCTTCTCTTCAATAACCGCATTATAAAATTAAACTTTAAATTAAATGATTTAATAACACTGATTTTGGGAATTATCACTCCGATCGTAGTTTTATTAATTTCTTTTGATAATTCTTCAATAACATCTGAATTATTTTTTGAAATCTATATTTTAAACAGACATCCACATCACTATTTAATTTCAGAACTGATTAATGTTTTCTCTCTTTTTTGGATATTTCTATTTATTATCCCGATTTTTATTGCATTCAAGTTAGAGAATAACCTAATAAAAAGACTAACTATTTTAATTTTTGTATTGATAATATTCTCTATAACGATTCAATTTGTATTCTCTGAAATTTTTCCTAATAAGCTGATCATGAAATTAGGGCCAAGCAGATTTACCTCCTTCTTTTCAATAATATTTTCGTTGGAGATTATGATTATCTTTTCTTACATATTGCAAAGTAAAAAAAGTTATAGATTTAGCTTTCTAATCAAAATAGCAGAAATTTTTAGTAGTTTTATTTGTTTTTTAGCTAACTCAATAAGTTATCATCTTCGTAAGTTAGCTAACCTTGGGATAATTATTTTTGCAATAATTCTATCTACATATTTATTTACATTTAATAATTTAGAAAGTTCAATTTCTGATTCAGAGACTGAGATTCTTAACTGGATTTCTGAAAATACAGACAAAGATAGTGTATTTTTAACAAAGAAATTTAATTCTGGTTTAATCAGAATATATTCAAATAGAAGTATTTATGGTGACTGGATGATGCCATTTTCTGAGAATGCATTTGTTGAATTTAATGAGCGTTTAGATATTTTTAAAAAATATAATGCGAATACTCTTATGAAAAATAATGAATGTAATCTAATTTATAAGAATATAGATTATCTAATTGCTCCAAAAACAAATATCTCAACTGTAAAAGAAATATATTCAAATAATGAGTGGTCTTTGGTTTCTCCAAAAAAATATTTTAAAGAGTGCAGTAAAAATGATTGATCTAAAATATTTAATTTCTTTTATATGCTTAATATCTTTTTCTGAGGGCATTAGTTCAAGTGATGCTTTTAAAAGTGAAAATAATAAAAAGACTCAAATATTTATTATATATGGCCAGAGCAATGCTTCTGGGAGAGGAAAATTATTTCCTAGCGAAATTATTTTAGATAACATGAGTTCTTTTTTTTTCTCGAATGTTGATTCTGATCTCAAAAACAAAGATCTGATGTACAGAAAGTGCAGAAAATATTTCAAGCATGTTCCTCCCAGAGAAAACTGCGGTTTTTTGATGCCCATTACAAATCGCGTTGATGATATGTACAAGTATGGAGGCTATTCAGCATGGAAATCTTTCTCAAATACTTTAAAGAAAAAAGATGTGAAACATTTAATTATCAATGCGTCTGTTGGGGGTACATCTCTAAAACAATTAATGAAGGGGAATTATGATCAAAGAGGTGAAAGCAATTATCGTTATGAAAATCTAATTTGGGCAGTAAAAAATAGCATTAATAAGATAGGCCTTGAGAATATTGAGAAAATTTCAACCATTATTCTCCACGGAGAAAATGATGCAGAGTATATGGCACTAAATAACATTGATTATGAGGCCTACCTAAGAGAGTACTTTAAAGATATGGAAATTTTAATTAACTCTATTAGAAATGATGTTGGATTTATGGAAATGAATTCATATGTTGTAAGAATGGTTGTTGGCTCAAAATCAATTAATAATAGCTCGAGACTAAAGGACATTAAAAATGATCTTGGGTATTGGCAAATTGAATTTGGTTGTAATAAGTTAAACGTCATTAAACCGATTAGCTTGCTGCCGGCATTTTTTTCTTCTAATGATGGCAGCCTGCATCCTGATGGAGAGCATATTTCTAGAAAGGGTTTAGATATTCTAGGTGAAGATATAGCTAAAAAATTACTTGATGAAGATATGGGCTATGTTACCAAAGAGCTTTGTCATATAAATAAGTCATTGTCGCCAAAATTAATTTTTAATAGGCCATTTTGATATTTAATCTTGTAGACTAATTACCTTATTAAAGAAAAATTTATAGGATGGATAATATTAACGTTGTGATATGTCTTGCAGGGAAAGGTCAAAGATTTATTGATGCCGGCATTAATCATCCAAAATTCCTTCTTAAAAATAATGAAAATGAATCAATTTTAGAATTGATATTAAATAATTTATTAAAATCTAGAATAAAAAAAATCTTTCTATTACTAAATAAAAGACATTTAAGCTATGAGTCTGAGATACGAGAAATCACTAGTAAATATAAACGAATTAAGTCTGAGATTTTTTTTATAAATGATACTAATGGTCAGGCAGAGACTGCATTTATTGGTATTAATCTAATTTTGGATATTCATCCAAACATTAATTTTGAGCCTGTTGCATTTCATAACGGAGATACAATTATATGCAATCGTCAATTTAATAAATTTTTTGACGATGATAATTATGACTGGATTGGAATGATTGATACATTTCATTCAAATGATCCTGCATTTAGTTATGTACAATCAAACTCTAAAGAGATAATAGAGATAAAAGAAAAGCAGGTTATATCAAATATGGCAACTACAGGTTTTTATTTATTTAAAAATTTTAGTACTTATATTGAAATCTACAAAGAGTGTAATTTTCGTGGTCAAGAAAGCTACATTAGTGATATCTATGGGAAAATGATTGCAAAAGGTCTCAAAATTTATAATTTATATAATGAAAATCCAAAAGATACGATTGTATTGGGTACTCCTAAAGAATACTTTAATTGGTTAAAAAGTGGATAAAATTTTTAATAATAAAGTTTTTAAAAAATCCATTTATTTAATTCTTGGAATAGGCTGTATATTGTATGCCTCTTCACTCCTCTCTTCTGAAGAAAATAGTTTTTTATTAATTAAAAGTTTTCTCTCTCAAAAATGGTTGCTGATAGTGTTAGCAATTTTCTTGTATTTGCTCTCACATACTTTTAGAGTTTTGAGACTCATTCTTCTGAGCCCCAACCCAAACTTTAAAATACGTCACCTTTGGAAAGAACAATATAAAGCTAATGGAGTAAATTTAATTCTCCCTTTCAGATTAGGGGAAACCTATAGACTTGTTTATTTCAAAGAATTTTTTGGATCATATGCAAATTCTTTTGCAGTCCTAGTATGTGAAAGAATGCTTGATTTAGTTACTATTTTTAGTTTCTTGATGATAACAATATATTTTTCTGATATCAGTATTCCAGCTCTTCAATATGTGCTTTATATCTCATTGATACTTCTAAGTATCTTGTTCTTTGTTTTGTATGTCTTGGATGAAATACTAGAAATTCTAAATCGAGTCTTGATTGAAAAAGATAGCTCTGATTTGTCAATTAAATTTATTGAAATTTTAACTAACATTATTAAAGCAATTAGAAAGATAAAATCAATACTGTATCAAAAATATATGTCATGTCTCTCTGTAACTATAATAATTTGGATTTTAGAAATTTCTGTTTTTTATATTTTCTTTGCGATATTAGATTATCGAATTGATTTACTTATCCTGCTTGCTTTAGCAGTATCTTTTTCAAGCCTTCTTCCTGGAGGGCCACTTGGTTATGGTGGTTTACAAATAGCCTTTTACAGTATAGGTATAGCAGCAAATATTGAAAACTTAGTAAATTATTCATTAGTTTATGGGGTATTTATTTTTGGCTCAGGGCTATTAGTTGCAAGTGTACTATTTATATATGACTTTCTTTTGGGTTCTAAAGAAAAAAAATGATGCGAGACTCAATTATCGTAGATCTTGATGACACTATTACAATAGATAATTCAAGCGATGACTACAATGATAAAAAATTAGATAGTGTTGTTCACAAAGCCATAATAAATGCACGTATGGCTGGCTTCAAAATTAAAATCTTTTCAGCACGAAATATGCGAACTTATGAAGGCAATCTTGAAAAGATAGAAATGTATACTCGACCATTGGCTGAGAACTGGCTGGCAAAGAATAATGTTGAGTATGACGAGTTCAGACTAGGAAAACCATGGGCTGGTAAAAATGGATTCTATGTTGATGATAAAAATATGCATATAGATGAATTCATATTTAAATTCTGTGGTCCTTTTTATAACAAAAAAATTAGTATAGTAACCTCATTATTTAATGAGCAAGAAAACATTAAAAAAATGCATCAACATAATAAAAAAGTAGAAAGACTTCTTGAAGTTACTGAATATATTTATGTTAATAATGGATCTACCGATTCAACACTTGAAATTTTAAATGAGATTAAAAAATATGACGATAAAATAAAAGTCATCACCAATAAGGAAAACTTAGGTTATGGCGGAGGTATGAAGACAGGTATTTATAACTCTTCAGGTGAAATTATTGTCACAAACCATGCTGATATGCAGTTTGATTTATATCAGTTTATTATGACCAATTATGAAAAAATTATGGAATGTAGTGAACTGAATGCAATTTTGCCAATAAGATTTAACAGAAAATTTATTGAAAGACTCAACTCTTCAATTCTTAGACTAATAATTAGTATGCTTAATTTAAAAAAAATTGTTGACTTTAACGGACAGCCAAAATTTTTTAATAGAAGGTTTCTCCCTTCTTTTGAAAAGCTTCCAAATGACTTTTGTCTTGACTTAGCTTTATATAACTTGGTAGCCAATGAGGCAATCTTTCTGCCAATTATTCAGAATGATAGAAATGCAGGATCGTCATCTTGGAGTGGGTCTTTAGTTAAAAGAATGCAGATCTTTATAAGATATATATCTTATTCAATTAAAAATAAATGAAGATTGTCTTTGTAGATAAAAAAATAGAAGATCAAAGATTGATTGACCTTACAGGAATATCAAGTTTTAAGGATTTGTTATTTAATAAAAAATCACTCGAACAAAGAGCTTGTCAGACATTTAAGGAAGGATTTGAAATTTTATTTGTTAACGATATTGATGAAGTAAATTCTAATGAAAAATATATATTCTGGAATTCAAATGTTACTTTTATATGCAAAGATATTCAGAGAAAATTTTTAAAGAAATTGAAGCTTATCTATCAAGATGCTCTCTATGGCGATAAAAATGGTTATGTTTTTAAGGGTTCTGCATCGACATTAAATTCAATTTTCAAAAATACTACAGAACCTCATGATGGAGATTACTTGTCATTGCAAAATGAAAAAAATTTAAGAGTTGTATTAAATTTCATGGATTACAGAAACCTGATCTTGCATTTACCAGAATCAAGATTTTTTAATTCTTTAGAAGTAAAGGATTCGTGGATCAAAAAAACATCTTTTAATAAATCTAAAATTCTAAATGAATATAACCAATTGCAAAATATCCCAGATACATTAAGAAAATATTTTGTTCAAACAAAAAATTATTATGAAAACAATCATCATGCTAGTTATGAAGTTGAGAAGATTAATGGTATTGATTTATCAGTCCTTTTATTAAGCAATCAAATCTCTGAAGAACTGCTAAACAAAATTTTTAACAAATTATCTGAATACTTATTACTTACTCAAAATATAACTGATGAAATGCCTGAGCAATCATTTAGTTTTATTATTAAAAAGAATTATCAAAGGTTAGAACAACTGTATGAATGGAAGGATATTAATTTGGTCAATAGCTTTATCAAAAAAAATACCGAATTTGATGGGTTAAAAGATATATTCAAAAAATTAAATCAATTAATAGTTGAGAAAGATGAAGCATTTGAAATAAAAGGCTTGATCTATAGCCATGGTGACTTATGTTTCTCTAACATTTTACTTGAAGAAGATTCTGATGATATAAAGCTAATTGATCCTAGAGGTAGCAAAGATGGAAGAGTCTATCTATCTCCATATTATGATTTAGCAAAGTTATCGCACTCAATACTTGGAGGATATGATCATATTATCAATGGTCAGACCGAAATACTCTATAACAAAGAAATGAAAGCAAGAGTCAGCTTTAAAAATGAATTGCCAGATTATGAGTCTACTTTTATAAAATTTATTGAGAATCTTGGTTATGACTATCGTTTAGTAAGATTAATTGAAATTTCTCTTTTTTCTAGCATGCTTCCATTGCACACAGAAGATTTAAAAAAAGTAACAATGCTTTCTTTAAGAGCAGGCGAACTACTAAATCAATATATTAACAAGTAGCTTTTAATGTAAAACTATCATTAAATAATGTTAAATTTTAATTTAAATAATTTTGCTTACTACATAGTATTAACACTATTCTTTCTAGTTTTCTCAATAAATGGCTGGGTCAAAGAAACTTTCGAAATAAACTTAAGTCAGTTAGCGGGGTTCTTATTTTTAATAGCTCTCATCAAGAACATTGAATGCATAAAAGTCTACATTAAAAATCTGATTGTAAAAAATTTTAAATCTCTTGAATTTTGGATTCTGTTGTCAACTTTACTTTACATATCAATTAATAAAGCTGTTTTTATTGAGGGGCTTTCATTTATAGCGCTTTTTGTATTTTTTAATTCAATTATTCTTTATGGGAAAGATAATAGTCTAAGAGATATTTTATTAGGATGTTTTATTTCAACTATTATTTCTATGGGCGGAATAATATTTGGATTTATTGAAACAATTTTTTATCAGACAAACATCCTCTCAAGCGTGACACCAATTAATTATCCAAATCCTATTCTTGGCATTATTAATAGCTTACTTAATATTAATTGGATGTATCAAATTTCCGGATTTCATCTAAGTATTAATTATGCAGCCTACACAATGATAGCTGGAATGTTTCTTGCAAACATTTTTATAAAAAAAAATATTACAAACAAAATTCTTTCCTCACTCATTCTAATTTGCCTTCTCTTAACTAATGCTAAGGTTGCCTTTCTATTTCTAGCTCTCTTTACTATCAATATGATTAACTTAAAATCAAAGTTTTATTTCTCCATTTTCATAGCCCTGCTATATATATTATTTTGTCACATAACAATAATTCATTTAGACACTGAGATAATTGATAGCAAATATTACAGTATTAAAATTTTAAATGTTCATGACTATGATGTTTATTTGAGTCTCTTTGCATTTCTCAAAATACAATCATTCATTCACCTTATGGATATGAATTTTATTGATCAAGACTTTAATACATTTTACTTGTTTTCTGGTCATGATCCGCATTCAGTTTTTACATCGATTTTATTTTTTGCAGGTCCAATAGGTCTTTTGTCATTTACGCTTTTTTTATACAAACTATGCGGTGAGCTAAAAATTGATAATCATAAGAGTGCTAATCTTTTAAATGTAATATTTATTATTTTTGCTACAGAGGCTTTTGTTTGGGACAGCTTCGACTCTCCAATTTTTTGGCTTTTAATTCTACTAATAAGAAATCAATCAAAACTAGAAAGATTAATACTAAAGAGTGCCTCTTAAGAGAATTCTAGCGCTTGTTTCGAAAAAAACTTTTAAGCAACTCAGATGATTCTCTCTCTAGATATCCGCCACTGTATGAAACAGTGTGATTTAAGAATGGCTTATCGAAGAAATTATCCTGCGACTCAATAGCTCCTGTTTTTGGTTCACATGCTCCAAAGTATATCTTTGTTATTCTTGCATCAACTATTGCCTTTGCACACATATGACAAGGTTCTACAGTAACAAATAATTCTGAATTAGGAAGTCTAAAGTTTTTAATATATTGGCAAGCAGATTCAATTGCTTGAATTTCTGCATGCTTAATTGGTGACATGAACTTTATAGTTTGATTTCTTCCTTTACCAATTATTTGATCATTCTTAACAATAACTGCACCAATTGGAACTTCATTCTCAGCATATGCCTGCTTTGCAAGCTTTAATGCAGCTCTCATGAAAAAAGCTACTCTCTCAGGCATGTGATACCATTTTTTAATGATGCAACAACTTTTTTAACGTCGTACTTTTCTTCGCAATATATTCTTGAATTCCTTCCTAGCTGTTTTGCTTTTTGTAAGTTACATAACTCAATCATTCTTTTTGCAGCTTCTTGATAGTTTTTAACAGGTACTTTGTATCCATTATATCCATCCTTAACAGTCTCCCTGCAACCAGAAGTATCAGTTGTTATGATTGGCCTACCTATAGACATTGCCTCAAGAACACTCCTAGGAGTACCTTCATTATATGAAAGTAAAACATAACAACTGCATTTAGATAATATTTCTTTAACATCATCAATATTACCTAGGTATTCAACTCCATACACAGATTTCCACTTTGATTTAATTTCTTTGACTGAAATTGAGTCTTCATGTTTGTCCGAAGGGCCTGCCAAGTAAAATTGAACATTATTTACTTGTTTTTTTACTAATCTACATGCGTTTGCAAATTCAATTAGTCCCTTGGATTTAATCAGCCTTGCCATACATAGAAATATGATATCTCCCCCTATTTCTCTAAAAGAAAATTCAGCAATGTCAATGCCAGATCCATTTACTTGATAGCACTTCTCTTTTTTTATAATTCCAAGATCATTAAATAAAAGAAGGTCATCAGGATTTTGAAAAATGAATCTTGTATTTAACCTTGCAGCTATCCAAAATAAAAAAATACCTATTTTTCTTCTAATTTTTTTAACTACATTTTCATTTTCGAAAAGATGGCCGGAGCCTGTAATAAGTGAATAAATGCTCTTAACTCCGCAAAAAGAACCAGCAAAACTTCCTAGAATTACTGGCTTATGATTGTATGAAAATATAATATCTGGTCTAACTTTTTTGGTTACTGAAATGAATCCAAGCAAGTTCCTAATAAACCCAATAAAAGAGAAAGATTTTCTATCAAATTCACTACTATAAAACTGAATATTATTTGAATTAAGTATATGAAGGTTATCTTCGGAAATATTTGGCGCAGATGCAAAAATTTGATGGCCATCTTCAATTAGAGACTTCATAAAATGAAGTCTAAATTTAATCAAAGAGTTTCCATCTCCACCAAAGAGGAGTATCTTTTTACTCATTTATGAGATTGAATCAATTATTCTGCCCTTCAAATTATATTTCTCTAAAATAAAATTAAGTTTTGGGAGAGTTGTTTTATTTCTTAATCCAAGCCACTGATATTGTCTAAAATATTTTAGAGACCCTTTAAATATACCTAGTTTTCTAAAATATTTTTTATCAAGCAAAAACTCTCTATTAAAGAGGTAATCATAAGGGTGCAAATAAATCATAGGAGTAAAATCATATTTTATAGATTCTTTGAGTACTGCCTCAATAATGTCTTTTGTAAAAAGCCTAAAAAATGTACCACCACTTTTAATATTAAAATAATTAAAGTAGTTCTTTGAAACAATCGGAAATTCAACTATTGGAAATTTGCCATTAAATAAAGGGTGATCTTTTTTTAATATTGTCGGGCTATTTTTAGATGGATGAAGGACATAACTGGAATCATAGATGAAATATTTTGATAGAAGCTCATAAACTTCATCGCGACTTTGTTGTATTGAAAAAGCTGGCGCTCTAAACCCTTTTGGTTCTTTTCCACAGGCTAGGAATATGGAATTTTTTGCCTCCACAAGATTTCTTTCTATTTCATAAATGCTCTGATGAAACATCAAATCATGATAATTATAGTGCGAAGAAATTTCATGGCCTGCGTTTGAGATGATTTTTACTAAATCTGGATACTCCCGAGCGAGAGTACCAGTTGTAAAGAATGTAATTTTGTTCCTTACTATGTCCTTATTATTTAAGAATTCCTCGACAACTTCATAACATTTATCAAGTGCAGTGAAATTAGAAAAGGGAATATGAGAAAGAGATCTTAGTGCATCAAAGGTAAAATCCTCTAAATCTATTGAAAGAAATATAGAGGCTTTATTTTTTTTTTCTATTTTACTATCCTGAGAAAATATCCTCGTGGGTCTTCGATGATTTCTGTAAAATCATAACATCCAGCTTCTTTAAGTGAATTAACCAAATAATCTTTTGAATAAAGATACAAAGGACAATTATTTCTTTTGTATCTTACCTTTCTTTGCCAAGCAAGAATGCCTTTGTCATTAGGAACTGAAATATAGATTTCTTTTTTTATATCCTTAACTAGCTTTTTGAGAACATTGACTGGGTCAGGAACATAATCAAAAAACCCCATAACACACGCTGCATCATAATCTTGTGTAGGGGTAAACTCTGTGTAACTAGAGTGAATAAAATCAACTTCGTTAGATTTGTCCAGTTTCACAACTTTATCTTTTGTGAGTTCTAACATATCTTCAGCGATATCAAGAGCGGTAACTTTTTTTCCTTGCTGAAGAAAAGCAACTACATAATGCCCAGGACCACATCCAATATCTAAAATAGACTTGATTTCTGGATTATTTGAGTACTTGAGAGTCATTTCAAATCTGTCTCTAACAGGCTTTCTAAAAACTTTATCGATTATCTTATCAAAAAGGCTTCTGGGCTTATCATCCTCAGAATATATGCTTGAGAAAGTTTTTGAGTAAGAATTAAAAAAGCTAGCAACATCTTTTTCAACGTCTTTGATCTGAGTAATGTTTTTTTGGTTCATATTTTTGAATTAGTATTTTTCGCATATTTTAATGTTATTAATGTAAAATTAAAACATATTAATGTTAATAAAATATTTGTTTTCCATTAGCAAATGGACTTCAAGATTAAGCAATCATCATAATAATTGACAACATGAAATGCCAAATTTGTAAATCCTCAAATATCATAAAGAAAATTTGGAATAATCATAATGTTTGTACTTGCCAAAACTGTTCATTTGCGTGGATTGATTTTGATCCTTTGAATTTTATTACTGAAAATGATAGCGAGAGCACTATCACCACTGATGAATATTTTTCAGGTGCAATAATTGAGGATCAACAAAGAATAGAATTGTTTAACTCTATTGTTACTAAAAGAATTTCCAAATATGAATATTACCTTGGAAGAAAATTGAAAAATGTCCTTGAGGTTGGTTGCGGAACAGGTGCCTCTCAACAAGGGTTCAATAAAAATTCAATTGATTGGCAAGGTGTAGAAATTAATGAATTTATTTTTAAATTCTGTAAAAAGAAAAATAGGAATGTTATTTTTGGTGATTTCTTAAAACTTCATTTTGATCAAAAATTTGATGTTATATATGCATCTCAAGTTTTAGAGCATATAAA
>MDTG01319984.1_pt1 | contig 12364 bp, 14 predicted proteins | sample 811421 | NCBI WGS metagenome assembly MDTG01 (sample SAMN05326645, study PRJNA326480) | marine metagenome | isolation source: seawater | place: Pacific Ocean: South East | collected 2011
ATTTATTTGGAACACAATTTCATCCTGAAAAGAGTGATAAAACAGGACTTAAAATAATAGAAAATTTTATAAATTTATAAAATGAAAAAATATTATTTCATTAATAAAACAGGCGCTTAACTAACTATGAAAATATTTCCTGCAATAGATATTAAAGATAAGAAATGTGTGAGGTTAGTAAAAGGAGACTTTGATAATAAAACTGAATATAAAATGTCACCTGTTGATCAAGCTGGCAAATATAAAGATCATGGTTTTAAAAATTTACACATTGTTGATTTAGATGGAGCTATAACAGGGAAGACAATTAATTTAGACATAATTGAGGAAATAATAAGGAAATTTGAATTTAAAATTGAAATAGGTGGTGGAGTTAGAACCCTTGAAAGTATAAAAAAATATACTGATGCTGGTGTTGAAAAAGTAATTTTAGGAAGTGCCGCCATACAAGATAAGAGTTTTTTAAAAAAAGCTTGTGCAAAGTTTCCATACAAAATTGCTTTAGGTTTAGATGTAAAAGATGGGTATCTTTCTGTATCTGGGTGGAAGGAAAATTCAAATCAACTTACTTTAGATTTTTTAAAAGAGGTAAATGATTATGGAGTTAGTAGATTGATTTACACAGATATTAATAAAGATGGCACTAAATCTAGCCCAAACTTTGAAGAAACAGAAAAAATTGCCAAAATATCTAATTGTCCAGTTATAATTTCAGGTGGAGTTTCTTCAATTAAAGATATTAAGACAGCTAAGAATTTAAATAATAAAAATATTGAAGGTATAATAGTTGGAAAAGCTATATATGATGAAGATATAAAGCTAGACGAATTGGTAAAAGAAGATGCTTAAAAATAGAATAATTCCTTGCTTAGATGTGAAAAATGGACGTGTTGTTAAAGGTATAAATTTTGTAGATCTTAAGGATGCCGGCGATCCTGTTGAGCAAGCTAAAATCTATAGCGATGGTGGTGCTGATGAAATTTGTTTCTTAGACATTACAGCCTCAAATGAAAACAGAGATACTATTTATGATGTAGTTAAAGAGACATCAAAAAAATGTTTTGTACCTCTAACTGTTGGGGGTGGAGTTAGAAATATAGAGGATATTAATAAATTACTTAACTGTGGAGCTGACAAAGTTTCAATTAACACTGCAGCTGTTCAAAATTCAGAAGTTGTCATTGAAAGCTCTAAAAAATTTGGATCTCAATGTATTGTTGTTGCAATTGATGCTAAAAAGAATGGAGATACATGGGAAGTTTTCACTCACGGAGGAAGAAATAACACAGGCATTGATGCAATTGAGTTTGCAAAGAAGATGGAAAAAAGTGGAGCAGGAGAACTGCTAATTACTTCTATGGATAGAGATGGAACTCAAGTTGGGTATGATATTGACTTAATGAATAAAATTTCTTCAACAATTAATATTCCCGTGATTGCTTCAGGAGGCGTTGGTAATTTAGATCATTTAGTAGATGGCATTAAATTAGGAAAAGTAAGTGCTGTATTAGCTGCATCTATATTTCATTATGGAAAATATTCTGTAAAAGAAGCAAAGCAATATTTGGAGTCAAAAGGAATACCTGTTAGGATTTAATATGTTAAAAACATTAGAAGACTTAATAAATATAATTAGAGATAGAAAAAACTCATCTCCAGATAAATCTTATACAAAAAAATTGTTAGAGGATAAATCATTAAGTACAGAAAAAGTTAAAGAAGAAATATCAGAATTAATTGAAGCTGTTAAAAAAAATAGCAATAAAATTCACGAAGCAGCTGACGTTTTATATCATTTATTTGTTTATTTAGAAGCAAACGGAGTTAAAATAGAAGATGTAATGGAAGAACTTAATAAGAGGAAAGAATGAGTTACGATGATAATAATATTTTTGCAAAGATATTAAGAGGAGAGATTCCTTGTAGTAAAATTTATGAAGACGATTTTGTATTATCATTTTATGATATCAATCCTCAAAAAAAAATACATGCATTGGTAATACCTAAAGGAAAATATATTGATTTAGATGATTTTAGTACTAATGCTTCTTCCGAAGAGATGGCAGGATTGTTAAAAGGAATAAATTTAGTAGCAAAGAAACTAGGTATTTCAAATAATGTTGGGAAAGGATATAGGGCTCTAACAAATATAGCCGAACATGGTGGCCAAGAAGTTCCCCACTTACATTTTCATTTATTTGGAGGTGAAGTAGTCGGAAAGATGGTTAGCTAATGGAACACATAAAAAGAAGCTTTTTAGAAATAAAATCATTAAAAGAATTGAATTGTGTTAAAAAACCATCAGAAAAAGTAGAAGTAAATTTAGTAAATCCACCTGATTTTCTTTTAAATAAATTTTTATACAAGCAAATTGGTAAAAACTATTTTTGGGTGGATAGATTAATTTGGTCTGTAAATGATTGGAATAAATATGTTGAAAGATCTGATCTTTTTACATACGTGATGAAAGTAGATAAAGATCTAGCTGGCTTTTTTGAACTTATATACCATGAAAAAAAGGCAGAAATTGAAATAGCTTATTTAGGTTTGTTCAAAGAATATATTGGCAGTAAATTAGGCGGGTATTTACTTACTGAGGCTATTCAAAACTCATTCAAACATAATGTAAATAGAGTCTGGGTACATACTTGCTCATTAGACCACAAAAATGCTTTAAATAATTATTTGTCTAGAGGAATGTTAATTTATAACTCTGAAGTTATAAAGAAATTTTCTGCTTAATTATATAAACTAATTTTTTATCTAATTTTTTTTAGGTAAGATAAATTTTCTTTTATCAATAGATTGATTTAATTTAATATTAAAAATTTCAAATTTTACTTTATTTTGATAAATATCCTCTGTATTCCATCCAACTAAATCATAACTATTTTTATCAAAAAAAAAGGTAAAGTTAATATTATCTTTTAAAAAAACAAAACTTATTTTTTCTTCACTATTATTTACTATTTCTAAGTTTTTTATTTGGTTAATTAAAAAAACTTTATCTAAAATTTTAGATAGCTGCGTTTTATTTAAAGGATATATATAGTATTGTTTATTTAAACGGTTTTTAATTACTAAAGATTTTCCATTAGATACCATAATTTTTTGTAATTTATTGTTGTATATACAGTTAATTAATTTGGGATATTTTATTGTACAATTGCCACTTTCAATTTTATTGTCAACTTCTTGCCTAAAGTCAAAACTTAAATTGTTGGTGCTTATTAATTTTTTTACAATTTCTTTTTTAATCGAAGCGATAGAACATGAGATTAATATAAAATAAAAAATTAATGATAAAATAAATTTTTTGAACCACATTTAAAGAATTTCTCTTTTACCTACATGATTAGCTTTGCCTACAATTCCTTCTTCTTCCATCATGTCAACAATTCTTGCAGCTCTGTTGTACCCGATTTGAAGTTTTCTTTGCAAAAATGAAGTTGAAGCCTTGCCTTCAGACTTTACGATTTCAACAGCAGCGTTGTATAGTTCATCTTTATTTTCATTGTCAAAAGATTTTTCACCCGTCTCTTTTTCATCAGCAAAATTTAAAATTTCATCAACATAATCTGGTTCAGCTTGTGATCTTAAAAAGCTATTTACCTTTTCAATTTCATTTTCTGAGACATAAGGGGCGTGTATTCGCATTATTTTATTAGCCGATGACATAAAAAGCATATCTCCCTTGCCTAATAATTGCTCAGCACCTTGTTCGCCTAGAATTGTTCGACTATCAATTTTTGAACTAACTTGAAATGAAATCCTTGTTGGAAAATTTGCTTTAATCGTACCTGTGATGACATCCACACTCGGTCTTTGTGTTGCCATTATAATATGTATTCCAGCAGCCCTTGCCATTTGAGAAAGCTTTTGTATATAATTTTCAATTTCTTTTCCTGCTACTAACATCAAATCAGACATTTCATCTACAATAACCACAATATAAGGCATTACTAATTTATGTTTGTTATTGTACCCGTCTATATTTCTGACACCTTCTCTTGTCATTAGTCGATATCTGCTTTCCATTTCTTTTACAACCCAACCCAAAACTGAAGCTGCTTTTTTTGCTTCTGTTATTACAGGACATATTAAGTGTGGTATTCCTTCGTATGTCGAAAGTTCTAGCATCTTTGGATCTATCATTATAAACTTACATTTTTCTGGCGGTAGTTTATAAATTAGAGATAATATAATCGTATTAATACAAACAGACTTTCCTGATCCCGTTGTTCCCGCTATTAATAAATGGGGCATTGAATATAAATCTCCTATAATTGGCAAACCTGAAATATTTTTTCCAAGTGCAATTGGCAACTTAATATCTTTGTTTTTAAATTTTTCAGCTGAAATTATTTCACTAAGATAAACATTTTCTCTTATTAAATTTGGTATTTCTATTCCTACAGTATTTTTTCCTGGTATCGTTGAAATTCTTGCAGATTCAGAACTTGTGTTTCTCGCTATATCTTCAGATAAGTTTATAATTTTAGAAACTTTAATACCTGGAGCTGGTTCAAACTCATTTAAAGTAACAACTGGACCACTACTTATTTTTTTAATTTTACCCTGTACGCCAAAATCAAGGAGTATTTTTTCTAAGAACTCAGGATTTGAATTTTTGTTAATTCTATCTTCTTGATTAATAATTTTACTATCTGATTGTTTTAAATATTTTAATGAAGGTAAAACAAATTTATTTGTTTTTTCCATTTTCTTATTAAACGGAAGGTCAACTTGTTTAATTTTTTCATTTTCTATTTTGATCTGATTTTCATCAATACTTTGCTGGTAAACATCCTCAGAATTATTAATATTTTTTTTTTTTAAAAAAATTGTTTTTATAAAATTAAAAAAATTTAAAATTGATCTTATATTTAAATTTATACTTGCTAAAAAAAAAATAATAAATATTAAAAATAATGCAATAAACAATACTGTGCTATTTATAAAATTTTCAAAATTTAAAATATAATCTTTAAAATAATTACCTACAAATCCTCCATTTCCATTAATTACTAAAAAATAAGAATGATCATAAAAAATACTAAAAATAATGCTTCCAAAAATAATATATATTATTGAGAAGAAAAAATTTTTTATTAAAAAATCAAACTTTTTATCTTTAATAATTTTGAATCCATTTAATATTAATGTAAGGCAAAATAAAAAAGATATTAAGCCAAAGGCCTGAAAGAGTAAATCTGAAGTAAAACTTCCATAAAAGCCAAATAAATTTTTTACTTCAGTCTCTGACGAAAAGACTAGATTGGGATCAGCAGGAGAATAAGTGGTCAATGATAGCAGTATAAAAAAGCCAATTAAAGCAATTATCAAACCAAATATTTCAATAATCCTATTTACAGTAAAATCTGATATTTTTTTTGAAAATTTTGCAAAATCCATTATAACGAATCTAATTTATCACTTTGTATCACTTAATTTTTGTTGATAAAATTAATTTTTTAAAAATGTCTTATAAAATTTGCGTTATTGGAGATGGAATTACTGCATTAATACTATCAAAGGTATTTCTAAATTTAAATATTGAAACTTATTTACTTAATAACAATATTTCAAAGCGTGTAAAAAATGCTCATAGAACAGTAGGCATATCAGAAAGCAACTTTCAATACTTAGAAAATCATAAAATTATAGATAAAAAAAATAACAAACCTTGGAAAATTAATGAAATAAAAATATTTAATACAAAATTAAAAGGGAAAAAAAATTTAATTTTTAATTTTAATACTAAAGAAAAAAAAACACTTTTTTATATGTTTAAAAATGATTTGTTTTTTTCAAAGCTCAAAAATAATATTAAAAAAAATTCTAAACTTAAGTTTTTAAAAAAAAATGATATAAAAAATATTTTAGATAATAATAAAAATTACAATAATTTTGATTTAATAATTAATTGTAGTAGTTTTAATGAAGTAAGCAAAAAATTTTTTTTTAAAAAAATTAAAAAAAATTATAAATCTATTGCTTTAGTTACGATAATAAAGCATAAAAAAATATTAAATCATACAGCTTCTCAATATTTTACAAAATATGGTCCTATAGCTTTTTTACCACTGTCGGAAGAAAAAACTTCTGTAATATGGTCACTAAAGTTAAAAAATCTAAAAAATAAATATTTATCAAATATTCAAAAAATAAAAAAAGATATAAAAAATATATCTAGTGGAATGTTTAAAAATATCTCATTTTCAAAAATTAATAAATTTGATTTAAATTTTTCTATACCAAGAGAATATTATAAGAATAATATTTTGATTTTTGGAGATGCTTCACATCAAATTCATCCTTTAGCTGGCCAAGGTTTAAATATGACAATAAGAGATATCAAAGTTCTAGAAAATATAATTAAAAAAAATATTTCTTTAGGATTAGAACTAAATGAGAATCTATTATTAGACTTTGTTAAAAAAACCAAAGCTTATAATTTTTTCTTCGCAAAAGGTAATGATTTCATTGAAAACTATTTTTCAATTAATAATAAACTTTTTAATTTTTATTCAGAAAAATTATTAAAAAGGATGAATAAAAATACTACTATAAAAGAGTTAATTATAAAAATAGCTGACAAAGGACTTAACTATTAATTTATTGCAATGTGTTAACTTGAAAATTTGATGTAGAATAAGTTTTTACTATTTTTATAAATTCATTACTTCTATCTTCTAAATTCTTTGACTCTAGCAACATTTGTTTTTCCTCTGATGATATAGGAGAGATCATACATAAAGTATTTACTACTTGCTCTATATTTTGATTTTCTAGTTCGTTCCAATTTAAAACATAATTCTTTTTTTCAAAGAAAAATTTAATTTCTTTAAGTAAAAGTTTTGAATTTAGTAGTGTTATTTTTTTTTCAGATTGCATACTATCATTTTTAAATATCTCATAGTTTACATCAAATTCACGGTATAATTTTTTACTAATTATTTCTTTAACTATTTTAAATCGACTTATTCCGTTTAAAATTATTTCAATTCTATTGTCATCCGTTTCGTTGAAACTTATGATTTTTCCGGCGCAACCTATCGTATAAAGCTCTTTTTTATTTTTATTTATTGTTTTAATTTTTTTTTGTGGTTGTACCATTCCAATAATTCTTTTATTTTTAATACTGTCATTAACCATTTCTAAATATCTAGGTTCAAAAATGTTTAATGGAACCGATGTTTTTGGAAAAAAGATAAAATCTGATAATGGGAAAATTGGTATTTTATTGGGTAAATTAACTTTTGGTTCCATTTAAAGATCTTAATATAGATATCTATTTATTATTGTACTATATTCTTTAAAGATTAGTAACTATTTTTCATATGGTTAAAACCAAATGGAAAACTTGTAATTACTGTACCACAATCTTTTCAAATGTCTTGCTTATAAAAAAACGTTAATTTATAATAATTTTAAAATAAGCGGGAGTAGCTCAGTGGTAGAGCGAAACGTTGCCAACGTTTAGGTCGAGGGTTCAATTCCCTTCTCCCGCTCCAATTTTTAATATGGATGAACTATATAAAAAAACTTGCATACCGTGTAAAGGTGGAATACCGCCATTTGATATTTCTGAGATACATAAATATTTAAAAAAAGTAAATGGTTGGGAAGTGAAACAAAATGATAAAGGAAATTATTTTTTAGAAAAAAATTTTAAGTTTAAAAATTTTTTGGAAAGTCAAAATTTTGTTAACAAAGTAGGAAATTTGGCAGAGGAGCAATCTCACCATCCAGATATAATTTTTGGTTGGGGTTATGCAAAAATTAAAATTTTCACACATAAAATTGAAGGTTTAGTTGAGAGCGATTTTATTTTGGCTGATAAAATTGATAAAATTTAATGTTTAAAATGTCTTGTTTTTGAAAAAACTAAAATAGTTTCAGTCTCATTTGCAAATCTTATAATTTCTTTATCCCTTATTGATCCTGATGGTTGAATAATTGCATCTACTCCTGCTTGAATCAACTTTTCAATTCCATCTGTAAATGGGAAAAAAGCGTCTGAAGCTGCCACAGATCCAATTATATTATTTGGAAGAAATTTTCTAGCTTTATCAATTGCTATTTTACAACTATCCAGACGACTTGGTTGTCCAGATCCAATACCAATTGTTGACTTATTTTTAGCGATAACAATTGCGTTTGATTTAACATTTTTACAAACATTTAGTGAAAATATTAAACTATCCATCTGTTCTTTCGTAGGTTTTTTTTTTGAAACGACAGTTAAATTTCCTCTCTTAATTATTTTTTGATCAGCCTCTTGAAGTAAAAACGAATTTTTTTGGAATTTCAAATCTTCTTTAGTTTCATTATTAAATTTATTGGCGTCTATTAATCGTATATTTTTTTTATTTTTTAAAATGTTTAGTGCATCTTTATCAAAACTATTAGCAATGACAATTTCAAAAAAAAATTGATTTATTTTTTTTGCTAATTTTTTATCAATTTTATAGTTACACGATAAAATTCCTCCATAGGCACTGATTGGATCACAACTTAAAGCCAATCTAAATGATTCATATTTACTTTTTTCTAATGAAACTCCACATGGATTTGCATGTTTAATAATTACAGTTCCATTACTGTTTTTAAAAGACTTTGAAATATTTAAAGCAGAAAAAATATCATTGTAATTATTAAAACTAAGTTTTTTTCCGTGTAATTGTCCGAACAATGATTCACTAGAAAGTGTATAAAAAGCAGCTTTTTGATGAGGGTTCTCTCCATATCTTAACTTTTCATTTAAAATAGCCGAAAATGTTTTTTTTTGAGGAAAAAAATTTTGAGTTTCATTGTTAAAAAAGTTTGAAATAACAGAGTCATAATATGAAATTTCATTAAAAGCATGTGAAGCTAATTTTTTTCTAAAACTTTGTGTAGTAGAACCTCTATTTCTTTTAATTTCATAAAAAAAATCACTGTAAATATTTGGATTAGCAATTACTACAACATCTTTAAAATTTTTTGCTGCCGCCCTTACTAAAGCCGGACCACCAATGTCAATATTTTCAATAATATGTTTAAATTTTTTTTCTTTATTTGATATTTTTTCAAATGGATAAAAATTCACAACTACTAAATCGATTTCATCAAAGTTATTTTTTAATAAGTCATTTTTATGTTTTTTATTACCTCTGATGCTCAATATACCTGCGTGTATTTTGGGATGTAAAGTTTTTACTCTTCCATTGAGCATTTCTTTAAAACCTGTATATTCAGAAATTTCGTTACATTTATAACCAAGTTTTTTTATTTTATTATAAGTTCCTCCAGAACTAATAATTTTAATTTTATATTTTTTCAAAACTTCTAATATTTTTTTTAAATCAGTCTTATCTGATACAGAAATTAATGCTTTTTTAATTTTAACCAGTTTTTCCATTATGAAATTTTTTCAAAACCCCATTTAATTGATTGATTTTCGCTGTGTGTTATATCAGAAATAAAAATATTTTCATTTTTAATTAATTTATTTTTATTACCTAAAAAAATACCATTTTCTATAAAAACCTCATACTCAGGGCAGTTAAATCTCCATCCTTCTCCATTTACTAAGCTTAATAAAATAGTATTTTTTTCTTGTGTTTTGACAACTTTAGTTCCCGGATAAATATGAAATCTAATTCCAAATTTTATGTTTTTAAATTGTTTCTTTGCAATTAAAACATCTTCGCCAAAAAATCTATTTTTATTTTTGAAAAACTGTATTTTTCTTTCGTGAATAAATCCATATTTTTTTTGATAACCATCATGACTTGCAATCACTTGATCAAATTCTTTTTCAATATTAATTTTTTTTGATTGAATTTTTAAAGAGGTTAACAACTCGCTATTATAATTATTATTATAAAAAGAGGTTTTTTTAAAAGTGCAAGAAGAGTGATTGTTTAAATAAAGAGTAGAATGTGCGGCTGTAGATTTACTTATTATATTTAATTTATTTTTTTCTTTAAAGTAAAAACCAGAATTACAAATTAATTTTGTATTACCAGAAATTATTTCAAATGATAAACAACCACACTGGTAGTTTTTAGAAAATTTTTTTTCTGGGGAGCTTCCTATATCCATAATTAATAAGATTTTTTTGCCACTTAAAATTGCATAACCCCCTTTTTCTATAAACTTTTCTTTAAATGTATAATTGTTATTTTTTAAATAAGTTCTAAATTCTTGACTATCCAATTCATTTGCACCATTGAAAAGAGGTAATTTTTTAATTTTGTTACTTATAAACATAAAAGAGCTACCAGAATTGTAAATAATTCTATCTATATAATCTGGTATTTGATTCTGTGACTCTTTAATCCATTCTCTTATTAAAATAAAATATTTAAGGCATTCTAATAATTCTTGAGGATTTCTAGATTTTGGAAAACCTTCATTGTCAAAATGTATTTTTAAAATTTTTTTTAGTATTTCTAAAGTAGGTAAAAAATTTTTTTTATACTCTTTAAATGTTAAACTTATTAAAATCAAAGCCGCACATCCAATTATTTTTTTTTCATAATCTTTCTCATTTTCTATATTGTTAATTAAATGATTTGATTGTTTAGTTATACTTAAAATAAATTTATTTTTATAAGATTGTGATGCTGAGTCCAAAGATAAATTTGTATTTGATATCCAAGAAATAATACGTTTACTCAAAATATCAATAGTCCAAGTTTTTTTATTAAATTTTTTATTATTTTCAATCCAATTTTCTATTATATTTTGTGTAGAAGTTTTAGAAGTCTTTATATCAAGAGCAGTTAACCAAAGAAAATTATGAAGATTTTTAAATTCAATATTCTTTTCAGAACTTATTGTCCATATAGAATTTAAAGATAAATTTTCGATTTTAAATTTTTTCTTATTAAATGATATTAGACAACTTATAATATGTGGACTTGGTTTATATATATACTTAGTGGGGATATTTTTAGATATTTTTTGGTCATAAAAATTTGTTTTTAAATAATAATGTTTTACAATTAAAAAATATGTTTCAAGAATCGAAAAAAAGTATCTACTTATACTTTTTATTTTATGCATTTAATTAATATTTTTTAGAATCTTTATATTTTTTTTAATATTTCCTTTATTACTATTAAAAATCGTAGTTCCTGAAACCAATATATCAGCACCTGCTTCGATAACATCTTTAGAGTTTTCAAAATTAATTCCTCCATCAACTTCAATATCAATTTTTAGTTTTCTTTTATTAATTATTTTTTTTAATTTTTTAATTTTTTTTAGAACTTTATTTATAAATTTTTGTCCACCAAAACCTGGATGAACGCTCATTATTAAAACCAAATCAATTTTATGTAAAATATTATCTAACTTCTTTAAAGAAGTATTTGGATTTAAAGAAACACCAACTTTTTTTTTTAATTTTTTTATTAATTTGACAGATTCTTTTAAATTATTTGTTGCTTCTGGATGAATGGTAATTATATTTGCTCCTGCATCTGCATAACTCTTGATGTATTTATGTACAGGAGCAATCATAAGGTGAACATCGAAAGGTATTTTAGTATTTTTTCTTAAATTTTTGATTACTGGTGGCCCTATTGTTAAATTAGGAACAAAGTGTCCATCCATAACATCAACATGAATCATATCAGCTCCACCATCTTCAAGTCTTTTAATCTCATTTGCTAAATGACTAAAATCAGCTGACAATATGGAAGGTGATATTTTTATTTTTTTCATTGATTAGTATAATACTAGTATCAACTTTATTTTTTAATTTGAATTAATTTTTACCGAAAATTTGATAAATTTGTATAGCAATTTCACTTTCTAAAGGAAAAGATAGCATTCCCATAACAGAATAGCCCATTAGATATGGCATAAGGTAAAATCTAAACATATAAAAAAACCACGCAACATACAGTGGAATAATAGGTCTAATTATAAATGAAGGTGTTATAGGTTTAAATAAATTTATTAGCGGATCCGTTAATTTAATAAAAACTCTCATAAAAAAAAACGTAGAGTCTTCCCTTTGAAATATGTTCATCGCCACTCTTCCGATTAGTGTCCACATGATCATGCCCATTATGTAGTCAACTAAATAAACTAGAGGGTGAAAATTTGCAGACATAAGAAATCTTTAAATTTGAAAAGTAAAAAGGGGCGAAAAATTTTCGCCCCTTTAATGAAATTTATTTAGTGTTGTTTTCCAAGTACAGTTTTACCACTAGGTATACGTACTTCATCAACCATTTTTTGAGTAGCAGCATCTGGTGCTTTTGTTGCTAAACTAACAACAATCATAGATACTAAACTAACCAATGATCCAACTATTCCGAATGTAAGTTGAGTGATACCCCAGAATCCAGATCCACCGTTA
>MDTG01252770.1_pt1 | contig 12363 bp, 11 predicted proteins | sample 811421 | NCBI WGS metagenome assembly MDTG01 (sample SAMN05326645, study PRJNA326480) | marine metagenome | isolation source: seawater | place: Pacific Ocean: South East | collected 2011
CGCGCGCCGCGTGCCCGCGGGCTGCGTCGCGGGCCTCCGCGCCCTCACGCGCCGCGCCCGCGCCCGGGAGGACGCGCTCCGCGCGCTCTTCACTCTTCCATCGCGCTGATCTCGATCGGGCCGATCTCGAGCGCCGGCACGTCCTCGTCCCGTTCCGCCTCGTCCCGTTCCGCCTCGTCCTGTGCCGCTTCGTCCTGTGCCGCCTCGCCCTCGTCGCCGCTCGGCGCCTCGACCGCCGGCGCGCCGGCCTCCGGGCCGTCGTCGAGGAGCACGTTGCCGACCCAGAGCCCGGCCACGATCGCGACGATCGCCACCAGCACGCCGACCCCGATCACCACCGGGCTCGTCTTCTTCTCCGCGGGGGGCGCCCCGCTCGGCGCCCCGCTCCGGGGAGGCAGCGGCGGCGGCGCGAACGAGGGCGCGTCGTCGACCGCCTCGTAGCCGCCCTCCTCGACGTCCTCGCCGACCCCCTCGAGCAGCTCGAAGGCGTCGGGCACGGCGTCGAGCTGCATGGTCCGGTTGCCGACCTTCTTCGAGCGATCGTCCGCCATCGTCCCCTCGTCTGCCCCTCTGCGCGGCCGCCGGGCCCGGGGCCGTGTCCGTGAAGAGCCCGTCACGGTAGCAGGTCGTCGCGCGAGGGGTACCCGCGCCGTGAGCCCACGAATACCGTTCACGAAGCGGCCGAGCGCCCGCTCGGGCCTCCGGAGCGCCCGCCCGCGGGGCTCCCCGGGCCCGCGTCCGCGCGTGCGAACCCCGTCTCCGCCCTGGTATTCTCGGGTCATGCGGAGTGTGTGGGCGCTGGTGGTCGCGTTGGCTCTCCCCCTCGCGGGGGGCTGCTCGGATCAGGAGTACGTCGGCGAGGACGGCTTCTACGCCTTCGCCATCACCGAGGACACGCCCGCGTTCTTCGAGACGGAGGACGCGGCCCTCTTCCTCGTCGAGGAGCGCATCGAGCTCCCGCTGCGGGCCCCGACGGACGCGCAGCTCGCCGAGCTCTCCGAGGGCGCCGAGGAGCTCCCCTGGGCGCGCCGGCCCTGGGTCGAGCGCCACGACTACGAGCTCGAGCTCGACTGGGTGCTCATCAACCTCGACGACGAGGGCCGCACGGTGACGATCACCGTCAACGGCATCAACGAGTTCCACGAGTACATGCCGGGCTTCGTCGTCGACGACGAGGAGGTCATCGCCGAGTTCGCGCAGTGGGAGCGCACGGTCCGGGTCGGGCCCCAGGAGCGCCTCTTCGGGACGATCCGCGAGGAGCAGCTCGACGAGGTCGCCGTGGACCTCGCCACCGTCGTCAACGGCGTGAGCAACGCCAACCAGGTCGTCCACCCGGACAACCACTCCTCCCGCGACCCGCGCTCCATGCAGTTCGTCCCGGCCATCGTCCCCGCCCTCACGGGCGTGCGCGTCGGCCTGCGCTCCGCCGGAGCCGGCAACCTCGTCATGGAGGTCACGGCGCGCGTGCGCGACACGGAGGGGCGGGTCGTGAGCAACGTCGAGAACGCCTGGGAGCTCCCCGAGCCGGAGATCTTCATGCCGAGCTCGCTCATGGCCGAGGAAGAGCCCGCGATGTGATCCCGCGGCTCGGGCTCGAGCGCGGGCCTCGCTGAATCCGGCCGCCGACCCCACCGTCACAGCCACGGGCGTGCGCCCGACCCCTCCGCGCCTTCTTCGACCGGAGGAAGGGGTCGTGCTACTTCCGCGTACGCCGGAGGGATCCCCATGTCGCGCTTCTTCTTCGCTTCCGTCTGCTCGCTGCTCTTCACCGCCTCGGCCTTCGCCGACGCTCCGGCCAACCGGCCCGGGGAGACGCCCGAGGATCTCGCCGCCGAGGCCGAGGCCTTCGAGAGCCTCGCCCAGGTGATCGTCCAGGAGGGCGGCCAGCCGGTGCAGCAGCAGCCCGCCCAGCAAGAGGTGGTCTACGAGTCGCAGCCGCAGCAGCCGCCGCCCCCGCAGCAGGTGCGCCTCCAGCGGCAGACCAGCGTCTACCTCTCGGTGCCCTTCCACCTCACGGACACGGACGTCTTCCGGCCCGGCTTCGGCTTCCACGGCCGCTTCGGCTGGGAGTTCGGCTACATCGTGCCGGAGGCGAACATCGGCTGGGCCCTGAACCTCGTCGACCTGCCGACCTCCGACGAGAACATCCAGACGATCTTCCTGACGCTCGGCGCGCGCGTGCAGTTCCTCAACGTCTCGAACGTCGTGCCCTTCGTCGCGGCCGGCTTCCGCATGAGCTGGTTCTCGCTCTACGACGAGTTCGGCGCGACCAGCGACTGGACCTTCGAGCCCGGCGTGACCGCCCAGGCCGGCGTCGCCATCGAGCTCAGCCAGAGCTTCGGCCTCGAGTTCGGCATCATGGGTCACGTGATCTTCCCGGTCGTCAACGAGGTCTTCGTCGACGGCGCTGGCGACCCGGCCACGCAGGTGCTCCTCCAGCCCTACGGCGGCCTGACGCTCTACTACTGAGCGGGGCCCGCGCCGCTCGGCCCCGCCGCTGCCGCCACCGCGCCCTCCGCCACCCTCCCCGAGGACGGTGCCGGGGGGCGCGACGCGTCGAGGGCGCGTCGGGCGCGCTCGCCGTGCTCTCCCTGCTCCCGCCCGCCCGGCCGGGTAGACTGCGCCCGTGGCGAACCTCGGCTACCTGCAGGTCGTCCGGCACTGCAACCACGTCTGCGGGTTCTGCTCGAACCCGACGACCCCCTACGAGCACGACTTCGACTCGATGAAGGTGCTCGTGGACGACTTCGTCCGCCGCGGCTACTTCGGCATCATCCTCACGGGGGGCGAGCCCACGCTCCACCCGGAGCTCCCGCGCATCACCGCCTACGCCCGCGAGCAGGGGCTCCACGTCCGGATGATCACCAACGGCTCGCGCCTCGCCGATCGGCGCTTCGCCGAGGAGCTCGCCCGGGCCGGCCTCCAGCTCGCCCACGTCTCCATCTACTCCGTGCGCCCCGAGGTCGAGGCGCGCCTCCGCGGCACGGAGGGCACGCTCGAGAAGGCCTTCGGCGCCCTCGACGCCGCCCACGCCGCGGGCATCGAGCTCAACGTCAACTGCGTCATCAACAAGCTCAACGCCGACCACCTCGACGCGAACGTCCAGCACCTGGTGCGCCACCACCCGCAGGTGCGCCACTTCGTCTGGAACAACCTCGACCCCTCCATGGGCCGCGCCGAGGTGAACCAGGACCAGTTCACGCCGCGCCTCGCCGACTTCGAGCTCTCGCTCCACCGGGCGCTCCGCTTCCTCGCGAAGAGCGGCCGCACCTTCCGCGTCGAGAAGGTGCCGCTCTGCTACATGACCGACTTCGCCTGGGCGAGCACCGAGACCCGGAAGATCGTGAAGGGTGAGGAGCGCATCGTCTTCTTCCTCGACGCGAAGCAGGCCGTCCGCCAGACCGACTGGGAGCACGTCTACGCCGAGGGCTGCGCGGTGTGCACGCTCCGGGAGATCTGCGGCGGGCTCTTCGACCGCGGCGAGGGCTACGACCCGGCCGAGCTCCACCCGGTCTTCGTCGACCGGGACGCGGTGGTCGAGCGCATCATCACGGACCCGGCGGACCCGGCCTACGCGCTCCGGGACCTCCGCGCCTGGCGCGCCGACTTCGCCCGGCGGGTCGAGGAGACGAAGGCCGCCCGGCGGCGCCGGCTGCCCCTCGCCGAGGGCCAGGCGGCCGAGCGGGAGGCCATGCGCGACAGGGCGGCGCCGGCCGTGGGGAAGCTGACCGAGCGGGGCAAGCGGCGCTTCGAGGCGAAGCGGCGGAGCGAGGCGCGGAAGGTCGCCGAGAGGGGCGTGGCGCTGGAGCGGCTGGGGGAGCAGCTGCCGGAGACGGAGGGGGGCTGAGGGGGGAGCGAGAGCGGTAGCGGGAGCCCGAGCGGGAGCGGGAGCCGGAAGCCCCGGTCCGAGCGGGAGCGGGAGCCCCAGCCCAAACGGCCGTGGGGCTTGCCAGCGGGGCGGGGGCGACCCACCTTCGGCCGCGCATGGGCAGGGAGCTCCACGGCACGGTCCTCCGTGCGACCGCCGGCTTCTTCGAGGTGGACACGGACGAGGGCGTGCTGACCTGCAAGCTCCGCGGCCGCCTGAAGAAGGTGAAGAAGAAGACCGACCTCTGCGTGATCGGCGATCGCGTCCGGCTCACGCTCGTCGACGACGAGCAGCAAGGCCTCCAGGGGGTCATCGAGGAGGTCGAGCCCCGGCGCACGGTCTTCTCCCGTCGCCACCCGGGGCGCGGCGGGCGCTTCAAGGAGGACGTGCTCGTCGCGAACCTCGACCAGCTCATCGTCGTCTTCGCCTTCCGCGATCCGCCCTTCCACCCGCGCATGCTCGACCGCTTCCTGGTCATCGCCGAGCAGAACGGCATCGACGCCCTGGTCGTGATGAACAAGCTCGACCAGGTCGACGACACGCAGCGGGACCAGGCGCTCGTCTACGAGGGGCTCGGCTACCCGGTGCACCTGGTCAGCGCGACGAGCGGCGCGGGCCTCGGCGCGCTCCGCGAGCGGCTCGGCGGGCGCATCTCCGCCTTCGTCGGCACCTCCGGCGCCGGCAAGTCGAGCCTCCTCAACGCCCTCGATCCGGAGCTCGCCCTCCGCGTCGGCGAGACGAGCGAGAGCCACGGCAAGGGCCGCCACACCACGCGCGTCGCGACCCTCCACCCGGTGCACGTCGACGGGGCGGCGGGCTACGTCGCGGACACGCCGGGCATCCGCGAGCTCGGCACCTGGGACCTGCCCGAGTCCGAGCTCGACCGCTGCTTTCCGGAGATGCGCCCGCACCTCGGTCGCTGCGGCTTCCGCAACTGCGTCCACGTGCACGAGCCCGACTGCGCCGTGAAGGCCGCCGTCGAAGCCGGCGCGATCCGCGCGGAGCGCTACGACTCCTACGTGCGCATGCTCGCCGACGAAGAGCGCTGAGCGGCTGCGGCTGAGCGGAGCAGCACGGACGGTGCGCGGGCCGCGGCTGCGCGGAGCAGCACGGACGGTGCGCGGGCCGCGTCGGCGCGCCATGCTCCCGTCATGGACTGGAAGCTCTTCGCGTCGACCTTCGCCGCGATCTTCATCGCCGAGATCGGCGACAAGACGCAGCTCGCCACGCTCTCCCTGGCGTCCGGCAGCGCCTCCCGCTGGACCGTCTTCGTCGCCTCGGCGCTCGCGCTGGTGGCCACCTCGGCGCTGGCGGTGCTCGCGGGCGAGGCGCTCACGCGGGTCATCCCGCCCATCTGGCTCCAGCGCGCGGCCGGGGCGCTCTTCCTCGTCCTCGGCGTCCTCTTCCTGTGGAACGCCCGCGGCCCGGCCGAGCCCCCGGCGGACGACGCCCCCGTCGAGAGCGTCGCGCCCGCCGACTGACCCGCCCGGCCCGAGTCAGGGCTCGGGGGTGCAGACGGTCTCCGGGGCGGCGACGCTGCCGACCACGATCGTCGTCTCGGGGGCCTCGAGACCGTCGACCTGCACGCGCCAGGTGCCGGCGGGGAGCGGCGGCGTGTAGCAGACCTCCTCGCGCGGCATGCAGACGGGCGGGCAGTCGCCGGCGCAGGGGTCCTCCACGCGCGAGGGGAAGACGCGCACGAGGTCGTCGAAGACGTCGACGCGGCAGGGGCCCGAGAGCGAGCCGCAGCCCCCGCACTCGTCCGTGAGGCGGATGGCCACGGGCCGCTCGGGCGGCGCCACGTCCGGGTGGCAGGCCTCGGAGATCGCGTAGTCACGCGGCGGCCAGGTGACGCCGCACTCGGTCCGCTCGGCCATGCGATGGCAGGTCAGGCCCCACTCGGGGAAGACGTCGTCGGGGCCGACGGCGAGGCGGAAGCCGGGGTCGCCGTTGACGAGCACGTCGTAGACGCCCTCCTCCACCGGCGGGAGCTCGCAGGTGCCGGTGACGAAGGGGAAGCAGGCGTCGCAGAGGAAGCCGTCGGTGCAGAGCGACGTCTCGAGGCTGAGCTGGCGCTCGCCGCTGAGCGTGGCGACGCAGCCGACCGACTCGCCGCAGTAGCACTCGCCTTCGCCCCCGATGCGCACGTCGATGCGGTTGGCGCTGCCCTCGGGGACGTAGGAGTAGCAGGCGAGGGTGGCGGCGCGCGGGGAGCAGTCGCGGCCGGCGTCGGGCCCGCTGTCGACGCCCGCGTCGTCGGGGGCGGCGCAGTAGGGGTCGCAGACGCCACCGCCGCAGCTCTCCCCCGGACGGACCGCGATCGTCGTGCCGCAGCAGTCGCAGGTGCTCCCCGCGCCCCCGTCGCGCACGGAGCGGCAGATGGGCGCGCAGAGGGACTCGTTGCAGCGCTGGCCTTCGAGGAGGCGCACCTCCACGCCGCAGCAGTCGCAGGTGTCGTCGGGCTCCGCGCCGGAGCTGCGGAAGCAGCCGAGGAGGAGCAGGGGCGCGAGGGCGAGGGGGGCGTGGCGGGACATGGGGCTCTCCGGGATCGACGGTGCGGCGATCGGCGCGCCGTGACGGTACGTCGCGGCTGACACGCATCGGCACGCTCAGGTGGGCGCCTTTCTCGAAGCAGCCGCGCGGAGCTGTCGCTCCACGCCGCCGCGCCCACCTGCCCACCCGGGAAGCAACCCTCATGCCTCCGCGCCGCCGGCGATGGGAGGGCGCGGCGCGGGCGTCGCGCTTCGTTCGGGGAAAGCGCGCTCCCGCGTCCCCGCTGCCTCCTCTACGAGGTGCAGTAACCGCGCGGGGCCCGCCGGACCTGCCGCAGCTTCTGCCGCGCCTGCCGCACGAGGCTCGAGCGCGGGTAGCTCTGGATCAGCGCCTCGAGGCTCGAGCGCGCGTCCGTGCAGGCGTGCAGCTGGTAGAAGGCGTCGGCCATGTCGAAGAGCGCCCGCGGCACGATGTCCCCACGCCGGTAGTTGGTGATCACGCGGCGGAATTCGGAGAGCGCGCTCGCCGGCCGCTCCTGCTCCAGGTAGCTCTTGCCGATCCAGTACTGCGCGTCGTCGGCCTTCTCGTCCTCTTCGTAGCGCGAGACGTACTCCCGGAAGAGCGCCCGCGCCCGCGAGTGCTGGCCCTGCTCGAAGGCCTGCTCGGCCGCCGCGTAGTGCTCGGCCCGGTCCTCGGGCACCTGCGAGGCGTCGATGGGCATGTCCACGCCGGCCTTCCGCGCGAACTGCTGGATGCGCCCGTCGAGCTGCTGCTGCTGCTCGGCCAACGCCCGCTGGGTGCCCTGCACCTCGTTGCGCACCTCGGCGATCTGCCCCTGGAGCACCTGCAGCTGCTCGCGCAGCTCGTGCACCTCGGTCCCGAGGTCGGCGCTGTTCCGCGTCACCACCTCGGTGGCCCGCTCGAGCACCTGCTCGAGCTCGGTCACCTTGGTCTGCGCGTCGTCGAGCGCCTCGCGGATCTGCGCCCGCTCCTGCTCGATGCCCTCCTCGAGGGCCACGAGCCGGCGCTCGCGCTCGGCGGCCTCGCGGGCCAGCCGCTCGCCGTCGCTCTTCGAGTAGCAGCCCACCCCGAGCGCCGCCGAGAGGGCGCTCAGGAGCAGGACGCGGTGCGGGCGCAGGTCGGCCGGGCCCATCTCAGCGCTCGGTGAACGTGACCTTCCGGTCCCGCCGCCAGCCCGCCTCGTCGGTGCCGCTCGCCATCTCCTCGCCGACGGAGGAGGCGCTGAGCTGGCCCCGCTCGACGCCGAGGCTGGTCATGTACTGGAGCACGGAGCGGGCGCGCCGGTCGCCGAGGGCCAGGTTGTACTCCTCGGTGCCGCGCGGGTCCGTGTAGCCGGTCAGGTGCATCCGCTCGACGCCGCGCTCGCGCATGCAGCGCACGTTGCCGCTGATGAGGTCGCGCGACTGCGAGTCGAGGTCGTCCGAGTCGAAGTCGAAGTAGACCGTGTCGATGGTGCAGGCCTGGGGGCCCGGGTCCGGCGTCTCCTCGGGGATGTCCTGGACCGCCTGGGCCACGCAGCGGTTCTCCTGGCACTCCTGCCCGCTCGGGCAGTCCGCGTCGCTCTCGCAGTAGCCGGGGATGTCCTCGCAGCGGCCGCCGTTGCAGCTCTGGCCCGCCGGGCAGTCCCGGTCGTCACGGCACATCTGGCACTGCCCGTTCACGCAGAACTCGCCCTCGCGGCAGTCCTCGTCGTCGTCGCAGTTCGGGTACTCCGGCCCGCAGGCCAGGGCCCCGGAAAGGCTGACCGCGAAGAGCATCATCCAGCCCGTCGTCCACGCTCGCTGCATCGTGTCTCCTCGGGAATCGCGGGCCACGGCCCGCCTTCTCCCCCGGCCCTCGGCTACTCGAAACACCGTGCCGGGTCAACCGGCGGAGCCCCCGGGGGAGGGGTCGAGGGGCGTCCGCGCGGCCCACTGCAGGGTTTCCCCGGACGGTCGCCCGGGCTGCCGGTCCGGCGGCCCCGCCTGTAGAGTGGGAGCGGGCCCGATGCTTCCTCCTCCCGCCCTCTCCTCGCCCGCCCTCCTGGCGGCGCTGCTCCTCGTCGCCTGCGACTGCGGGACCCCCGCGCCCCGGCCCGACGGCGGCGCCGACGGCGACATCGTGCGCTGCGGGCCCGGCGACGACCCGGACGGCGACGGGGTCTCGTCCATGGACGAGGGCTTCGGGGATCCGGACGGGGACGGGCTGCCGAGCGCGGAGGACCCGGACGCCGACGGGGACGGGCTCGCGGACGCGCTCGAGGCCGGGGACGCGGACTGCCTCACGCCGCCGGTGGACACGGACGGCGACGGCATGCCCGATCTGCTCGACCTGGACTCGGACGGAGACTCGATCGCCGACGCGGACGAGGGGCCGGGCGACGCGGACGGGGACGGGGAGCCGAACTTCCGAGACCTGGACGCGGACGGCGACGGCGTGAGCGACGCGGAGGAGGCGGGCGACGGGGACCCCGAGACGCCGCCGGCGCGCTGCGCGGAGGAGCCGGTCGACGACGGCTTCCCGGACTTCCTCGACCTGGACGCGGACGACGACGGGCTCGCCGACGGGGAGGAGGGCGCGTACGGCACGGCGCGCTGCGGGCGCGACACGGACGCGGACGGCGCGGGCGATCTGATCGAGAGCGCGCGCGAGCGCGTGGAGTGCCCGGGCGGCGAGGGGGAGGCCTGCGGCTGCGCGACCGACGGCGCCTGCGGGCTCCCGGCCGAGCCGGTCTACGTCGTCGTGCCGCGGGGCGAGGGCACGAACGCGGCCGAGGCGATCGTCGACACGGCCCTGCTCCGGGCGGACGTCTTCTTCCTGCTCGACACGACCGAGTCCATGGGCGACGAGCTCGACCTGGTGAAGGCCACCGTCGCCGCCGAGGGCGGGCTCGTCGCGCGCATCCGGGAGGTGATCCCGGAGGCCTTCTTCGGCGGCGGCCAGCACGACGACTTCCCGCTCGGGCCCTACGGAAGCGCCGCGCGCGGGGACGTGCCCTTCGGCCTGGCCATCGCCGTGAGCGAGCGGGCCGAGGACGTCGGCGCGGCCCTCGCGGGGGTGGCGCTCCACGGCGGCGGCGACGGGCCCGAGTCGGCGACGGAGGCGCTCTACCGGTTGGCCACGGGCGCCGGCGAGACCTGGACCCACGAGGGGGGCGACGCCTTCACGCTCCGCGAGCTCGCCGCGGACTGCCTCGGCGCCGGCTGGGGCGCGGCCTGCTTCCGCGAGGAGGTCCTCGCCATCGTCGTCCACTTCACGGACTTCTGCTCGCATCAGGGGCCGCCCGGGGGCGACGCCGAGTGCACGCCCTACGCGGGCATCGCGCCGGCGCCGGCGGCCTGGGAGGACGCGGTGGAGGCGCTCCGGGCGCGGGGGGCGCGCTACGTCGGCATCAACACGGACGCGACGGCCTGCGCGGGGGCGGACGGGCCGCTCGGGCGGACGCCCTGCTGGTTCATGCGGCGCACGGCGGAGGCGACGGACGCGGTGGACGTGGACGGGGAGCCGCTGGTCTTCGACCTGCCGAACGGCGGCGGGGGCGAGGCGGCCTTCGTCGCGCGGGTGGCGGAGGCGATCGAGGCGGTGGCGACGCGCGTGCCGCGGGACGTGGAGGCGAGCGTGGAGGACGCGCCCGGGGACGCGCTCGACGTGACGCGCTTCGTGGAGGCGGTGGGGCCGGCCTGCGGCGCGGGCGAGGTGTGCTGGGCGCCGCCCGCGGGGGTGGCGGCCGAGGAGGCGGTCGCGGAGGTGGGCGAGCGCGGCTTCGGGGGGGTGCTCCCGGGGACGCGGCTCCGCTTCGCCGTCCAGGTGGGCGGCGGGAGCGCGGCGCCGGCGACCGGGCGCTCGAGCGTGCACGCCGGGACCCTCGTGGCCCGGGGCGAGGGCGGGGTCGAGCTCGATCGCCTGACCTTGCAGTTGGTTCTTCCGGCGGCCCCGCGCGCACGCTGAGCGGGCTCTCGCGCGACATCGTGGCGCCTCGCTGCAATATTCCGGTGTCGGGGCGTGAGAGGTCGCAGAGGGGCCGCCCCGCGTCCGGTCCGACCTGGACACACCTCTGATACCTTGACCCGCCGGCGCGTTTTGCGGATGCGCGCCCCGTGCTTGCTTGCGAACCCCAGGAGCCCCCCATGCGTAGAGCGACTGCTCTCATCTGTGTCCTCGCCCTCTTCGGCTGCGATGCCGGCGGCGATCGCCCCGCCCGAGACGGTGGCACCTCGATGAGCGACGGGGGCAGCGGCCCCATCGTCTCCGGCTGCGACGCCAGCGTCGACAGCGACGGCGACGGCATCGCCGACGACCTCGAGGGCACCGAGGATCTCGACGGCGACGGCACGCCGAACCACCTGGACACGGACAGCGACGGCGACGGCATCGACGACGCCACGGAGGCCGGCGACTCGCCCTGCGCGCTCCGCGACACGGACTCGGACGGCACCGCCGACTGGTGGGACCTCGACTCCGACAACGACGGGCTCTCCGACGCGGACGAGGTCGGCACCTACGGCACGGACCCGCGCAACATCGACAGCGACATGGACGGCGTGACCGACCTCGGCGAGGTCGAGGGCACGATGACCGATCCGCTCGATCCCTCGAGCACCATCCCGGCCGACGACTTCTTCGTCGTGCTGCCCTGGAACGGCCCGCGCGAGAACCGGCTGCTCCGCTTCGGCACGGACATCAGCGTCGCCGACATCTACTTCCTCATCGACACCACGGGCTCGATGGGCTCGCCGATCAGCAACGTGCAGTCGTCGCTGAGCATGCTCGTCTCGGAGATCGCGACGCGGATCCCGAACGCGCAGATGGGCGTCGGCCAGTTCCGCGACCTCCCCCTCGGGGGCGGGCTCACGGGCTACGGCAGCCCGGGCGACATGGCCTACGCGAACGAGCAGGACATCACGGACAACACGGGGGCGGTGCAGACGGCCCTCGACGGGTTGGTCGCCGGAGGGGGCGCGGACGGCCCCGAGTCGCACGTGCTCGCGCTCTTCCAGACGGCGCAGCCCCTCGGCGGCACCTGGAGCGACGGCTCCGACAGCTGGAGTCTGGCGGCGAAGAACTGCACGCCGATCCCCGACGAGATGGGCCGCCGGCGCGGCTACCCGTGCTTCCGGCCGGGCGCGCTGCCGATCATCGTGATGGTGACGGACGTCGACATGCACAACGACCCGACCGGGCAGGACGCCTACACGGGCATCACGCCGCCGCCCTACAGCTTCGACCAGGCCATGAGCGCGCTCGGCTCGATCGGCGCGCGCTTCATCGGCGTGGCCGTGAACGGCGGCGGGCGCGGGGACATGGAAGAGGTCGCGCGGCGCACCGGCACCGTGGACGGCTCGGGCGCGCCGCTGGTCTTCGACGCGAGCGGCGGCACGGTCAGCAACTCGATCGTCGACGGCATCGGCACGCTCACGGGCGGCGTGGCGCAGGACGTGGGCACGCGGACGGAGAACGTCCCGGGCAACCCGGACGAGTTCGACGCGACGCAGTTCATCAAGGCGATCACGCCGGTCGAGGGCTACCGCGAGGGCGTGCCGGGCACGGGCTACGACAGCTTCGACGAGACGACCTTCTACAACGTCATCCCGGGCACGCAGGTCGAGTTCGACGTCGACTTCTACAACGACGTGCGCCCGCCGGCGGCGGCCGCGGAGATCTTCCGGGCGCGGATCATCGTGGTGGGCAACGGCGTGGCGGATCTGGACGCGCGCGAGGTCTACATCATCGTCCCGCCGGACGGCGGCACGATCCTCATCTGAGGCCGCTCGCGGCTTCGGCGTCGAACGCCTCGCCCGTCTCGGGCGGGGCGTTCGCGCGTTTCGGGGGTCGAGCGCTCGCCCGCGACCTGCGCTCGCGCGGCGTCCCGCTCGCCGCCGTCCGCGATCCGTTGGGGGGCGGACGGCGGACGGTGGACCGCGTCCCGACCGAAGGGAGGGATCGAGCGCGAGCGGGAGCGCGCGGACGCGACGGCCCGGCTTCTCCGCGAAGCGGCATGGCCC
>MDTG01364639.1_pt1 | contig 12363 bp, 11 predicted proteins | sample 811421 | NCBI WGS metagenome assembly MDTG01 (sample SAMN05326645, study PRJNA326480) | marine metagenome | isolation source: seawater | place: Pacific Ocean: South East | collected 2011
TTCAAAATAGCCACTAAAGTAAATTTAGATGGGGTTGTTTGCTCACCTCATGAGCTAGAAATCGCAAATACAATTCTTGATCAATACAAAATCAAAATAACACCTGGAATAAGGGATATTACAGTTGAGGATGATCAGGCAAGAACCATGAGCGCAAAAGAAGCAATTGAGAGGGGCTCTTCATTTTTAGTTATTGGCAGACCAATTACACAAGCTGAAGATATTGCTCAAGCATTACAGCACTTTAATAATTCAATTTATGAAAAATAGATCTATTAAAAATATTTTCTCTGAGCTCAAGAAACTATCACACTCTGATACTAGCAAAAAAAAACTTTCCTTTAAGTTTGAATCTGAGCTTTTAGATTATCACTCCTATTTAAAGAACTTCTCTTCTCAGCACTATAAATTATTTGAAGAACTTGCACATCAATTGAATATTCAAGATTCCATTAATGGTTTATTTGATGGGGAGATTGTAAACAAGACGGAAAATAGACAAGCTTTACACCATCAATATCGTAATAATCAAACAGCTTCAGAATTCGATTTTAAAAAAATTACAGAACCTTTTATCAAAAGGATTAAAAAAGATGGCTTTAAGAATATCATTACTTTTGGAATTGGCGGTTCCTATGAAGGGCCAAAATTGCTTCAAGAATTTACAAATAAAGAATCATTTAAATTTAATTATTATTTTGTATCTGGGCCTGATAAGGATGAGTTTAATTCTGTATTAAAACCAATAAGCGATCAAAAGAATTTTTATATTTTTTCATCTAAATCACTGTCAACACATGAGACTCTTGAATGCCTAAGATGGTTGGGTGCAAAAAGAAATTCAACTAATTCAATAGTGATTACGGCCAACACAGAAAAAGCAGAAACTCTTGGTTTTAATAAAAATTGCATTGTCCCATTTCCAGAAACAGTTGGAGGCAGATATTCAATTTGGTCTCCAATCTCCCTAAGTGCCGCACTAGAAAATAATTTTTCTAAATTTTTAAAGGGTGGCCTTTGTGCAGATAAAATGTTTCTAGGTGGTACAAAAATAGATCTGCAATATCAAAAATTTATTAAAATATTAGTATTTTCAGATTTGTGGTTTAGCAACTTTTTAAATAAGAGAAATAGACTTGTTCTCTCTTATAATTGGAAATTGCGATCTTTACAAAGTTACATTCAACAACTTGAGATGGAGTCGCTGGGAAAGAGGGCAAATCCTAAATCTATATTTAAAGAAACGGGCCAGTCAATATTTGGAGGCTTTGGATCTACTGCGCAACACTCATATTTTCAATTATTACATCAAGGTACAGCAGAATTCTGTACTGATATAATTTACTCAACCTCAACCAATAGCCCATTATCAAGCGCCCAAGCTAAAGGACAAGCTTTATTGCTATCCTCAGACTTTAAAGGGTCAGCAAATTTGCTTGAAAAAACAAATAGTAATTCACCAGTTAATCTTTTTCATTTAAATAAGCTATCACTTGAGGGGCTAGGTTTTTTATTAGCAACTTGGGAGCATAGAGTTTTTGTTACAGCATTGATGCTAGAAATTAATCCTTTTGATCAATTTGGTGTTGCAGCAGGTAAGACAATTTCAAGAAAATTTTTAAACTAATAAGAACACTCTATTACCTGACAGCTCTTGTAAGTACATTTTGATTATTAAGAAATAGCTCCATTAACTAAAACTTTTGATCCTCATCTTGGTATTTTTCAAAGAAAGCTATAATAGTAATATAATTAAAAGCCTGGAAAAAATAAGTCATTTTACATATGGAAGCTACTCAAAAAATTAGAAAAAATTACATCAATCAAAAAGGACAAATTTATCAAGAATATAATGCTGATAATAGTAATTATTGGAACTCCTTATGGGGTAAATATTCTAACAAGGAGATAAAACGCCTTGCAGAAATTAATAAAAAAAAGAATGATCTAGTAGTTAAAGTATCTAAAAAGTATCTCAAAAAAAATGCCTCCATCATGGAAGCAGGATGCGGGCTTGGTCAAGAAGTCTTTAAATTAGAGAATGCAGGCTTTCAAGTAACTGGAATAGATTATGATGAAGGATTAATCGATAGGCTAAATGGACTATATCCAAAGACTGAATTTCTTCACAGCGACGTATCTAACCTCAGTAACATTAGCAAAAAGTTTGATGGCTATTGGTCTTTTGGGGTGATCGAGCATTTTATCAATGGGTATGATGAAATTGCTGATCAAGCTTATGAGGTATTAAACGATGAAGGATACTCTTTTATAATAGTTCCTACGATGAATTATTTATCTTTTTTAAAAAAGATATTGAATATTTATGAAAAAAAAGAACCTAAAAACAATTTATTTCATCAATATATTTTAGACTTTAAGCATGTTAAGAATGTGTTCGAAAAGAATGGCTTTAAATATGTTGAAAGACATAACATGACAGGAAGCTTAGGTGCGAGTAGAGAAATCTCCATGCCAAAGATATTTACAAGCAGAAGTAAAATTAAATTGATACGTGGTTTATGGTGGGCACTTAACCCTATTTTAAGTATTATTACCTGGCATACATCACTAGTAATCTTTAAAAAAATTAGTAATGCTTCAAAATCTAATTAAATAAATGTTTAAAAAAATTGAAATATGGATTCTTTATCTGGTGATACTTTTGGGTGTTGTTTTTTCAATTGGCTTAAGTATTTTTGTTGGGGTACTTGTAAGGCAGGAATTAGTTGGGAGCACCAAATTAGGCTGGTTATCAAAAACGGCACTTTCTTTAGCAGAGATGCCGATGAATTTAAAAAAGGTATTTGATGGAGTTACACTTCCTGATAGATTTCCATCTGAAAGTGGTTTTTCAGGTACTTTTAACTATCAAGAATCTTACTTGTTGCTTTCTAGATATGATGGTGATTTAGGGGAGGGGATTGTAGAACTTATAGACCTTACCAACTTTGAAGTTTTGCATACCTGGAATCCAGATATAGATGCTATTAATGATTTAGTGGAGCAGATTGATGATTTCAAATATCTTGAAAGAGATTTTAATAATGGAAGACATTTATTAGAGCATCCTATGCTAACCAAAGATGGTGGATTAGTATTTAATCCCATTAAAAAAATTGATGCCTGTTCAAATTTAGTATTTCAAAATACAACCAATCAATTTCATCATTCTATAGAATTAGATAGCGAGGAAAATATTTGGGTTCCTAGCCAGATTTATCCTCAGAGTTTGCCAGCTTCGCAAGTTGGAAGAGATACTGTTGCAGATGGAGGTTTCAAGGATGATGCCATTGCCAAATTGTCTCCAAGTGGCACTCTTCTCTATGAAAAGTCTGTAGCTCAAATTTTTATTGAAAATGATATGGAATATCTTTTAAGTATGATTGGATCTAGCCATCAATTTGAAGTAGATCCTATACATATAAATGATATTCATCCGGCTAAATTTGATTCCAATCATTGGAAAAAGGGAGATTTATTTATTTCACTTGGTCATCAAAGCATGATCATTCTCTATAGACCGTCCACACAAAAAATTATTTGGAAATTAAATAAAGATATTTTTCATCAGCATGATATTAATATTTTAAATGGACATGAAATATCGATATTCAATAATAATCGAAAGTATTTCTATCCCAATCAAGATGTTGTGGATGGAAACAATGAGGTTTTAATATATAACTTTAAGACAAATGAAATATCCACTTATTTGCAAGATTCCATGATTAAACATGACGTTAGAACTATCACACAAGGCAGGAGTAAGATTTTGCCCAATGGCGATTTGTTTATAGAAGAAACTGACTATGCAAGGACATTGTATTTTAATTCAGATGGCTCCTTAAGATGGTCGCATGTTAATCGAGCAAGTGATGGAAATTTATATAGGGTTGGTTGGTCTAGAATCTTGTATTCTCCAAATGATATTCAAACCATTGATAAACTTTTTAAATCCAAAGGAGCTTGTAATGAATAGATCATTCTCACTTTTAATTCTAATTTTTTTCTCTATACCATCCCATGCTTATTTAGGCCCAGGAATGAGTGGTGGCTTTATAACAGCTATTGTAGGTTTTTTTGGAGCAATTCTCCTGGGTTTGTGGGCAATATTATACTACCCAATTAAACGCTCACTAAAAAAAAGAAAAGATAAAAAAATATTATCGAAAAAATCTGGCCATGATTCATAGCTGAATAATATGATGGATAAAAACCTAATAATGTTTAATGATTTATCCGCAGAGCAGCTCATAATAATCCTAAATCCTTTATAATAGTGTTTTATTTTGATAATAATAATTTCAAAAAATTGGCAACACCATAATAATCATATAAGGCATCAAAGTGAATTTTTCTGAGTTTAAACTATCTTCTGCCAGAGAAGATGGTCTTTTGAATAGTAAACAACACTTTTTTTCATCATTATTTTCAAATCATGCTGCCTTTTTTTTATATAAACTTGGTATGTCGCCAAATGTAGCAACCTTTTTATTTTGTTTAACTGGCCTATGTGCAGCTTTAGCTTTTTCAAGTCAATCTTTAGTATTTGGTTACCTGCTTTGGAGATTGCATATTATTTTAGATATGGCAGATGGAGATATCGCCAGAGCAACAAAGCGATACTCACTATCAGCTAATGGCTTTGATAAAGTAAACCATATATTAATTAATTTAGGAGTGATTTTTGCTCTGTCATACATTTCAAGCATTAATTTATTTCAAATTTATTTTTTTTGTACTACTTTTTTAATTTCCTATTTATTTGATAGGTTATACCTTCAAGAAAAAAGAAAAAGTGTAAGAGATTTATCTGTGCTAAAGATTTTAATAAGAAATTTTTTAGGTTTTGAGGGTTTTTTAATATTTTTTATGTTGCTATTTTTTTTACAATTCTATAATGCCTTATCAATACTATTCTTTTTTTATTCTTTATTATTTTTAGCTATGTTTTTTTTAAAGCTAGTCTTGTGGCAAAAAAATAATGAAGATATTTAGATATAGCAATTACCCGACTGACAACTCTCCCGGCAGTGGCTTAGCAGCCTATCATTTAAGCCAACACTCAGATCTTACTTCATGTATTTTATGTAAAGACATATCTAGTGAAAATATGGACATATTAAAAAGCTTGAATATGCCCATTCACTCCTTATCAGCAAATTCATTTATTTATAGAGTTGTAAAAATGAATATTATCTTAAGAGCAGTCCTTGTGATGTATCATGGGCTATCCTTTTTAAGAAAATCAAGTGTGATACATATTCATAATATCGATGGAATATTTTTATTGTTAGCTGCCTTTTTTTTTCGAAAGAAAATTGTATATACATTTCACGGAACGGACTTTGCTAGAGTTTCAAGGAATCAAATTTTAAGAAAGATCTTTTCAAGAATTGATGTATTGCTTTTTGTAAGTCAAAACCAACTTGATGAAGCAAAAGAATTGTTTAAAACGAAATGTATGTATGTCGGAAATGGTGTTTCGCTTCCAAGAATTGAAAATATAGTAGACAAGCCTTTATTAAAGCAAATAGTTTCTATTGGAGGTTTGAGGTGGCAAAAAAACTATCAAACATTGATAAAAGCTTATAAAAATTCAAAATTTTTCGAAAAAAAAATACCACTTTACATATATGGAGAGGGAGAATTAAGGAAAAATCTTGAAAATTTAATTATTAACCTTGGGTTAAGAGAGTATGTTCATTTAAAAGGAACTATTTCTAAGAAAAAACTAAATTCGGAGCTTGCTAATACAAAATACTATGTCCAAAGCTCTATATCCGAGGCCTTGCCAAAGTCTCTCTTGGAAGCTATGTCTTATAACTGTTACTCCATGACTACTAAAGCAGGAGATTGCCATCAAGTTCTTGAGGGGTTTGGCGTTATTGCTGATACCTCAGATGTCTCTGGTATTCAAATAGCTCTAGATGCCTTAATTGATTTTAGGCCGCAGTATTGCCAAACTGAATTGCATGAATATCTTCAAAATAACTTTTCATGGGGCGCTTACGCATCTAAGCATCGAGAAATTTATAGAGAGATTGTGGTTTAAATGTGTGGATTGTTTGCATCAAATGATCCAAGGGTTTTTAAAACCTCCCTTAACTTTGAATCTAAATTAGATTTTAGAGGCCCCGATGCTCAATCAGGCCTAATTTCTTTTAATGGCTGGGGGCTATATCATGCTAGGCTAAGCATTATTGGTCTTAGTGATACTTATAATCAACCGTTTGTAGATTCTGATGGCAATCTTATTGTCTATAATGGAGAAATTTTTAATTATAAGCAGCTTGGCCAAGAAAAATTTAAAATAAAATTTGATTCAGATACACATTTTTTATCAAAGTATCTATCTTCTGGAAAATGTAATTTCAATGAATTAGAAGGTTTTTTTGCTTTTATAAGAGTTGATAAGTTTGGTAACTTAACACATGCTGTTCGAGATAAGTTTGGTGTTAAGCCTTTATATTATTTTTCTGATTCACAGGGGAACTTATCATTTTCTAGCGAAGCAAGTTTATTAGCCGAGCTTTATCAAAAAAACTATTCTCAAGAAAAAATTAATAGGTACAAATCATTTAGAGCCTGCCTTACATCTGAGACATTATTTTCAGATGTGAGAAGTGTAGATCCTGGATCCTGCTTAATTAATGGACATTATTTTAATCCTATTTCAATTATTGAGGAATGTTCAGATTTAAATTTTGATCCTGATATAGATCTTTTAGATGAAATTGTGAAAAACTCAGTAAATAGTAGGTTGGTTTCAGATGTTTCTATTGGTTTACTTTATAGCGGCGGAATTGATAGCAATCTTATTCATACATATGCTGATAAATTAACTAAATTTACTTCAGGACATTCAGGAGATTATGATGTAGAAACTGCAGTGGAACTTTCTGAAGTAAATATTGAGATAATTGAAGCTAGCAAATATTTAAGACTTGCTAAGGATATGATTGCTGCAAAAGGGGAGCCACTAGGAGTGCCTAATGAGGTAGCTTTAGCTAGCTTAGCAAGGAATTGGTCTTCTCGAGGTGGTAAAGTTATGCTTTCAGGTGAGGCTGCTGATGAGTTCTTTGGGGGATATGATAGGATCTATAGCTGGGCATTGAGAGCAGATTCATTTAAGATTGATGAGGTCTTTAAGAGGTATGCCTATAGTAATTCAAAGCACTCATTTGAATATTTTCAATCACTTTTTGATGGCACTGAGCACCTAAACCCTTTCAATAGATTAAGGGCCTTTTTTGTAAAATATCATTTACCAGTATTATTTAGGCGTTTAGATTTTTCACTAATGTTTGCAGGTGTAGAAGGAAGAGAACCATTGGCATCAGAGGCCTTGTTTAGATATGCATGTTCTTTAAATCAAGATTCTTTATTTCATAATAATCAAGGGAAGATGCCACTAAGGCTGTTACTTAACCAGAGATCCTCTGGCAAGTTAGCATTTAAACCTAAGGTGGGATTTCCAATTGATGTAAAAAAAATAATTACTGGAAAAAAAGCGTTAGATAGAAAAGAAATTTATAATAGTTGGATAAATTTTAATTTAGAGGAGATTGCATGATTGTAGGCTATACCACAGGGGTTTTTGATCTTTTTCACATAGGGCATGTCAATATGCTGAGAAATGCTCATTCTCTTTGCGATAAACTAATCGCAGGCGTAACAATAGATGAATTAGTTGCATATAAAGGCAAAAGATCTGTTATCCCATTTGAGGAACGTATAGAAGTAGTTCGGGCTTGCAAGTATGTTGATTTGGCTGTTCCGCAGGAGGATATGGATAAAGTGAAAGCTGTAAAGAAATTGGGCGCTGATATAATATTTGTTGGAGATGATTGGTATGAGTCAGAAAAATGGAAAGAGTTTGAATTGGAATTGTCAAAGGTCTCATGTGAAGTAAAATATTTTCCTTATACCAAAGGAACAAGCAGCACTAAAATTAATAGCATTTTAGATGATGCTAGAAAATAAAGCTCAACTTATACACCCGCATTGCAAAAAACTAATTATTTATAGTTTCTATTAATTTCCTTTTAGTTAATTAAGATATTATCTCTATTCAATTTTACAAAACTTTATATATAAAAACTTATTAAACCTTGATAAAGTTTAGAAAGGAAAATGGCAATAAAAGAAAAAACTCTCAGCAGTAAAAATTTTGTTCCGGCTTCTTTGAATCAAGCTCAAATACCAAATTCTCCAGGTATCTATAAATTTTTCGCTAATGATGAGTTAATTTATATTGGAAAAGCTAAAGATTTAAAAAAAAGAGTGTCCTCTTATTTTCACAACTCAATTAAGGATAGAAAAACGAATCAAATAAAGTTACTTACAGATAAGATTGAAACTTTTTCAACCCAAACTGAAGCTCAGGCTCTTATAGTTGAACAATCTTTGATAAAGGAAAATCTTCCTAAATTTAACATCTTGCTTAGAGATGATAAGTCATATCCATACATTCATTTTTCTTCATCAAATGAATTTCCAGCTATAAGTCTCAAAAGAGTTAAAAATCAAATCTCGTCAGATTACGTTGGCCCATACATAAATGTTAAAACAGTAAAGGAAACGCTTAAAGATCTTCAAAAAATATTTAAACTAAGAAATTGCAGTGATACCACCTTCAGGAATCGTTCAAGACCATGTATTGAGCATCAAATGCATAGATGCTCAGCACCATGTGTAGGATTAATCAATGCAAGTGATTATTTAGATGATGTGGAATTAGCCAAAGGGTATTTGCGGGCTTCAAATTTTAAATTTAGAGACCAGATGATTTTAAAAATGAAGAAATTTGCTGAGATAGAGGAGTTTGAACGCGCAAATGAGATTAAAAAAAGAATAACTGCATTAGATATGCTGGCATATGAGCAATATGATCAAAATCTACATAGTTTAGATTTTTTCTCCATTGGCTTTGCTCATGGCAAAACAGGCGCCTGTATTTTATCAATAAGAGGTGGAAAAATTAGAGGAACAAAAACATATTATTTTAATGAAGATTTTTCAAATACATCTGACGAATTGTTAAATAGACTAATTTTTTTTTATTATCAAAACCCTTTTGCGCTTCCATCAAAGATATGTATTACTTTTAAGGCCAGCAACCTAAATCTTATAAAAGAAGCTTTATTTTTAAAATTTAAAACAAAGCCTTCGATTACATCTATAGTTCCAAAAAAAGCACTTCAGTTCTCTAGGCTTGCTACTTTGAATGCACGCCAAATAATTGAAAATAAGATTGATTCATCCGAAAAATTTCTTCATGCTTTATCTGATTTAGCTTCTTATCTTGGCTTACAAAAGTTTGAATTAAAGATAGAGGGCTATGATATTAGCCATCATTCTGGAGAAAATGGAGTGGGCTCATCTGTAAAGTTTTCAAAAGAGGGGCCACTCAAAAAAGAATATAAATTATTCAATATACCTCCACAAATTTGTGGAGATGATATCAAATCTTTAGAACATGTACTTGAAAGGAGATTGAAACAAATTGAGCGTTTACCGCTACCAGATATTATTTTGATTGATGGTGGAAAGTCTCAATTAAATATTGCCTTAAAAGTATTCAACAAATTCAAAGATAGCGAATTGTTGGTGCTGAGTATAGTTAAAGGCTCAAAGAGAGTCAGGGCTACTGAGACTATTATGGGAAAAAAAGGATTGATTGAGATGCCTGTAAATAGTCCTGGCTTCATAATGCTTCAAAAAATAAGAGATGAGTCTCATCGATTCGCAATATTAAGCAATCGTAAGAAAAAAAATAAGAAGACACGCTATTCTCAGTTAGATTGTATTGAAGGTATTGGCCCTGTGAAGAAAAAGAGGTTACTTCGAACATTTGGTTCATTAAAGTCAATCAAAAATTCAAGTCTTGAGGAGTTAATTCAGGTTTCAGGTGTTAACATGAGGATGGCAAAGAGAATCAAGTTAACTTTAAATAATTAATGAAAAAATTTATCCAACTTCTTACCATCTCAAGAATTATTGCTGGCCCAATTATTTTTGTTTTAGTAATTTTTTTTCAATATTTTACCCTTGCTCTTGCTATATTCATTCTTGCAAGCTTTAGCGATTTTGTGGATGGATATCTAGCGCGAAAATTTAATAAGGTTTCGACATTAGGCGCTATATTAGATCCTATAGCTGACAAAATCCTTATAACATTTGTAATTATTGCTCTGTCTTTAGAATTGAGTAGTTTCTTTGTAGCATTTAGTGGGAGTTTCATACTTGCTAGAGAGTATTGGGTTGGAGCCTTGAGAGAGTTTAATGCTAGATCAGGAAATATTAAGGCCACAACAGTTACTTTTTTAGCTAAAGTTAAAACAGCAGTTCAATTCATTGCCCTATGTATATACTTGCTATCTTTATCTTCGGGGCAGGCACTACTGTTATTAATAGCAGACTTCTTTTTATTTTTAGCGTTAATAATTACTCTACAAACAGCACTTTCATATACAATAGCATCATTTAATAGGAGTTAAGGCTGGATGGCAGAGTGGTTATGCAGCGGCCTGCAAAGCCGTTTACGCCGGTTCGATTCCGGCTTCAGCCTCCAAAGAACATTATGAACATCTCAGTTATTGGCACCGGATATGTTGGTCTTGTTACAGGCGCCTGCTTAGCAGAGGCAGGGCATAGAGTTACATGTATTGATGTAGATAAAAATCGAATTAATGAACTGATTGACGGGCAAATACCCTTTTATGAGCATGGCTTAAAAGACTTGCTCCTGAAAAATCGTGCAAAAGATAGGCTTAGTTTTACATCTTCTTATGAGGAGTGTTGCAATAATGATATTTTTATTATTTGTGTGGGCACCCCAAGTGATAAAGACGGGAAGGCAAATTTAGCAAGTCTTTATTCAGTCACAGACTCTTTAGTAGCCAATACTAATAGAGATGGTCTTGTTCTTGTTAAATCTACAGTGCCTATCGGCACCAACCGTGCAATTCAAGAGTATCTAGATAAAAACCTTTTAGAATCAAGGCTCATAGTTGCTTCTAATCCTGAGTTTTTAAAAGAGGGAGCAGCAATTTATGATTTTCAAAACCCTGACAGAATAATAGTTGGTACTTCTTGTCAGAAAGCAAAAAATATTATCCAAGAGATATACCATGGTTTTAAGTGGGGGCAAGAGAAGATTCTTTATATGAGTCTAGAATCAGCTGAATTGACAAAGTATGCGTCAAATTGTTTCTTGGCAACAAAAATTAGCTTCATGAATGAAATGGCTGCAATATGCGAGGAAACTGATGCAAATATTTTGGACGTTAAAAAGGGTATGGGCATGGACCCAAGAATAGGTAATTCCTTTCTAAACGCTGGCTTAGGTTATGGCGGATCATGTTTTCCAAAAGATGTTCTAGCTTTAATAGAAACACAAGCAAATTTAGGCATGGCTTCATCAATCTTAGAGAGTACTAAAAAGATTAATGATAATCAGATAGATCTGTTTTTTAACAAAATAGTTAACAACATAAATCATTTATCTAAAAAAACAATTTCAATCTGGGGCCTATCATTTAAACCAAACTCAGATGATATCCGAGAATCAGTTGCAATAAAATTAATAAAAAAACTTGCACCAATTGTTGCCGAGGTTAATGTATATGATCCCATGGCTATGACCCACACTGCTATCGAGCTTGAGAGCTTAAATAATTTAAATTTTAAATCTGATCAATTTGAAGTTTTGCCAGAATCTTCTGCGTTAATTATTTGCACTGAATGGGAAACTTTCCTAAATATTGAACACAAGAATTTTAATCTTATGAGAGAAAAAAATATCTTTGATGGAAGAAATATTTTGCATGAAATTGACACAGAAAAACTAGGATTTAATTACTTTGGTATAGGGGTTTAAGTTATAATCCACAAAACACTTTTTAAATAGATATGATAGATTCATTTGAAGAAAATAGGTTCAGTTTTAAAGGGATTGTGGAGATCTTTATACTAAATAGGTCATTCGTATCATTCTCCGCAATAATTGTTGCAATACTATCGTTAAGTTACGCGATCTCGCTGCCAAATATTTATTCGGCCGAGGCTGTCCTAGTTCCCTCAAAACAGGCTGATCGAGGTTCTGGTTCTTCTATGGTAGGAGGCGGTTCAAATATTGCTGAATTAGTTGGATTGAGCGGTGGTTCTTCATCGGATAGAACCTCTGTGTCACTGAAGGTCCTAGAATCAAAAGATTTTTTTTCAAATTATTACAATAGTTTTTATTATCTATCGAGACTAAATGCTGTTAAAAGTTTTGATAGCTCAACAAATAAGATAGTTTTTGATGAAGAGAAGATAGATATTAAAACGGGGCAATGGATTTCTGGTATGAAA
>MDTG01249000.1_pt1 | contig 12362 bp, 9 predicted proteins | sample 811421 | NCBI WGS metagenome assembly MDTG01 (sample SAMN05326645, study PRJNA326480) | marine metagenome | isolation source: seawater | place: Pacific Ocean: South East | collected 2011
CCCAATAAACCACGCATCCTTTGCACCCTGTGTGGTGCCAGTCTTACCAGCAATCTCAATCCCACGAATTTGTGCTCGGCGCCCCGAGCCATTTTCCACAACTTGGCTCATCATATACATTAACTGCCTCGCAGAGTGTTTTGAAATTACCTGCTGACTTGGAGCATTCGAATGCACAATCAACGGCTTACGATCCCCTTGGAGCATAAGTTCTATTACACCATATGGAACCACCTCGATCCCTTCGTTTAGGATGCCTGCATAGGCCCCCGTCATCTCTAGAAGCGTACTTTCGGAAGTACCCAGCGCCATGGCTGGCCCAGAGTTAATCTTGTTGTTGATACCTAGCCCTTTTGCAATTCCGGATACTTTATCCGTGCCAACTGCCACAGCGACCTTCACAGCAACTGTGTTCTTGGACTTTGCCATGGCCATGGTCATGGTCATCTCGCCCTCATACTTTTTAGTATAATTTTTTGGACAGTACTGCGCAGATCCAGGCACAGTCATACAGAATTTTTCATCGACCACTTCGGTGTCATAACGCCAGCCATCGTTCAGCGCAGCCGCATAAACGAATGGTTTGAAAGAAGAACCAGTTTGTCGTAGAGCCTGTGTTGCTCGGTTAAACCCACCCGCAGTACCAGTTTTTTTTCCACCAACAATGGCACGCACTGCGCCGTCTCGTGATAGAACAACAATCGCAGCTTGCGCCTTGGATCCGTCGCGCACATCATTTTCAAAGACAAACTTTAACCCATCTTCAGCAGCCGTTTGCACACGCTTATCAAAAGTGCTGCGGATCACCAGATCCTCTTTGGTGTCTCTTAAAATGAAATCTGGCCCACTTTCAATTATCCAATCCGCAAAATACGTACCCACTTGGGATTTCGCGGTCTTAGACAGTTGTGCAGGATTGTTACGAGCGTAGGCAGCCTCGCGCTTCGTTAGTATACTCTGATCCTCCATCAAACCAACAATCAATTTGGCACGGTCTTGTGCCTTGCCGATATTGCGCGTCGGCGCTGTTGCGGATGGCGCCTTTAGCAATCCTGCCAACATTGCTGCTTCGGGGATACTCACCTTAGATGCTGACTTTGAAAAATACCGCTGAGCTGCGGCTTCGAATCCGTTGGTACCCGCTCCCAAATAGGCGCGGTTCATGTAAATTGTGAGGATTTCGTCTTTAGTGTATTTCAATTCCATTGCAAAGGCCATTGGAACTTCTTTGATCTTACGTTCAATGGATCCTATGTCAGAAAAGAATACTAATTTCGAAACTTGCTGCGTGATCGTTGAACCGCCATGCCCTTTTAACGGATGCCGTCCTTCCCTTACATTGGTGCGGATCGCACCCGCAATACCACGCAGCGAAATACCAACATGACTGTAAAACCGCTTATCTTCAGTCGCAATCACGGCTTGTCTCAAATGCGGCGCTACAGAATTAGCGTTAATCAATCCACCAAACTGATCGCCACGCCAAGCAAACACTTGACCAGTCTGGTCCAGAATAGTGACCGACCCACGCTCACGATCATCCATCAAGGCGGATGCATCAGGGAGTATTGAATAATAATAAACCGTCGAGCCACCAACAACTGCCGCCATGACAATTGTAATCCGCAAGAAGATCCACCAAAAGGTTCGTAGAATGAGACTGGCAACAAACTTTAATATTTGTACAAAAAAGCTAATAGCTGACTTATATGCCTGAACCAAAAAATTGTCCTTTGGCTTGGTGCTATTTAACTTTTTTGTACGTTTGCGTCCCAACACTTTTGCGTTAACCTTTTTAGGGGCCCTCTGTTTCGAAGTTTTATGCCTTTTCGCAAATGGCGATATTTTTGCAGACAAAATTGACACGACAGAGGAAAAGACTGATGCTTTTTCCTTCCTTGGCTCAAACGCTTTTTTAGGCGCTACCAACGTCCGCCGCTTCTCATTTTTTACCATAGCTACTCGCGCCTAATTTCGGTCGTTTTCCTAAGGGTAATACTTCTCATCAGATTTGTGGAGCCCGAAGAAAGCAATGCTCTCAGACTTATTTTTGATTATTTTTTAGGCAATAAGTTTTTAATGATTATATTTTATTCATTATTGCGAATTCTTGCGATTCAGCAAAGCCTTATGGTTGCACGAATTCGCCAATTCTTAATTGCTAGGCGTGTCTGCGGGCGCCTACGTCCGCGTTATAAAAATGAGGACAAGATGAAGCTCATTATAGCTACGATAAAACCCTTCAAGTTGAACGAGGTACGCAACGCGCTTACCGACATTGGCGTAAAAGGCATGATGGTCACCGAAATAAAAGGCTACGGCGTTCAGTCTGGCCATACAGAGATTTATCGTGGTGCGGAATACGACATCAACTACGTACCAAAAATCAAACTTGAAATTGTTGTCACTCAAGATATGGCCGAACAAACGGTTGCAGCCATCGAAGACAATGCAAAAACAGGCAAAATTGGCGATGGAAAAATCTTTGTACTAGATGTGCAACAGGCCGTTCGTGTGCGCACCGGCGAGTCTGGTGAAGACGCCATTTAACCCAATACAGTTCCACACTCAGGAAAACTAAAATGACCACTCTTTTCAAAAAATTCCTACTCGTGGCAGGTATGATCACTTTGCCTGCAACATCTTTCGCACAGGACACTCCAGCTGGTGTTCCAGCAGAAGTCAGTTTTATCCTTACAACGCTACTCTTTTTGATCGCAGGTTTCCTTGTGTTCTTCATGGCGGCTGGTTTTGCACTGCTCGAAGCAGGCCTTGTGCGTTCAAAAAATGTCACAATGCAGCTAACCAAGAATATGGGCTTGTTCGGATTTGCCTGTTTGGCCTACTGGGTTGTCGGTTTTAATCTGATGTACCCAGGCGACGACTGGACGATTTCAAACATGCTTGGCGCCTTCGCACCGACATCCCTTGAACCAGTTGGCTTAGCTGTTGCTGACGCTGATCTGTCATACGCATCCGTCGGATCTGATTTCTTTTTTCAATTAATGTTTTGCGCAGCTACCGCATCAATAGTGTCAGGTGCACTGGCAGAGCGCATCAAACTTTGGCCATTTTTGATCTTTGTGATCATCCTGACAGGTTTAATCTACCCAATCCAAGCATCTTGGAAATGGGGCGAGGGCTTCTTGGACGCTGCAAACTTTCAAGACTTCGCAGGTTCCACGGTTGTACACTCCGTAGGCGGCTGGGCTGCGCTGACAGGCGCAATTATACTTGGGCCACGAATTGGCAAGTATAAAAATGGCAAAGTCACTCCATTTCTAGGCTCTAATCTACCACTCGCAACACTCGGAGCGTTCATCCTTTGGCTTGGTTGGTTTGGTTTTAATGGTGGTTCGCAACTTGCAATGGGCACAATAGGCGATATTGCGGATATCTCTCGGATCTTTGTGAATACAAACGCTGCCGCCGCAGGTGGCGTGGTTGCAACTCTGATCGTGACACAACTGATGTACAAGAAACCAGACCTTACAATGATCCTAAACGGCGCATTAGCTGGCCTAGTATCCATTACGGCAGAACCACTTACTCCATCAGTCGGCGCAGCAACCGCAATTGGTGCAGCAGGTGGCTTTATAGTTGTCTTAACAGTGCCACTTTTGGACAAGCTCCAAATCGACGACGTGGTTGGCGCTATCCCGGTTCACTTATTTGCGGGTATCTGGGGCACAATCGCGGTAGTTCTAACAAATTCTGACGCCAATATTGCCACACAGCTATACGGAATTATCACAGTTGGTATCTTTACCGTAATAACATCTGGCTTGGTTTGGCTCATAATCAAAGCAATCGTCGGCATCCGTGTAGACGGAGACGCTGAAATTACAGGCCTTGACCAAACAGAGCTCGGGATGGAGGCCTATCCGGAGTTCCGCATAAACTAACAATAGAAAAATTGCTTGGGGCGTCCATCGCGTCGCCCCGAGTCTTACCAACGGCCTTAAGAAAATCCCATTTTAGTATTATGTTTGTGCCAATTACCTGTTTTGCGCCAATTACCTGTCGCAAATAGAATTGCATTCGGTTTAAGCACCTTTCTACATAATTCCAAAATAAAGGGAAATGTCATGGCACTATCACAACTGCACTCCAATATGGATCATTGGGACGAGCGCGTCGATCTTGCCGCCGCTTTTCGCTGGACCGAACGGCTAAACTTTCACGAAGCAGTCGCCAACCATTTTTCCGTTGCAGTTAATCACGATGGCACACAGTTTTTGATGAACCCAAACCAAATGCACTTTGCGCGAATCAAAGCTTCTGACCTAATCCTTCTCGACGCAAACGACCCTGATGTGCTTAAAAAGCCCGGTGCTCCAGATCTCACAGCTTGGGGCTTACACGGTGCGATCCACCGCCTCTGCCCTCATGCTCGCTGTGCCATGCATGTCCATTCCATTCACGCCACTGTTTTGGCCAGCCTTTCCAACTCCTCCCTGCCCCCCATTGATCAAAACACCGCCAGCTTCTTCAACCGCTATGTGATAGATGAAAATTACGGTGGTCTCGCTTTTGAGGGCGAAGGCGAACGCTGCGCCGCCCTATTTTCTGATCCCAAGAAAAAGGTCATGATCATGGGCAACCATGGCATCCTGATCATCGGCAACAGCGTGGCCGACACCTTCAACCGCCTTTATTATTTCGAACGCGCCGCAGAAACCTACATCCGCGCCCTGCAAACAGGCCAACCCCTGCGCGTCCTCTCGGACGAAATCGCTGAAAAAGCCGCTTCGGAACAAGAAGACTACGACAACCAAGCCGAACGCCACCTTGCCGAGTTGAAAGCTATCCTCGACGAGGAGGGCTCAAATTATACGAGCTAACATGGCGCAAAACCGCGACTGGAACTATCACCCAGACCTGCCCCTCACAGATAAATCCATCTGGCAGTGGCCACCCAGCACGCGCTCAATCGGCGGCTATTTCAGACGCAACTGGCTGCGTCTATCAGAGTTCATGATCCTCTTTCTGATAGGCCTGTTTTGCTGGGCGTTCCTTTACCCATCCTTAGAAACTAATAAAGCCTTCGCCATCGGCTGGATTGCGCAAATCTGGGTGACAAACCTCGTGGTCATGGCCTTTGCCGCAGGCGGGCTACACTGGTATTTCTACACGCGCAAAGCCCAAGACAAGACGCTCAAATTCTCTCACCGCGATATGATGCGGGAAAACCGAACCTTCAAATTCAGCGATCAAATCAAAGACAACATGTTTTGGTCGCTAACCAGCGGCGTCGCCCAAGTCACCGCGATCCAAGCCGTCTCTCTGTGGCTCATGGCTAACGGTTATGTTCCGACAATAACGATACACAGCAACCCGATCTTGTTCTGCGCAGTAATTGTCACCTTGCCAATCTGGTCCGCGTTGCACTTCTACTGGGTCCATCGCCTGCTGCATGTACCGTTCCTCTACACCCGCGTGCATTCGCTGCATCATCGCAACATCAACATTGGCCCATGGTCTGGCTTTTCGATGCACCCCGTTGAACACCTCCTATACGTGTCCTCCATGTGCATTCACTGGATTATTCCCAGCAGCCCAATCCACATCGCCTATCACGTCATGTACCTTGCCCCGGGCGCTGCCATGACACACACGGGATACGAAGCCCTGCTGATCAAAGACAAACGACAACTCGAACTCGGTACGTTTTACCATACGCTTCACCATCGCTATTACGAATGTAACTACGGCAACCAAGAAATGCCGTGGGACCGCTGGTTCGGCACCTTCCACAACGGCACTGAAGAAGACACACGTGAAACGCGGGATCGAAAGAAGCGTATGTACCAATAAGTGCGGAATCAAAAGCGCAGCCCACCGCACATCGCCGACCGACTCTACGCGGCGGCGATTTTGCAAAGCTGTAAAAAATACGTACGACACTGAGGCATTTTTTATAAAGTGCCCAAAACAAAAGTTACATCGCTCCCCCGCAGGTCAGCAATGTACAGCTCATCAACCAAACAAGAAGACGGCAAATCCATCACCGCTACTTCGAATGTAATTACGGGAATCTGGATGTGCCATGGGACATTCTTTTTGGCAGCTGGCATAATAGTACCACTGAGGGAAAAAGACGATGAAACAACGTCTAAAGGACCGCTCTACCATGAGAAAGTAATGTATGCATATTAAAATGCGAATTCACCGCGCAACAAACCACTAGCCGCGCAATGCCCTCGGATTAGTCCCAAATTCCACCCCAAACGCTCGCGTTAACGCTGTTGCATCTTGGTACCCACACCGAATAGCTATCTCAGATACGCTCAGCGTTGTCTCAAGCACCAATTTGCGTGCAAACACCATACGCTGGCGCCGATAAACCTGCCGTGGTGTCGCGCCCAAAACAGCTTTCATTCGCGCTTCTAACACCTTGTGTGACAGCCCCACTCGCTGCGCTAGATCACCAATCAGCAACGGCTCCTCAAGATTTGCTTGCATTACGGCAACGGCTTTTGCAACTGAACGATCCTTCGGCCCAACCCTCTCTCGCCCATCAGACATAAACAGGGTGCTTAAATCCTGCCGCAACGCCTCACCTTTGAGGTCCGCAATCAATGCCAAGACCAAATCAAACGCAGCCATAGCACCCGTACAAGTGATCCGATCCCCATCGATAACGAAACGTTCCCGCACAACATTTACGTCTGGAAATGCTTCAGCAAAAGCCTCAAGCTCCTCCCAATGGATAGTGGCCCTACGTCCTTTAAGCAACTCTGCCGCCGCCATCAACCACGCCCCAGTATCAAACCCAACGAGCGCAGTATACCGCTGCGCCGCCATGCGCAAACCTACGCGAGAAAATGCATCTGAATGCCTTCGGAATTCATAGCTTGGGATCACAAACAGCATATCACCCGAATGTTGATATAATCGCCCACGCGTAGAAATTTCCATACCACTAGAACTTATTATCGACGACCCAGCCAGCGACAAGAATTCCCATTCAAACAAGACCTCACCTGACAAATTATTGGCCGCACGCATTGGCTCTACTGCATTTGCAAGGCAATGGTTTGAAAATTGGTCAAATAAGAGCACACCTATGCGCACTGTTTGCCCAACTGATTTCTTCCAAATCGGCATGATAGACACATAATTCAGCAAGGTAATAAAATGCAAGGAAAATAAGGTTTAAGCAAGCCGCAAAGGAACCTGATATGCAATACGGTCTGTCTGAAGAACAAGAGATGATCGTCTCAACCGTCCGCAGCTTTGTGGAAAAGGAAATCTACCCGCACGAAGAATTGGTTGAGCGTACCGGCGAGGTCCCGAAAGACATCGCAGATGAAATCAAACGTAAAACGTTAGAGTTAGGGTTCTACGGCTGTAACTTCCCAGAAGCAGTTGGTGGCGCTGGCTTAAATCACATTGAATTTGCACTAGTGGAGAGGGAACTTGGTCGTGGCTCCATGGCACTTAATCATTTCTTTGGTCGCCCCCAAAATATTTTGATGGCTTGCAATGAAGAACAACGTGAACGTTACTTAATGCCAGCCATGCGCGGCGAACTAATGGATGCGCTTGCTATGACGGAACCAGGTGCCGGATCCGACGTACGTGGCATGAAATGCACCGCCGTACGGGACGGTGGTGACTGGGTTGTAAACGGTACAAAACACTTTATTTCAGGTGCGGAGCATGCCGATTTTATCATTGTTTTTATCGCGACAGGGGAAGACGATACACCCAAAGGTCCAAAAAAACGCATTACCACATTCCTTGTGGATCGCGGGACACCTGGCTTCACCATCCGCGATGGATACAAATCAGTTTCCCACCGCGGCTATAAAAATATGATCTTAGAATTCGATGACTGTCGCCTACCAGATTCGCAAGTCCTCGGCAAAGTGGACGGCGGTTTTGCTGTGATGAACGAATGGCTTTATGCCACACGCATCACGGTTGCCGCCATGTCCGTTGGCCGCGCACGTCGGGTGTTCGATTATGCGCTTAACTATTCGGCTGAGCGCGAACAATTCGGTCAGCCCATCGGTAAATTCCAGGGTGTAAGCTTTCAAATTGCAGATATGATCACCGAAATTGACGCAGCAGATTTGTTAACACTTGCCGCAGCTAATCGACTCGACAAGGGCATTCCCGCAAACCGCGAAATAGCTTCAGCCAAGCTTTACGCCACCGAGATGCTCGCTCGCGTAACCGACACAGCAATCCAAATCCATGGCGGCATGGGTCTAATGGACGACTACCCACTAGAGCGCTTCTGGCGCGACGCTCGTGTAGAGCGTATCTGGGATGGCACATCTGAAATTCAACGCCATATCATCAGCCGCGATCTCCTACGGCCACTGGGGGCATAAGATTCTATACCTTCGGCAAAAATCAGCATCGTCGTGCGTTCCATGCAACAAAAAATATGGTCCTGGCTAACAGAGCTTTGCTTCTTTTTTCTCAAAAAACTCTCACTAAAAATTTGAAAACTATGACTCTCTCCCGCCTATTCAATCCAAAATCCATCGCCATTATTGGAGGTGGTGCATGGTGTGAGTCTGTTGCAGAACAAGCGATAAAAATAGGTTTTATGGGTAAAATTTACCCCATTCACCCTAAACGGAAACCGCTAGCTGGCATTGCCAGTTTTGCCAAACTCACAGACCTCCCCCACCCACCCGACGCCTGCTTTATTGGCGTTAACCGCTACACCACGCTTGATGTGGTGTCGCAACTGAGCACGATGGGTGCCGGCGGTGCAATCTGTTTCGCCTCTGGCTTTTCTGAGGCTAAACAAGAAGACAACAAAGGCACAGACCTGCAAACAGAACTAGTCACTGCTGCTGGTGACATGCCGATCCTTGGGCCAAATTGTTACGGTATTATAAACTACCTTGATCGGGCGATCCTATGGCCCGATCAGCACGGCGGCATAGCCGTAGCCAGCGGCGTCGGTATTATAACACAATCCTCCAACATGGCGATAAACATCACCATGCAGGCTCGTGCATTGCCCATCGCCACCATCGCCTGTGCAGGTAATCAGGCGCAGATTGGCATGGCTGATATTGGTGTTGAAATGTTGCAAGACCCACGCATCACTGCGCTCGGCCTTCACATCGAAGGCTTTAATAATTTGCGTAGTTACGAAAGACTTGCCAAGGAAGCACACCGCCTAAATAAACCCATCGTTGCGTTAAAAGTTGGGAAATCAGAGCAAGCGAAGGCCGCCACAATTTCGCACACAGCTTCTGTTGCAGGTGGTGATGCTGGGGCAACTGCTCTTCTAAAGCGGCTCAACATAGCGCGGGTTAATAGCCTTCCAACCCTTTTAGAAACATTAAAAATCTTGCATTTTACAGGCCCGTTACCAAACAACAACATCGCCTCTATCAGCTGCTCTGGAGGCGAAGCTAGCCTTGCTGCGGACACTGCTATTGGTCACAGCCTCACATTTCCTCCTCTCACTCAATCCCAACAAACTAACCTACGAGCGGCACTCGGCCCACTGGTAGCACTCGCCAATCCACTCGATTATCACACTTACATCTGGCGCGATTCAAGTGCGATGACCACTGCATGGGCCTCGATGATGGAACCCCACCTCGCACTCACCCTACTGGTTGTAGATTTTCCACGTAGTGATCGCTGCTCTGATACCGATTGGGATTGCGCAATTGAAGCAGCTGGTCGCGCCAAAGCACGAACGGGTGCGAACGTCGCAATGGTTACAACCCTACCCGAAAACCTCTCGGAGCGTATTGCAGAGCGCCTCACTGCTGTTGGTGTAATCCCTCTCCTTGGCATGACCGAAGCAATTGAAGCAGTTGAAGCGGCCGCTAGTTTTACTCGTCCAGCAAACACGAAACTGTTGTTACCCACACCCTCTAAAAATCCGGAAATTTTATCAGAGGCTACAGCGAAAAAGGTACTCGCTATGCATGGTCTGCGCATACCAAATGCTCAACTTGCCACCTCCCCTGAAAATGCTGCAGCAATCGCAGAAACCATTGGTTTTTCTGTCGTACTGAAAGGCGAAGGAGTCGCTCATAAATCTGAAGCAAACGCTGTCGCCCTTAACCTTCAAACTCCAGATGCAGTTCAGGCGGCCGCTACTGCCATGCCAGTCGCAACCTTCCTAATTGAAGAAATGCTCACAGGTGGCGTTGCAGAACTCTTGATTGGCGTTGTAAAAGACTCTGCCCATGGATTTGTCCTAACACTTGGCGCAGGTGGCACGTTGACCGAAGTATTAACCGACAGAACCTCGATGCTGATCCCCGCAACACGGGATGACATAGAAGCAGGACTCCAATCTCTCAAATCTGCAAAACTTCTAAACGGGTTTCGCGGCGCACCTGCCGCAGACATGCAGGCTATACTTGACGCTATCGCCGCAATTCAAAACTACGTCCTTGCCAATGCAGATGGCTTGGAAGAAGTTGAGGTGAACCCACTGATCTGCACACCTACAGATGCCATTGCAGCCGATGCGTTGATACGGAGAGACACATGACAAAACGCACCATTGGCGCAGTAATTTTTCCAGGTTTTGAGATGTTGGATTACTACGGACCACTTGAAATTTTTTGTGTCCACAACGATGCCTTTGAAATTCGTGCAGTGGGTGAACGCAGTGATCCGGTTAACGCCTCATCAGGCCCCGCCACGGCTCCTGATGACACATTCTCAGATCAGTTTCGTTATGATATTCTGCTAGTTCCAGGGGGGCGTGGTGTCCGGACAGAAATGCACTCTCCTTCATTTTTAACCTGGTTGAATAAGACATCCAACCAGGCTTCTTTAGTGCTAAGTGTGTGTACTGGATCACTACTTTTAGCCAAGGCGGAACTGCTGGATGGACACAAAGCTACGACGAATAAAAATGCATTTAATTGGGTCTTTGAAAATGCACCAAACGTCGATTGGCAGCCAAACGCACGTTGGGTCGAAGATGGCAAGTTCATCACGGCTTCTGGTGTCTCTGCAGGGATGGACATGGCTGTTTACGTAACTGAAAAGCTGCTCGGCAAACGGGCCGCAGATCATGCCGCTTTCGTTTGTGAATACACTCCAAACACAGATCCAAACAACGATCCCTTTTCTGTCACAAAGGACTCAATCCATGACTAACCCGATCAAAACACATCGCAAGGATGGCATTTTGCAGGTCACGCTCGACCGCCCAAAAGCAAATGCCATAGACTTGGAAACGAGCAAGATCATGGGTGATGTTTTTGCTGATTTTCGCGATGATCCTGATCTACGAGTAGCCATTATCACTGGAGGAGGCGACAAATTCTTCTGTCCAGGCTGGGATCTAAAAGCCGCAGCTGATGGTGACGAAGTCGATGGTGACTACGGTGTTGGCGGCTTTGGCGGATTGCAAGAATTGCGTGGCATGAACAAACCCGTAATCGCCGCAGTAAACGGCATTTGTTGTGGTGGTGGGCTGGAACTGGCATTATCCACAGACATCATACTTGCCGCAGATCATGCCACCTTTGCATTACCAGAAATCCGCTCAGGCACTGTGGCCGATGCGGCGAGTATTAGGATGCCTAAGCGAATTCCTTATCATATTGCAATGGAAATGCTGCTCACCGGGCGCTGGCTTGACGTAGAAGAAGCACACCGATGGGGCTTTGTAAACCAAATCCACCCAGCTGCCAATTTGATGCAAATGGCATGGGAAATGGCACGCCTACTCGAAAGTGGTCCACCACTTGTTTATGCTGCAATTAAAGAAATTGTACGAGATTCTGAGGACAGCAAATTCCAAGACGCCATGAACCGTATTACTCAGCGCCAGTTGCACTCCATCGACAAACTGTATGCCTCCGAGGATCAGTTAGAAGGGGCAAAAGCCTTCTCTGAGGGTCGAGATCCCGTTTGGAAGGGACGATAAGTGTAATCACCCTACCTTCTAAAAACGATGTTACCTTCATCGAATTTTCTCCCTGCAAGCACCCGGGATTTAATCTTCTATGGAGTTCAAAGTCATCAATTCAATCACTTTGACCCACCCTAAATTTGCGATTAGGACACATATATCAGGAGCTTCCAATTCATAAGGCCACCTTGCAATGACATCAAAATCAGGGACAAAATCATAGATCTCGTTCGCACCCTGTATTTGTGACAGGTAAAAAATCTGGGGTTATGTCACCGATACAATTATTAAAAGACATATCGCACGGATACGTTTTATCATGAAAATGCACACTTTTACGGAGTTCAGTATAACGCCATAAAACAGCCTAAATAGTGCTGACTTCACAGTATTTCTTGCATTGCTTAAGTAATTTTTATCTCCCCAATCTTTACAACATGCAGGGGGAGAAAGAATGAATTCTGATACGCCACGCCACAACATATACAATTAA
>MDTG01359261.1_pt1 | contig 12361 bp, 10 predicted proteins | sample 811421 | NCBI WGS metagenome assembly MDTG01 (sample SAMN05326645, study PRJNA326480) | marine metagenome | isolation source: seawater | place: Pacific Ocean: South East | collected 2011
CGGGCGCAGCACCGGCGCCTGCGTCGCGCGCGGCGCCCGCGGAACGGCCGCCGGCGGCAGTCGACGACCCCGGCGCCGCCGCCTGGCACGAACTGGTGTCGAGCCTCGGACTGTCCGGCGTCGCCCGCATGCTCGCGGAGCATTCCGAGCTGCTGGGCCGCGACGGCGGCACGTTCCACCTGCGGCTCGACGCCGCCCACGACACGCTGCTGTCCGACGGGCCGGTGGCCGCCATCGAGCGCGCGCTGGCCGAGCGGCTGCCGGATCCGGACGGCCCGGTGAAGGTGCACGTGGAGGTCGGCGCGGTGTCACGGGAGACGCCGGCCCGGCGCTTCCAGCGGCTGCGCGACGAGCGGCAGCAGGCCGCGGAGGAGACCCTGGCGACCGACAGCACGGTGCGCAGCCTGCTGTCCGAGTTCGGCGGCCGCATCGACGGCGTCAGCCCCATCGAATAGTCCGCCCCGGGCGCAGTACACTGACCACCGGCAATTGCCGCGATCCATCGCAGTTCAGGAACAGCACACTATGAAAGGCCTCGGCGACTTGATGAAGCAGGCACAGGCCATGCAGGAGCGCATGCAGGGCCTGCAGGAAGAGATGGCGGCCATGGAGGTGGACGGCGAGAGCGGCGCCGGGCTGGTCCGGGTCACCATGAACGGCCGCCACGAGGTGCGGCGGGTCCACATCGACCCCAGTCTGCTCGGCGAGGACAAGGAGGTGCTCGAGGACCTGATCGCCGCCGCCTGCAACGATGCCGTCCAGAAGGTCGGCCGGGCCCAGCAGGAGAAGATGGCGGGCATGGCGTCCGGGCTGGGCCTGCCTCTGGACAAGATGCCGTTCAGCTTCTGATGGCCGCGAGCCCGCTCATCGAACGCCTGGTCGAAGCGTTCCAGGTGCTGCCCGGCGTGGGTCCCAAGAGCGCCCAGCGCATGGTCCTGTATCTGCTCCAACGCAACCGCAGCGGTGGCGCCCATCTGGCGGAAGTGCTGGCCGAGGCCGTCGACAAGGTCGGCCAGTGCGAGACCTGCCGGAACCTGTCCGAGCAGCCCCAGTGCCCGCTGTGCACCGATCCGCGCCGCGACGACGGGCTGCTGTGCGTGGTGGAATCGCCGGCCGACATCCTGGCCATCGAGCACGCCGGCGGGTACCGCGGGCGCTACTTCGTGCTGCACGGCCACCTGTCGCCCATCGACGGCGTCGGCCCCGAGGAGCTCGGCCTGGACCTGCTGGAGCGCCGGGCCCGGGCGCTGAGTCCGGCGGAGGTCATCCTGGCCACCAACCCGACGGTGGAAGGCGAGGCAACGGCGCACTACATCAGCGAATTGCTCGACGGCATCGTCGACAACGTCACGCGGATCGCCCACGGCGTGCCGCTGGGCGGCGAGCTCGAATACATCGACGGAGGAACCCTGGTACATGCCCTGCAAGGCCGACGCAGCATCCGTTGAGTGGGTGGATTCCGACGCGGGCCTCGCGTCGGCGGTGGCGGCCTGGGGCAATCGGCTCGGGCTCGACACCGAATTCCAGCGCACCGACACCTTCTTTCCGCGCCCCGGGCTCTATCAGGTGTGCTGCGGCGAGGACGTGTGGCTGCTGGACCCGCTCACGATCACCGACTTCAGCCCGCTGCTGGAGGCCCTGGAGGACCGCCGGGTCACCACCATCATGCACGCCTGCTCGGAGGATCTGGAGCTGCTGCGCCACCACTTCGGCGCCGTGCCGGTGGGGCTGTTCGACACCCAGCTCGCCAACGCCTTCGTCAGCCCGCACTACAGCGTCAGCTTCACCCGGCTGGTCGCGGAGCGGCTGGGCGTCGAGCTGGTGCAGCACGAGACCCGCTCGGACTGGCTGGCGCGGCCGCTGACGCCGGAGCAGATCCGCTACGCCCGGGAGGACGTGTATTTCCTGCCGCCGCTGCACGACGCCCTGAGCGAGGCCCTCGACCGTGCCGGCCGGCAGAGCTGGTTCCGCGAGGAGATGGACCTGCGGGGGCGCTTTCAGCCGGCGGACCCGGACGAGTACTACCTGGGCATCGCCCGGGCCTGGAAGCTGTCCGGCCCGGTGCGGGCCCGCCTGCAGGCGCTGGCGGCCTGGCGGGAACGCCAGGCCATGGCGGAGGACCGGCCGCGCAACCGCATCGTCCGCGACGAGCACCTGCTCCATCTGGCACAGCAGGACGACGTGGATGCCGACGCGGTCCGCGAGGCGCTGCCCCGCGGCGTCGCCCGGCGCTACGAGGCCGACCTGGTGGCTGCCTGGTCCGAAGGTGAGGACGCCGCGGCCCACCCGCCGGCGGCCCAAGCGCCCCTGGGCGGGGCGGCGAACGCGGTGGTGCGGCGCCTGCGGGACATCGCCCGGGGCCGGGCCGAGGACCTCGGCATGGCGCCGGAGCTGCTGGCGCGCAAACGCGAGGTGGAAGCCTGCGTTCGCCACTACCTGGCCACCCGGGAGCTGTCCGAGGCGTATCTGGGCTGGCGCGCGCCGCTGGTGGGCGAGGCGTTCCTGGCGGAGCTGGCGACGCTGTGACCGGCTCGGTGCGTCGCCGTTTCGTGCGGGTCTACCGCAGCAGCCGCCGGCAGGAGATGTACCTGTACGTCGATGCCCGGGCCGACCTGGAACACGTGCCCGAGGCGCTGCTGGCCCGGTTCGGCAAGCCGGTGGAGGCCCTGTCGCTGATGCTGACCGAAGACCGGGCCCTGGCGCGGGCCGACGCCGGGCGCGTGCTCGACAGCATCGAAGCGGACGGCTACTACCTGCAGATGCCGCCCCCGCAGACCTGGGGCGCGCCGTGAGCTTCTGGGAGTCGAAGTCGCTGGCGGAGATGACTACCGCGGAGTGGGAGGCCCTGTGTGACGGCTGCGCCCGCTGCTGCATGGTGAAACTGGAGGACGAGGACACCGGCGAGGTCCACTACACGGACCTCGTGTGCGACCTGCTGGACACCGACACCTGCCGCTGCACCCGCTATCCGCAGCGGCACGAGCTGGTGCCCGACTGCATCGAGTTCGACGCAGACCTCGCGGACACGCTGTCCTGGCTGCCGGAGAGCTGCGCCTACCGGCGCCTGTCCGAGGGCCGGGGGCTCGCCGACTGGCATCCGCTGGTGAGCGGCCGTGCGGACAGCGTTCACGAAGCCGGCATTTCGGTGCGCGGCCGGGTGGTCCATGCCGGCAGCGTCCCGGAAGCCGAGCACGAGGAGCGGATAGTCCAATGGGTGACGATGTGATGCCGGGGCCTTACGCGATCGCCTGGCTGGTGGTCCTGGGCTGCGTGGTGGTGGCCCTGTTCGCGCTGCATCGCGCCACCCGGGGCTGGCGCGCTCCGGGCACCCGGGCCACCATCGGCGCGCTGCTGGCCGTGTGGGCGCTGCTGCCGGCTCCCGTGCCCGGCCACGCCGGGTACTACGCGCCGGCGTTTCTGGTGTTCCTGTTCGAATGGTGGTTCCAGCGGCCGGGGGAGCCCGGCACCAGCGGCATCATCCTGGCGGCGGGCACGTTCCTGGCCCTGGGCCTCGGCCTGCTGCTGGGCGCCCGGCGGCGCCGCCGGGACTGAATCCGCCGCCCGGCGGCACCGGCCCCGTCCCGGCGGATCGTGCCTACACTTGAGGCATGAAACCGCGAATCCTGCGCGCACTGATACCGTGGCTGCTGCTCGGTCTGACGGCTCCGCTGCCGGCGGTGGCCGCCGCCGGTGACGTCCGCATCATCGTCGACGTTTCCGCGGCAATGGGCCGGGCCGACCCGGACAACCGCCGCGGCGAGGCGCTGGGTCTGCTGCTCAGGCTGCTGCCGGAGGGGTCCGACGCCGGCGTCTGGACCTACGGCCAGTATGTCAACATGCTGGTCAAATATGATCAGGTAGGCGGCCTCTGGAAGGAGAACGCGGCGATCCTGACCGCCGATCTCGAATCCGTGGGGCAGCGCTCCAATCTGCTCGAGGCCGTGGAGCGGGCCACCTGGGATCGAGCCGCCGCCGACGGCCCCGCCGACGTCGTGCTGCTGACGGACGGCCGCCTCGACGTCTCCGACGATCCCGGCATCGACGAGGCTCAGCGCCGGCGGCTTCTGGCCGATCTGGCCCCCGAGCTGGCCGCTGCCGGCTACCGGGTGCACGCCCTGACGCTGTCCGACCGGGCCGACAACGCGCTGCTCGGCCAGCTCGCCGCACTCACCGGTGGGCATCACGGCCGGCTGGAGGGCGCGGCTGAGCTGCCGGAGGGACTGCTGGCGGTGCTCGGCTGGGTGGCCGGGCCGGCCACGCTGACCCTGTCGGAGCAGGGGTCCTTCGAGGTCGCGCCGGGCACCGGCGCGCTCACCGCGCTGCGCCCGGGCGGCGGGCTCGACACGCCGGCCGCGCTGGTGACGCCCGGCGGCGAGCGGCTGACCCGGACGACCTCCCGGCAACGCCTGCGCTGGCACGTCGGCCGGGAATACGAGCTGATCACCGTGGACGACCCGGCGCCCGGGCGGTGGCGTTTCGAGGGCGCCGGGGCCGGCGGCCGGGTCTACGCCTACACGGACCTCACCCTCGACTATCCCGATCTTCCCGGCACGCTGTTTCCCGACCGGCTGCGGACTTTCGACCTGGTGCTGTCCAGCGGCGGGCGGATCGTCGACGATGTGGACTTCCTGTCGCTGATCGACGTCTCCGCGCGGCTGCACGGCGCCGGCGGCGACCGGCCCCTGGTGGTGGAGCCCGGCGATGACGGCCGGTTCGCCGTCAACATGATGGGCCCGGAGCAGGCGGGCGAGTATCTGCTGGAGACCCGGGTGTGGGGACCGACGTTCGAGCAGACGCTGTCGCTGCCGCTGGTGCTCAAGCATCCGCTGAGCGTGGAGATTCATCCCGCCGAGGACGGCTTCGTGTTGTGGGTGCAGGTGTCTGCGGCCGAGCTCGATCACGACGCGCTGCGCCTGGCCGCGCTGGTCAAGCGGCCGCCCGGGGCGGCCCGCATGTTTCCGCTGGAACGGATGCCCGCGGGGCTCTGGAAGCTGGTGGTGCCGGGCGCCCGCGGGCTGGCCGAGGTCACCCTCGACCTCAAGGGCAGCTACCTGAACGACCGTCCCTTCGACCTGCGCACCCAGCCGATCCGCATCGTGCTGCCGGTGCCCGGCGTCCGGCACGTCGACCTGGGCATGGACGGACGTCCCGCTCTGGTCACCCCGGCGCCGGTCGCGGAGGCTGAGCCGCGGTCGGCTGCGAACCGCCCAGGCCCCGCCACGCCGCCGCCGGCCGCTCCCCCGGCGCTGCCCGCCGCGGCGGAGCCGGCCGCCCCCGAGGCGCCGGACGCGGTGCTGCCGGTGTGGCTCGCGGTGATGGTGGCGGTGGTCAACCTCGCCATCGGCCTGTCCGTCTGGTGGTTGATCGGCGCGCCCCGGCGTGATCCGGAGCAGGACGAGATGCTCAACGCGCTGCGGCGCGCGGCCGGCCTGCCGGAAGAGGAGCTGCCCGGCGACACCGCGGCGCAGGAGGCCGGCGAAGCCGAGGCGCCGGCGGAGAAGGCGGCCGCCTGACGGTGCCGGGCGGCACGGCCGTCCCCGCGTGCATCGGGCTCTCGGCCGGCATCCGCCCGCTTGATCGGCTGTAGCGCGCTCCTATAAAGTACCAGGCTTGCCGATTTCACGACCCGTATCTTTTCGGCCGGCGGGGGACCACGGTCGGAATTTTCCTTGGACGGTTGGCGCCGGGCTCCACGATCCGCCGGGCTCGACCATCACCTGCGAGAGCGTTTCATGATTTTTGACAGCACCGACTCCTACATCTCGACCGAAGAACTGAGCATGGCGGTGGATGCCGCGGTGAAGCTGGAGCGCCCGCTGCTGGTGAAGGGCGAGCCCGGCACCGGCAAGACCATGCTGGCCGAGGAGGTGGCGAAGAAGCTGGGTCTCGAGCTCATCCAGTGGCACATCAAGTCCACTACCAAAGCCCAGAACGGTCTCTACGAGTACGACGCGGTGTCCCGTCTGCGGGATTCCCAGCTCGGCGACGAGCGGGTCAAGGACATCCGCAACTACATCAAGAAGGGCAAGCTGTGGGAGGCCTTCGAGTCCGATGAGCGGGTGGTGCTGCTGATCGACGAGATCGACAAGGCCGACATCGAGTTCCCCAACGACCTGCTGCAGGAACTCGACCGCATGGAGTTCTACGTCTACGAGCTCGGCGAGACGGTGAAGGCCAAGCAGCGGCCCATCGTGGTGATCACCTCGAACAACGAGAAGGAGCTGCCGGACGCCTTCCTGCGCCGCTGCTTCTTCCACTACATCAACTTCCCCGACCGGGAAACCATGCAGTCGATCGTCGACGTCCACTTTCCCGAGATCAAGAAGGATCTGGTCAAGGAAGCGATGGAGATCTTCTTCGACGTCCGCAAGGTGCCGGGCATGAAGAAGAAGCCGTCCACCTCCGAGCTGATCGACTGGCTGAAGCTGCTGATGGCGGACGACATCCCCGACGAGATCCTCACCAACCGCGATCCGAGCAAAGCCATTCCGCCGCTCTACGGCGCGCTGGTGAAGAACGAGCAGGACGTGCACCTGCTGGAGCGGCTGGCGTTCATGAACCGCCGGGACAGCCGGGGCTGATCGATCCATGTAGGAGCGGCCTCCCGGCCGCGATTGGCCTCGTCCGGCGATCGCGGCCGGGAGGCCGCTCCTACGGGGTGGGCTCGTGGTAGGGTAGAACCATGCTGATCAATTTCTTTCTCACGCTGCGCAAGTACAAGGTGCCGGCCACGATCCGTGAGCTGATGGATCTGCTGCAGGCGCTGCAGTACCGGCTGGTCTACGCCAACATCGACGATTTCTACCTGCTCGCCCGCACCTGCCTGGTCAAGGACGAGAAGCACTACGACAAGTTCGACCGCGCCTTCGCCGCCTACTTCAAGGGGCTCGAGGACCTGCACGGCCTGCTCGAGTCGCTGATTCCCGACGAGTGGCTGCGCCGCGAGTTCGAGAAGTCCCTGACGCCCGAGGAACTCGAGCAGATCAAGTCGCTCGGTGGGCTCGAGAAGCTGATCGAGGCCTTCCAGGAGGCCAGGGCCGAGCAGGAGAAGCAGGAAGCCCAGAAGGGCCGGGAAGGGGAGGAAGGCCAGGAAGGCGACGACCCCAACCGCACCGGCCGCAAGGGGCCCGGCGGTCAGGGCCAGGGCAAGAAGAAGAAGGCCAAGAAGGTCTGGGACCAGCGCCAGTACAAGAACCTCGACGATTCCGTCGAGCTCGGCACCCGCAACATCAAGCTGGCGCTGCGCCGGCTGCGCAAGTTCGCCCGTTCCGGCAAGGACGAAGAGCTGGACATGGACGGCACCATCAAGTCCACGGCGCACAACGGCGGCATGCTCGACATCCGCATGCGGCCGGAGCGCAAGAACACGGTGAAGGTGCTGCTGTTCTTCGACATCGGCGGCTCCATGGACGCCCACGTCAAGGTCTGCGAGGAGCTGTTCTCGGCGTCGAGAACCGAGTTCAAGCACATGGAGAGCTACTACTTCCACAACTTCATCTACGAGTCGGTGTGGAAGGACAACCGGCGCCGCATGAATGAGCGCATCCCCACCTGGGAGATCCTCAACAAGTACGCCCACGACTACAAGGTCGTGTTCGTCGGCGACGCCACCATGGCGCCCTACGAGATCACCCATGCGGGCGGCAGCGTCGAGCACTGGAACGAGGAGCCGGGCGCCCTGTGGATGCAGCGGTTCAGGAGCCTCTACGACCGGCTGGTGTGGATCAATCCGACGCCCCAGGAGACCTGGGAATACTCCACGTCGGTGGGCCTGACCCAGGAGCTGGTGGACGGCCAGATGTATCCGCTGACCATCCGCGGGCTCGAAGAAGGCATGAACTTCCTCTCCAAATAGCGGCGCGTAGGAGACCCCGCCATACGCCCTGCCTGTAGGAGCGATCTCCAGATCGCGACGGAACGGGATCCGATCCTCGCGGGGGATCGCGATCTGGAGATCGCTCCTACAGGCAAGGGGTTCATGGCGGCCCCCTTCAATACCCGCGCCATCCGCACCACGACACATGAGCGCACAGCAGCAAGAATCACGCGCCGAGGCCTTCGACCCCCGGGACGTCATGCGCCGGGACGTGTTCCGTCTGCGGCGCCTGCGTGACAAGGACCCGGACGCTTTCGCAGGGCTGCTGGAACGCTCCCGCGCCGAGCTCGCCGCCCGGCAGGCACTGAACCCGGTCGTCGAGTATCCGGAAGATCTGCCCATCACCGCCCATGCCGCGGAGATCCGCGATCTGCTGAGCCGGCATCAGGTCGTGGTGGTGGCCGGCGAGACCGGGTCGGGCAAGACCACCCAGCTCCCCAAGATCTGCCTGGAGGCCGGTTTCGGGCGGCGCGGCATGATCGCCCACACCCAGCCGCGCCGGCTCGCGGCGCGGTCGGTGGCGGCGCGGATCGCCGAAGAAACCGGGTCGGCGCTGGGCGAGGCCGTGGGATACGCCGTCCGCTTCAGCGATCAGACGTCGCCGAACACGCTGGTCAAGCTGGTCACTGACGGCCTGCTGCTGACGGAGATCCGCCGCGACAAGTTCCTGGACGCCTACGACGTGGTCATCGTCGACGAGGCCCACGAACGCACCCTGAACATCGACTTTCTGCTCGGCTATCTGAAGCAGCTCCTGCAGCGCCGGCGGGACCTGCGCGTGATCATCACCAGCGCCACCATCGACGTGGAGGCCTTCTCCCGGCACTTCGACGACGCCCCGGTGGTGGAGGTGAGCGGCCGGGGCTATCCGGTGGAGGTGCGCTACGTGGGCGACGATCGCCCCTACGAGGAACGCATCGTCGAATGCCTCCAGGACATCGAGACCGGCCCCCAGGGGCGGGCCAGGGACGTGCTGGTGTTCCAATCTGGCGAGCGGGAGATTCTCGAGACGGCCCGGTTCCTGCGCGAAGCCCTGGACGAGCGCTGGGACATCCTGCCGCTGTACGCCAGGCTCGCGGCCCGGGACCAGCAGCGGGTCTTCCAGCCGGGCCGGCGGCGCCGGGTGGTGCTGGCCACCAACGTGGCGGAGACCTCCATCACCGTGCCCAACATCGGCTACGTGATCGACCCCGGCCAGGCCCGCATCAGCCGCTACTCGTACCGCTCGAAGCTCCAGCGGCTGCCGGTGGAGGCCATCTCCCAGGCCAGCGCCAACCAGCGCATGGGGCGCTGCGGGCGGGTCGCGCCCGGCCTGTGCTTCCGGCTCTACGACGAGCAGGATTTCCAGTCCCGTCCGGAGTTCACAGACCCCGAGATCCGCCGCACCAACCTGGCATCGGTCGTGCTGCAGATGGAGGCGTTCGGGCTCGGCGACATCGATCGATTCCCGTTTCTCGATCCGCCGGACCCCGGCGCCGTGCGCGATGCCCGCCGGCTGCTCGACGAGCTCGGCGCGTTCGCCGACGGCCGTCTCACCGACGTCGGCCGGGCGATGGCACGGCTGCCGGTGGATCCGCGGCTGGCGCGCATGCTGGTTGCCGCGGACCGCAGCCGGGCGCTGTCGGAAGTGCTGGTCATCGCCAGCGGCCTCGCCGTGCAGGATCCCCGGGAGCGACCGCTGGAGAAGCGCGGCTCGGCCGACCGGGCCCATGCCGAGTTCGCCGACGACCGGTCCGATTTCAACGCCTTCCTGAATCTGTGGCGCTATCACGAGGAGGCGCGCCAGGCGCTCGGCCGCAATCGGCTGAAGCGCGACCTGGAGAAACGCTTCCTGTCGCCGGCGCGCATGCGCGAATGGCGCGAGCTGCATCGTCAGCTCCTGCTCGCCGTGCGCGATCTCGGCATGCGGCCGAACGAGGCGCCGGCGGGCTATGCGGAGGTGCACCAGGCGGTGCTCACCGGCTCCCTCGGCCTGGTGGGCCGGCACGAGGAGAAGGGCAGCTATCAGGGCGCGCGCAACCTGCGTTTCCGCATCTTTCCGGGCTCGGGCCTCGCGGACCGCACGCCGCGCTGGATCATGGCGGGCGAGATCACCGAGACCCGCCGGGTCTACGCGCGCTGCGTGGCGGCGGTGGAGCCGGCCTGGATCGAGGATGCGGCCGGCCATCTGGTGAAGCGGCAGTACAGCGAGCCGCACTGGAGCGCCCGGCGGGGCGAGGCGGTGGCGTTCGAGTCCGTGACGCTCTACGGGCTGCCGCTGGCGGACCGGCGGCGGGTGAGCTACACGCGCATCGACCCGGCCCACAGCCGCGAGCTGATGATCCGCGACGGCCTGGTGGCCGGCGCCGTCAAGCGTGCCCCGCCGTTTCTCGAGCACAACCTGGCCCTGACCGCGACGCTGCTCGACCGTGAGGCCCGTGAGCGGCGGCGGGACCTGCTCATCAGCGAGGACGAGCAGGCGGCGCTCTACGCCGAGCGCCTGCCCGAAGGCGTCGCCAGTCTCGCCCAGCTCGAACGCTGGTGGCGCAGGGCCAGCCCCGCCGAGCGGGAGGCCCTGACGTTCTCGGAGGCGGACCTCGCGCCCCGCGACGGCGGCCGCCTGAACGAGACGGACTACCCGGCGGAGCTCGAGCTCGGCGGGCTGCGCCTGCTGCTCAAGTACCGCTTCGCCCCGGGCGAGCCGGACGACGGCATCTCCGTGCGGGTGCCTGTCGGCGCGCTGGCCGCGCTGGTGCCGGAGCTGCTGGAGTGGTCCGTACCCGGCTTCTTCCCGGCGGTGTGCGAGCAGTGGTTGAAGTCCCTGCCCAAGACCAAGCGCCGGCCGTTGACGCCAATTCCCGACACGGTCGCCGAGCTGCTGCCGCGGCTGATGCGCGCGGACCGCTACCGGCAGGGTCGTCTCGACGTCGCCCTCGGCGAGGTCGTCCGGGACCTGGCCGGCATCCGCATCGACGCCAGCGACTGGGATCGCCAGCGCGTCGATGCGCACCTGTCGATGAACGTGCAGGTCGTCGACCCGGACGGCCGCGTGCTGGCCGAGGGTCGTGACGTCGAGTCGCTGAAACGGCAGTTCGCCGGCGCCCAGCGCGAACGCCTCGCGTCCGACGCCGTGGCCGACCTGGAGCGAGCCGGCCTGACGCGGTTCCCCGACGATCTGACGCTGGAGGGATCGCGGGTGCTCGATCGCGGCCAGGTCGTCGTCTACCCGGCGCTGGTGGACCGCAGCGATCACGTCGACGTCAAGGCGCTGCCGGACGCCGAGCGTCAGCGCAGCGAGAATCAGCGCGGTTTCGCCCGGCTGGCGCTGCTGAGCGTCGGCCAGAGCGCCCGCCACCTGAAGAAGCGGGCCGAGCGGGAGCGCGACCTGGGGCTGCACTACGCGGCCCTCGGCGATGCCCGCAGGCTGCAGGACGAGCTGCTGCGTGGCGCCGCCTGGTACTGCTTCTTCGCCGATCGGCCGCTGCCCTGCGACCAGGCGGAGTTCGAGGCCCGGATCCGTGAACGTCGCGGCGAACTCACCGGCGTGTTCGAGGAGATCACGGCGGCGCTGCAGCGCATTCTCGCCGAACGGTTCGACATCGCCCGGCGCCTCGGCGAGCTGACGTCGCCGGCATTCGAGCAGGCGCGGGCGGACATGACCGCCCAGCTCGAACGGCTGGTGCCCGCCGACATCCTGTCGGTCACGCCCCGTGAGTACCTGGGGGAGATTCCCCGTTATCTCCAGGCCATGCGCTACCGTCTCGATCATCTGCAGGGGCGGGTGTCCAGGGATGCGGAGCACATCGACACCGTGCGGGCGTTCGAGGCGCGGGTCGATCGGCTGCGCCGGGCTGATGGCTGCCCGCCGGAGGAGGCCCACCGGCTGCGCTTCGCGGTGGAGGAGCTGCGTGTGGCGCTGTTCGCCGAGCCCGTCGGCACCCGCGGCAAGGTGTCCGCCAAGCGGCTCGGCCGCGACGTGCTCGAACTGGAGCGCGCGCTGGGGCTCGCCTGACCCGGGTTGGGGCGCCGCTGCGCGGGGCGTACACTGGGCCTGACCGTCGGAGACTGTCCGACAGGGCGGAACCCTGACGGTCACATCGAGTCATATCGCCAGGTGCCGGAAATACCAAGCAGTCGAAACGGCGCCCCACACCAACATTGATCGTCAACCGACCGGGGGATCGGCCTCGGAGAGGAGATCTGGAACATGCTGAATCGGAACATGAAACCCGTTGCCGCCGCCGTCGGCACCGCCTTCGTCGCCTCCCTGGCGGCCGCGAGCCACGCGGACGTGCAGGGCAGCCCCTTCGGCGCCGTGGAGCTCGACACCGGCTACGACCTGCTGGCCAAGGGCGAAGGCGAGGGCAAGTGCGGCGAAGGCAAGTGCGGCGAGTCCAAGTCGAAAGGCGAGGGCAAGTGCGGCGAAGGCAAGTGCGGTGAGTCCAAGTCCAAGGGCGAGGGCAAGTGCGGCGAAGGCACGTGCGGCGAGTCCAAGTCGAAAGGCGA
>MDTG01031722.1_pt1 | contig 12360 bp, 11 predicted proteins | sample 811421 | NCBI WGS metagenome assembly MDTG01 (sample SAMN05326645, study PRJNA326480) | marine metagenome | isolation source: seawater | place: Pacific Ocean: South East | collected 2011
AATAAAAGAGTTTTATGGTGTAAAGAAAATGGTTTCTGGCTTTCATACAAAACAGATAAATATGGATTTAATAATTCACCACAAGTCTATAAAGAAAAAATTGATATAATCCTGACTGGAGATTCATTTACTGAGGGCGCTTGTGTTTTACCAAATCAAAGTATTGCATCAAATTTAAATAAAAATAACATGATTGCATTAAGCATAGGTAAGGGCTCTAATGGTCCACTTATAGAATACGCTGCATTAAGAGAATACGCTATACATCTAAAACCAAAAATTGTTTTATGGGTCTATTATATAAATGATCTAAAGGATCTTCAATCCGAACTTAAATCAAATATTTTAAAAAATTATTTAAATGATGACGAGTTTTCTCAAAATCTAATAAAGAGGCAAAATGAAATAGATACTTCAGTTTTAAACTATATGAAAACTCAAATAGATAATTTAAAAAACGAAAATAGTTTTAAAAATAGAATAAAAAATGTAATCACATTAAATAGAAGTAAAAAATTTATTTATAGATTTATAAGACAATCATCATATGTCAAAATTGATAACAAAAAATATAATATAAATGAAAATCTAAAAGAGTTTAAAAAAATTATAAAAAAAGCTAATAATTTGGTTTCAAGCTGGGGAGGGAAAATGTATTTTGTTTACCTCCCGTCTTATACTAGATATGCATCAAATATTGAAGATAAAAACCGACTTAAAATTCTTAAAATAATAAACGAATTAAAAATAGAATTAATAGATATACATGAGGAAGTTTTTAAAAATCACCAAGATCCACTATCTCTTTTTCCATATAGAATTAATAATCATTATAATTCTGAAGGATACAAACTTTTATCTGATGCAATATTTAAAAAAATTGTTGATAATCAAAAATAAAATAATTTTAATTAATAATATTTTGGATTTGCCCTTTTATATACATCATTCCACGCGCATATTTAGAAAATCTTCTTTTATTTAACGGAAAGGAATTTAATATATCATAGTTAGTGTTAAAAGGACATTTAATTTCAATTACCATATTGTGATCATTAAATTGGAACATATTTTTTCTATAAAATTTATCATAAACCTTATATGAAATATTTCTATCTATTGTTAATCGTATGTTCTCAAATTTCATATAATCTCTTAAATAAGTTACATATATTTTTGGTTCACAGAACCCATAATCATTTAAATATAATCCATTATTCAAAATATTTTTTATTAAATTAGGTTGTATTTTTTCTGTAATCTTAAACTTACCTTCAACTGAGTTTATTTTTATCTCTTTAAAAATTTCTTTTTCAAAATCAAAATTCTTTTGGTAAGATCTAAAACGAATTTTTTTTCTAGGAACTATACCTTCTTCTGATTCAGTTAATAATTTACTATCAAATGTATCAAAATAAAGTGAACTAATGTATCTTTTTGGATAAAGTTTTTTAGCATTTATATATCTTAACCAATTAAATACTTTACCAACATTATTGTATTCACAAAAATACTTTTCTTCAGTTCTAAATGTCATTTCTGTTAATTATATCAATTTTAGATCCTTTATCATTTTTTACTTTTGAAAAATTACAATTTAAATTTTGAACAAGGATATATCCACCAAAAAACTCCTGTTTTTTTCTATAAGATTGTAAACAAAAATTTGAATCATTGTTATTCAGATTTTTTATAAATGCCTCTGAGGAATCTTTAGATACTAATCCTATGTTAGTATTTTCTATTTTTATATTTTCAATATTAACACTTGATTTTTCACCTATTGATAAGCCTTTGTCCCCACAGTTCTTTGAATATATATTGCTAAATTCATATTCACCAAAAGATACATCTACACAATCATTTAAAGAATCTTCTACGTGTATATTTTCAATTTTAACGCTTGAAAAATCAATATCTAAACCATCTGATTTACTATTTTTAATATTTATATTTTCTATAATTCCATTAACTCTAATTAAATTAACAGCATCTTCACAAATAGAATTTTCAAAGTAGATTTGAATATTTTTTACTTCAACATCAATTATGTTTAAGCAACCAGTTATGAAATCGTCTATATAATTTTCTTTATTAATCTTTTCTAAACTTAAACCATAGTAATTTAAATTTTTATTTACTAGCTTTCCCCCTATTATTTTTACTTTTCCTGAATAATCTTTTTGTAATATATTTATTTCATTTTCGTCAATTTCTAATTCAATACCTTTATTATAATATATGACTGTTTGATCAATATTTTTAATTTTAAATTTTGAATTATTAATTTTCTCAGAAAAAAAATTATTTTTTGAATTATAATCAATTCTGCCGACATAAACAACTGGCAAATTATTAAAATAATATCTCTGAGATAATAATTTGTTTTTTTCTTTTTCTTTAAATATCTTTATTTCACATGAGTTAATATTTTTTATACAGATATAATAGTTGTTCTTATTTATATCAAAATAAGAAATATAATATTTTTTAAAATTTAAATTATTTATATAATTAAAAACTTTTTCCCCTTTCTTTAAGCTGACTGCACTTTCTTCTTGTATTTTGATCTTTAAAATAAATTGGTTAACAACCTCATTAAGATTGCCTATATTAACGCCACTATTTTGTATTTTTTTTTGAAGCTCATAAATGTTAATATTTCTTAGTTTTGAAATTAAAATATTTTTAGAATCTTTAGTTATATTATTTAAATTTCCATAATAATTTCTATTAAAGTCAATATTTCCATCATAGTAAATTGGATAAAAGACTTCTTTAAAGGGATCATAATAGAATTTTCTATTATGCTCTGCTAAGCCATGATAACCTCCAGCCGAAACCAATGCTAGATCAAATATATCTAAATATTCTGAATGTTCTGAATTATTATTTGACAGCATTATGTTATCAAAATTTAAATAAATTCTATCATTATTTAAAGGATCGTAATGTTTAGTTAAATAATTCAAGTAAATTAAATTTAATTTAGTTAAGGAGTCTTGGGAAATTTTAAAAAAATTTTCCCTTTTTTTTATCCAATTAATATTATCAATTCTTGCAAGCTTAATACTCTCATGTTTCAAAGTATCTCTACTTGCACCAGTTTCCCAAAATAATTCTTCATTTCCTTCCAGGATCGGGGCTTCTCTCAATTTATTATTTTCTAAAAATTCTTTCACAATTTTTTCTTGGAAAAGCATTTTGATGTTATTTTGATTGATTATAGTATTAACAAAAAAAGTTCTTGGAGATAAATATCCAATTTCATTCATTATATTTGAAAAAATAACTTCATTTTCGCCATTTCTTGTTTCTGGAAGTAGTAATTTAAATTTAGTAATTCCAAAAACGTTTCCATTTATTAGTGTTACATCTACACTTTGTATCACTTTTCCATCTTTGAAATTTATATGATCTTTCCAATCACCATGGGCTTTTATAGATATTTTAAATTCACAGCTTAATTTGTTATTATATTTTATTATCAATTTTCCTGTAAATTTTTTTTTATATTTAGTTGGTATGTTTCTACTTTTTAAAGATATAATCTTAGCGTTATTTCTTGTCCATTTTTTGTAATTATCAAGATTAATTTCTAAAGATTCTATTTGCGAGCTTTGTAATCTTTTAGTATCTTGATAATTTAAGTTACAATAAGGATCTAGTCCAGTTTGATCATCATTAGTTTCTGCTAGACAAATATTAAAAGAAGAGATTACTAAACTAATTATCAGTATATATTTTCTAGCATTATTGGTTTTTACCATGCTAGTAATTAGAATGTCTTATGTCAATGTTAGTTATTTCATTAGATAAATTAATTTCTTTATATAAATTATCTAACTCTGATTTTTTTTTGAAAGCTAATTTATAAATATATGTTTTTTCATTTTTTGAAAAAGCATAATTTATTAATTCTTTCCTTTGAGTTAATGTATCAATTTTTTTTAAAGAAACTATTTCGATGAAATGTAATGGTAAGCCTTCTTCGAACGATAAAACAAATGGCTTAAAACCAAAACTAACCATATATTTTTCATACAAGTAAGTTAAAATAATTATAAAGCATAAGACTATTAAAAGTAATAAACCCCATTGAATTTGTACCGTAGTAGCTATCCCTAATGTTAATAGAGAGAAAAACATTACTAGTTCAAACGGACTTTTGACAGGATTTCTAAAGCGAACTATTGATAAAGCACCAATCATTCCTAAGGATAATGCAATATTATTCATAATAACTGATGCAATTATATAAGCAACAAAAGGTAGGATTAGATATGTCATAGTTTGATGACGTGATCTTATCCATGAATGTCCTGTAAAAGATAAAACTGATCTTATAATAAAGCTTGCAATTAAAATAAAAATTATATCTTTAATTCTGTCAGTATTATTATTAATAAGTTCATACAAAGAATAATAGTCAAAAATAAACATTTGTAAAATTTATAGTATAAAATTTATGAAAAGGCAAAATAATGCTTAAACATGTTTGTTATAAATACTTTATTAAAGTTTATTTGATGTGAGAAAGATTATAGAGAGTACGCTTAACATCTTATTTAATTTTAGACAGCTATTATTTTGTTACCATTCTTGAAAATAACTTTCAAATTAATTCAAATGTTTTTTTATATCAAATTTGTAATACCGCCTATATTTTTCCCTATATGTCCAAAACAGCTGAGTTTTCATTTATACGTCTTTTTCATATTAATAATATATTTAAAAAAAGATTTAAAAATTACATTAATATAAATTATAGAAAGTAAAAGAAGTTTAATTTTAATACTTATGGATATTAGATTCAAATTTGTGCCAAGTTACAATAGTTCAGAATATTCTAAATTAAATAAGTGTATATTTTTCATGCATATACCTAAAAGTGGAGGAACTACTATTGATCATATATTTGCAAAACTTGCTGGCATAACAGGTAATTTTAAATATGAACGATTTAAACACAGTTTAGATCATAAAAAAACAAAATTATTTTATTCAAACTCAAAAAATCAAGTACCAAAATTTATTTCAGGCCATTTAGATTATAACTTTGCTGGAAGCTCGAGCAATTTTTTTAAATGTGCGGTAGTAAGAGAGCCTAGCAGCAGAGTAATCTCTCACTATAAGTTTACCCTTTATAAACTTAAAAAAAATCCATTAGACTATACATTTGAGCAGTTTATCAATGATGAATTTAGAAATAATCGTGATAATCTCATAACAAGACATTTCTGTGGAATGCTAAATTTTAAAAAAAAAATTGATAAATTTGATAAAGACGAAGCAATAAAAAATATTAAGTTATTTGATATTGTTCAAACAATAGAAAATTGGGACCTCTTTCTTTCTGAACTCTTGACTAAATTTGGATTTCCATCAGTGTTGTATTCAAGATATCAAGAACATAAATACAGTTTTGAATACCAACCAAGCAAAATTAATTATGATTTAATAAATAATTTTTTTGAATATGATTTTGATATTTATTCAACAATTTGTAATTTGAATGTTAAAAATAAAAATTTTACAAAAAAAGATTATAATAAAAATATATGTATAGTTTCACCCTATTTTAATTCTGAAAATAGAATTTATCACGAAGATGAAGTAAAAAAAATGTTTATTAAAAATTAATTAATGAAATCAAAACACCTTATATTACAAATTGATATTGCCCGCGGTACACAGTGGGGAAATGAGAAAACTATATCTCCTATAAGAGATTTATTTATACCTTCTGTTCAAAATTATTGTGCAAGAAATGGTTATGATTATATATTAATTGAAGAAAGTACTTATGCTAAAAAATATAATAAATTTAGTTTTTTAGAAACAAAAGAAAAACATTATTCTTTTGAAAGATATTTCCATTTTCAAAATAATTATGAGTTTACAGTATATATTGATAATGATGTATATATTTACCCAGAAGCAAAACAGCTACCAAAAATTAAGGGATTAATGAATGTAAGAGAGCCAGAGGGAAACAGCTCAAAAATTTTTAGAGAAGTAAATAATCTTGATAATACATATAGTTACTACAATTCTGGAGTTACATTTTGTGACAATCCAACAGCAAAATTATTATCTAAATATATGATACAGAGATTAGACAATGGTGTAAGAGCAAAAGGTAAAAACTCAGATAATATGTTGTTAAATGAGTTTATTCTTAATAATAGTAATATATTCCAAGAATTAGGATCCGAATGGAATTATATGCCTTTTTTACCTAACTCTAAAAAAACTAAAGAACCAAACTTTTTCCATTTTGTTGGTATCGCTGGTAAAAAAATAATTAATGAGCTGCAAGAAAATAGAATACCTATTCAAGATTTTTTAAAAGAAATTAAAAAAATATTTTAGATAAATTTAATAGTAAATGATAAATAAATTTAATTAATTAAGAACCAACAAATATTGGCTAACTCTTAAGTTTGTATGACTTAGCTAATTCTTATATTAAAACTTATAACTATTCTTTCATTTTTTGATAAATTTTCATTTACGGAATGATCCAGGTAACTTGGAAATAATATTAAAGCTCCTTCTTTAGGGCTTATGCCATTTATTTGAGCATTCAAATTATTTGGAGATACCGTATTTGGATGAAAATAGACAGCTGCAGGTCTAGGATCATAAAAAACGATATCACCAGAGTTTTCAGGCGCTCGAACATAATAGGCCCCACTTATTGTGCTATTACCATGCTGATGACGCAAATTTGCAGATCCTCCACTATTAATAATTGCCCACATATTACTAATTTTTGCCACTTGCTTTTGCTTTTCCCAATTCATATCAATCATAACTTGATCAATATGTGATAATATAAAAGAAATAAAATTATAAGGCTCTCTATCTTTAAGATCAAAATCTTTAGAATGCCACCCCCTAATATTGCTTTTATTTATCCCAACACCGTCTTTATTTTGTTGAGTTTTTATATACTCATACATTTCTTCATTAACATTTTCGTAATTTTTAAGTTGTAATGCCCATACAGGTGTTGAAAAAAACAAATTTGGCTTAATCATATAACTTTTTTATAGTAATTTAATCTTTCAGTAAACATCTCAAAATATAATTAAAGATATAAAGTATATTATTTAAGTTTTACTTTAAAATATGTTTTTAAAATTTTTAAAGTTTTTATAATTCTTTGATGGTGATATACAAAATTTTTTCTTCCATGTAAAATTTTTGGATATTTATTTACTAAAAGATTTATGTATTTTGGTATTTTATTTTTCAATGTTTAAATAATCTATTTTTGGTGAAATAAAGAGATATTTTATTTTTAATGGAGAAAGCAATTATACTATTATCATTAATAGATCCATTTGGTTGTGCAACAATATCACAACCATTTTTATGCAATAATTTAATACTATCAGTAAAAGGAAAGAACCCATCTGAAGCACAAACAAAAGTTTTATTTTTAAAGTAAATGTTTTTATTTTTAATTGCAAAATTCAATGCATCTACTCTATTTGTTTGACCATGTCCTAATCCAACCGTTTGTTTATTCTTTGATAATACAATAGCATTTGATTTTAGATGTTTTACAACCTTTAATGAAAAAATTAAGTCTTCAAATAATTTTGTTTTTGCTTTTTTTTTAGAAACTAAAGTTAGAAATTTTTTATTTATTAGACTTAGATCTCTTGACTGACAAAGATCACCAAATAAAGTAGACCTATAGTCAATCACCCTTTTTTTCAAAAAAGGTATTTTAATTAAAATTAAATTTTTTTTTGTTTTTAAAATACCTAATGAATCTTTATTAAAATTAGGTGCAGCAATAATTTCAAAAAAATTTTTATTTATTATTTTTGCAAGTCCTAAATTAACTTTCCTGTTCAAAATAACCACACCACCAAATGCACTTTTATAATCACAAGAATAAGATTTTTTAAAAGCACTAACTATTTTATTTGATGATGCTACACCACATGGATTAGTATGTTTTAATATAATTGAAGTAGGTTCATCAAATTCATTTATACATCTTAAACCGCTATCAAGATCAATGATATTATTATAACTTAATTTTTTACCATTTATTTGAAAATCAAAAATTGTTTTACTAGTACTCGAAATTAAGAAAGCATTTTGTTTAGGATTTTCACCGTATCTAAGATTAATTTTTTTATTTTTTAGTTTCATAAAACCATTTTGATATAATTTTATCATATTTAGAGGTTTGCTTGAATATTTTGTAAGCCATTTTTTTACGAAAAGTTATATCAGTTCTACCATTATTTTTTTCAATATTATTTATTAAAATTGGATAATCTTCTTTAAACATTAAAGGAGTAATAAATTTATAATTTTTACTTGCAGCTCTTAGTAGGCTTGGACCACCTATATCTATCATCTCAATAGCTTCATTCCTTTTTTTCCACTTTTCAAATGGATATAAATTTACAACCACAATATCAATTTCTGGAATGTTTAAAGATAAAAACTGCTTTCTATGATTTTTATTATTTCTGATATAAAGGAGAGAAGCATAAATTAATTGGTTTAAAGTTTTAATCCTCCCATCGAACATTTCTTTAAATTTAGTAATTTCAGAAATATCTGTACATTTAAAACCAAATGACCTAATTTTATCACTAGTTGCACCACTTGAAATAAAACTATAATTATATTTTATTAAATTAGAGCATAAATATTTTAATTTACTTTTATCATATACTGATATTAAAGCATATTTATTGTCTAAATTTTTTCTAGTGACCATTTTCTTATCGTTTTTATATCAGAAAGTATTCCTTTTATAACAATCTGTTTTGTCGGTTTGGTAATATTTTTATCAACTAAAATACTGTCTTCTACAATTAATTCAGTGTCACTTTTAAACAACCAAATATTTTTTAATTTTGTTTTTAAAATGATATTTTTTTTATTATTTGTAAAATTAAAAGTTATATCTTCAGCAAGATGAAATCTAATATGAAAAAATAATCTATGATTTATATCTTTATATGATATTAGAGTATCTTGTCCATCTATCTTGTCTTTATCTTTCCATATTATTAATTTTCTTTTAATAATTTTTTTAAATTTTTTAAAATAACCATTATGTGAACCCTCAAATATTTCTTTGTTTTCATCCATTTCCTTTCTATAAACTACTGATTGAGGATACTTAATATGTGGATTTCCTTCTTTTATTTCACTAATATTAGTATTATGCAAAACTATAGTTGAGTGTGCAGCACTATATCTTAAATATTCTGGGTTCTTGCCAAAGCTTTCTGAAGCACCACAGTTAGTAAATATTTTTTCACCAAATCCACTTATTTCAATAGATAAAGTTCCTGCGCTTAAATTAGAATTTATCTTATCTTTAGAGGGTTGCACCACATCAAAAAAAACTTTTTTTCTCTTATCTTGAAAATAAGCTATTCCATTATCAATATTACTAAATTCTCTTTTAATTAAATATGTATCTTTGTTTAGAGTCTCAAAAATTTTATTTGTGTAAATATTATTAGACCCATTAAAAAGAGGCAAAGTTCCATCGCTATGAAAGTATTGATTTAATAAAGATGTCATCTTAAGTATTAGTTCATCAAATATATGTGGATTTTTAAAATTAAAAAAAAGTAATATATCTTTAATTTCCCTTAAGTTGTTAATATATTTTGAATGTTCTAATAAATTATAACTTTTATGCATTCCAATTCTATCAATATGGTTTTCAACTATAAATTTAATATAATTAATTTTTTTATTATTAAATTTATTTGAGATTAAAGAAGCTAAAATATAAGCTTTAATATCATATGATGTAATTTCACTTATTTTTTTGATATTAAAATCAAATAAAATTCTTTGAAGATGATAAAATATAACTAAATCTAACTTTTTTCTTTCATCAATTTTAGACGAGGAATTTATATATTCATAGTTATATAAAAGGTTAACAAATCTTTTAGATGTCAAATCTTCAGACCAAGGAAAATTTAATTTATTTTTATTTCCATGGAACCAACCAATAATAGAATCTTTAGATAATTTTATTCCAACTTTCCCACCTAACTTATTGGAAAAATTTAAAAAATCAAAACTATGTATATTTTTATTATTTAAATTATAGAATTCATTTTTAAAAATAAATGATTTAACTTGTGTATAATTAGTAAAATCAATTTTTTTGAAGTTCATATCCAAGAAAAAAATATTTTTCATAGATTTAAATTTATATATAAAAAAAATAAAAATGAATTTCCTAACTGCTAAAATCATTTTATTTTTTTTAAATATGCTGCAAAATAGCCATCAATATTATAATTAAATATATTATTCGGTAATGTTTGCATGAAATTCTTTTTTATTAGTTTTAAATATTCAATATTTTCTTCTATTGATTCAAACTCATAAAGCTCAAAATCACCTTTCCTTGATAGGAAATTATTTATTTGATCTTCGGTTTCATTCTTTAAAAAAGAACATACCATATACAAAATAATCCCATTACTTTTTAATAATAATGATGCTTTGTTTAACATTTTTTCTTGTATTGAGTTAAGAATTTCAAAATCTGGAGTTTTATTTTTAAAAAATATTTCTGGATTTTTTCTTATAGTTCCAATGGCCGAACAAGGTGCATCAACTATAATACAATCATATTTTTGATCTTCATTAAATTTTGTAAAATCTTTATTTAATATTTTTGAATTAAAATTTAATCTTTTTAAATTATCTTTAAAAGTTTTTATTCTTGAAGAGCTAATATCATTTGATACTAAATTTAGGTTTTTTGATAATAACTGAAAAGATTTTCCACCAGGAGCAGCGCAAGTATCTAAAAATTTCATTTTCTTATTTTTTATTTTCAAATTGTGCAAAGGAAAAAAAGATGAAAAATCTTGAATCCACCAATATCCTTTTTTAAAAGATTTAATTTCTTCAATTCTTTTATTTATTTTTAAAAATCCTGATACCCTAGAAGTTTTAAATATATCCTCTTCAAATTCTTTCAATTTTTCTTCATTTTTAAAAACGATGTGGATATTTGCTTCTTTTGTATAATTCTCTAGAAAAGAATATTTTTCATATTCTGTTAATGATCTAGTTTTATTTTGAAACCATAATGGTAAATCATCAAATTGAATTTTAGTCTGTTTCAGCATTTTTTTATTTTCTGATATTTTTTTTAAACTAGAATTAATTAAGCCATGATAAATTTTTAATTTTTTTGCTATTTCAACTGAACAATTAATTACAGCATATTCTTTAAAGTCTAAAAATACTATTTGGGTAATAGAACTAATTAATAAAATTTTTTCATGATCTCGTAATTTTTTTTTAATATATTTTTTGATAATTTTCGTAACTTGTAAGTGTAATCTCATAGAGTTTAGTGTTACATTATTTAATAAAGAGATATCTTTTTTTTTGTGTCCACTGATAATTTTTTTAATAGAAGGGTTATTTAAGGTTTTATTAAACCTATAAATTGAATACAAAATATTATGAATATCAAACCTTATTTTTTCACCTTTAATCATTTGTATAAATAATCTACTATCTTATGAATTAATTATATAATAAAAACTGAAAATAAAATATATTGTCTTAATGCGTGGTAATCTTGAAACAATTGTAGGGGCTATGTTCGCTGGTAAAACAAGCGAGCTCCTTAAAAGAATTCTTTGGGCCAAGCATCAAAATAAAAAAATTATAGTTATCAAGCCTAGTATTGATAATCGATATTCTAATGAGAAAATTATTACTCACAATGATTTAAGTCATGAATGTTTTGCAATGATTGATTGGGAAACGGTTCTTAAAAAATATTCTTTTGAAAAAAATAATGTTGATATGGTTTTTTTAGATGAAATTCAATTTATGGATACACACGATACTCTGAACAATGTTGAGACTATCTTAAACAAAGGTATAGACGTAGTTTGTGCAGGTCTTGATCAAGATTCAAGAGGAAAACCTTGGGAAACTTCTTCAATGCTTCTAGGTTTGTCTGATAAAATAGTGAAAATTTATGGTTTTTGCAACGTTTGTGGTGTTGAGGCGACAAAAACTTATAGAAAAACAGTGGGTGGTGAAAGGACACAAGTAGGTGCAGCAAATATTTATGAACCCAGATGCTTAAAACATTGGGAGCCAAGATAAATTTTATTTATTTTTCCTTTTTTCAATAAGATTATCTACAACAGATGGATCTGCCAAAGTAGAGGTATCTCCTAAATTTTCGAAATCATTTGAAGCAATTTTCCTTAAAATTCTTCTCATAATTTTTCCAGATCTTGTTTTTGGTAAACCAGCAGTAATATGTACAAAATCGGGTGTAGCAATAGGACCAATTTTTTCTCTAAT
>MDTG01432814.1_pt1 | contig 12360 bp, 3 predicted proteins | sample 811421 | NCBI WGS metagenome assembly MDTG01 (sample SAMN05326645, study PRJNA326480) | marine metagenome | isolation source: seawater | place: Pacific Ocean: South East | collected 2011
ATTTAATAGAATAGTCATTATTCCATATAATGAAATTATGATAGTAGTCACTGTCTTTATATCCATTAAAATTCTTAGGTATAAATTTGCAACTATGTATTATAGATAGATAGCAATCATCGTCCCATTTTATTAACTGAGAACCACCTCTTAAATCATTATTTACAGGAATATATTGCGAGCTTAAGTAAACTTGTTTTGCTATATTATTTTCTAGATCAACTTTAACTATTTCAGTAGGATTGGACCATTTAACAAAATGGAATGGTTTATCTTTTATAGGCATCCAATTTTTTTCGCAATAAGAATTTTTATTTTCAACTTGAATTCTATTTCTACTAACTTCTTTAACGCTATCTGTAGTAATTTCTAGTTCAGAAAATTCCATTCTACCTTGACCATTAGGTGTAGTATCTCTTCTTACACCAACACCATAGTATTTATTATTCCAGAATACTAATCTCATATCTTCAAGTCCTATAAAATTCCATAAAGGTTTTACGTCTAATTTAGAAGTATCTATTTTACAATACTGTTTAATTTCTAATGTTTCTTCATCTAAAATACAATAAAAATTTGTAGTTCGTAAATTTAAATCATCGTCTCTATGATAATAAGAAAGAGGGCCTTCATATCTACTTTGAAATTGTTGTCTATTTTCAGAATGATATAGAGTATATTCTACATTACGTAATATCATATGTAACTCATCATTATTATATAGCAATGATGCATTACATAATCCAGTACCATTAGTATATTTACTATCAATAAATATAGGTTTAATAGTTCCACTAAGATCTAATATAGTTTTAACAAGGTTCATATAAACCATATTATATATATTTTTATATATGTAGTAAATTTAAGCTAATTTTATAGTATATTTAAATTAATATAGTATATATGTTAATCCATAGAAAAAATAGTTGTTGTGGTAGTAAAAATACAAATACAAATTCATCTGGTGGAGGTTCAAGTGGAGGAGGAGGTACCGATTGGGATGTATCGTTTAATTATTATTTTTTAAAGAAACCTTGGTCTCCTGGATATGTAATAGGAAGTAGTTTTAATCCGCCATACAATTGGGTATATGGAACTTTTGATAATTCATCGGGATTTTATGATGCAGCAGAACAACGTTTAGAATTAAATTGGATATTACCGCCTAGACTATCAGCAGGTTTTAATTTTTCTGTTCCTCCGAGACAGTTAAATGATAATACAATAAATTTAGAACCTGGTACATATTCTAGTGTAGGAATATTAGATATATCTTATAACTATCTTCCGTATCATGAGACATTAAGAATAGATTTTAGAAATAGGACACCTCCAAGTACAACATGGGGTAATTGGACTACACTATCAACAACCGATTTAGCGTTGTCTGGTAATCCAAAACCAAACTTATATCCACAAACCCGAGGTGCATATTTTATAGCCGGAGTTAGTACAATAACCGGAGAATATGGAAATAATAGTGGTAATCCTCCTGTTCCACAATTTGTATATCAAAATACAAATCGCTTTCCTCTTGGAAATGATCAATATCAATTTAGAATATATCTTACAAATAGTTCTCAAGAAGTTTTAAATAGCCCAGATTATTTTGGAACAGTAGATCCATCTTGGAATTATCTATATATGCCTGATATATCTGATAATTTTTTGTCATTTGGGCAATTTGGACCCGCAACTCCTCCTTTATTTATTAACATAAGCAATACAGTTTATAATTTGATAAATATTACTGGTGCAAACAATAATGATGGAACTAATAATATAGATACAGTAAATCCTGTAGCGGATGTATCATTAAATACTCTTTTTACACAATTAAATGCTTATGGTTTATTTGTGAATTTTGGATTTGATTTATCAGGACAATTACACTCATCTAGTAAACAGGTATTTGTACCACCTGTTACAATAATAACAAGTCGTTCTTATGTATCACAACCCTTAACACAAAATACATGGTTAGATACAAATTTTATAATTACACCATCGAGTGATAAGTTTTCATCAGCAACAAATGATATAATATTCCCTGGTTTTGAATATTCAGTTTCAGAATATTTTATGAGATTAAGTTCTGATTTTAGTTATAATGTGTATACAACTCAATATCCAACACCGACACCTTATCCAAGCGTAATAGTTACTCATCCATTGAGAACTACAGTTTCTACTGATTATACTAATATGTTATCACAAGGTACTCAAAATCTTAAATATTCTATACCAAGTGATTTACAAAATGTTTCGGGGAATGTATACATACTAGCAACAGCATATCCACCGACTCCTTATACTCCTTCGCCTCAGTCAGTATATTTCCTATCATCAACTTCAGAATATAAATTAGACAAACAATCTTTGCAATACAGTTTAATAAATAAAAGAAATCTTCTAGAAAGTACAGACTTAGGAACCGATCTTTCTGGACAAGACTTATGTAGATTTAGTCTCTCAACAAATTCATCTATTCCTCAAACTATTACATCGCAATATACAGTAGGATTTGTTGGTAATGATAGTTCTCAATTTATATCAAATCAATATTTTGAGTTGGGAGTATCTGAGAGTATAGATGCAACTAAATTACCAGGTCAAACGACAGCAGAAGCATATAGATTACGAGGTTGGTATTTGGGAGTAGATTTATCAAATATAAAAGTACTAGGTATTAATTTAACTAATTATCCAGATATATCAAATAATACACCTGCATATACAGATTGGACAATCGATTTAAAACAAGAATTTGCAGGTAATGAAACAGATAAAGATTTAGAATTATGTAGTTTAACAATTGGTGAAGCACCAACTCAATCTGTTACTTTAACAAATTATACAAAAACAAATCCATTACCAGTATTAACAACTGATTTTTTTGGTCTAGGTAGACCACAAAATAATGTAGTTGCATCTTTTACAGTTACAGGATTACTGTCAAATCTTTATACAACATGGAGACCAAGTAATACAATTATGACTGGAAAGTTATTATATGCAAGTGCTAATTCTGGATCATCAGGAAATCAATTTGATAATTATACAGAAGCTTGGCCTAATACAAATCCTCCTACCGTTAATCTAAGTGAAATTTTACAAATAACTAAGAGCGATATTCAAGTGTCTTCTTATAATTATTCTAGAGATAGAAATTTTACGCCACAATTTTATATAACAGGAGAATATACGAATAATGTTACATTATCGCCATCAAATATATCAGCAAATATGTTAGATATAAGTTTTAATGGAAAACCTTTATGGTGGGATTTTACATTTGACAATACAGTAACATTTCAAAATGTTGGAGAAATAGGAACAACACCTTATAATCAATATCCTTTTTGTCAAATAGGAGTAGCACCAGATTTTGCCTCTACATTTTCTCATAGTATTATTATGACAGGACAAATAGCAAATAAACAATTAGTATGGGCAAAAGGAGGATTTAAGCATGGAAATTGGAGTGTATCAAATCAAAATCCTTATATTCTATATACAACTTATTATTCTCAAAGTGCAAATTATTCAACAAATAATACAACAGGAGAAACTATAGGTAGTATAGCTGGCACATATAATACCAATGATATAACACCATGGTATGATAATACTACACCTTCCAGTTTTACTATATACACCGGACCATATAAAGTATTACTTTTAAAATTTACAAAACCTACAAATTTTAATACATCAAATCAGCCTTGTTGTAGTTTAGAATTAAAATTAGATAGTACGTATGTTACATGGCCAAATATAACTAACACTGAAGCTGCAAATGGTAGTAAACCTCTAGTTTGGTTTTTAGAAGACAAAGGTTCAACAACTTCGACATTTTCTGTAACATCTGCATATAGTCAAGATAGAACTGGTTGGAAAGCAACACACAAACGAGAGGATACAGCTGGACAAGGTTTATCTATTATGAATGAAAATAATATGGGTTGTGTGAGTACAGATGCTTTACATACAAATGCAGGAGATAATCAAGGAGTAAAAGTATATGATTTAACTGGTGCTAAAACTGCAGCATATGATATATATTTCAGAATACTTATACCTAATGGAAATAATAGTAATAATAATTTATCAGCGGTTAGAGTAAAATTTTATAATAGAAGTGGTCAGACAGTTTCGCAAGCAATATCAACTATAGAAAAAGATTGGGTAAATTAATAAAAAGTTATATAAACTATAATATAGTATTAATATAATTTATATGACACAAGTAGTAGATAATAATTATCAAACCCGTTTATTATTTAAACAATTTGTAGGAGTAGCTGCTGCTAGGTTAGATGATCAATTTAGTGTTGAACAATTTAGCAGTGTACCAAATATTTTTAGTACAACTGTTATGGTAGAAGATATACCATCACAGGCGCCAATTAAAATATCTGGACCAAATGGATTAGATGCATCAGACAATTGGTTAGATTCATCTTGTAATTATGCAAATAATTCAGTAGAGGAGTCAATATTTTTTGATCCATCTGGGAGCGTAGATAATGGAAAAACATTTGCAGAAATATATCCAGATAGTAATTTAAAGTTTTACAAGAGAGTATCATTAGTTCCTTGTGAACAAAATTCTCAAGGACGAGTGTGGGGGTCATTTACAGATTATAGTGGAGTAATAATGTATATAAATAAAGAATCAGTTTTACAAAATACAATACCATTTAAATATGATGATGTAAATGCTACATATTTACCAGTTGTTAGATATAATAAAATTCAAGGAGGAAATGGAGCAGGTACAGGTAATCCTAATTTTCAAATAGGAAATATAAATGCAAATCCTCTTTATTGGGTTATGGATGCTGGAACAGGATTTTTACAATTTTATAATACACAATTAAATTTAGAGGGAGTAGGTGTTAAAGATATAAAAACAAATGGTATACAAGAAAAAGAATGGGCTCCTATAATTTCGTGTTATGTTTATAATGGAAAAATAGGGATAACAAATTTAGATATTAGTTCAAATTCAGATTCAAGCGGGGGGATTCAATTGCAAGATATATCTAATATAAATCTTGCATTAAATCGATTAAATAGAATGATTTTACCGGATGGTTATGTTGATATTTCAGGAACAAATTATGATTTATGTGGAAATGAAGTAGTTATAACTTATTATACTTATAATCGAGATAAAATGTATATAGGTTATGATAATTTACCAATATTAGATGGAAGTGCTGTGGATCATACAGGAGATCCTTCATTTAATAATATAAATGATCCTCCAATAATATTAACAATATCTGGAAATACTTTTATGTCAGGAAGTTTAATTCAAGGATTTTTTGATCCCCCTAATATTACCGGTTATCAGGGAGTAAGTGGGGAGTGCAGTCACGCCGAAGGTTATAGAACATGGGTTGGAGGTGATTATGCACATGTCGAGGGTAATGCATGTAAAATAGGCCCACATTTTTTAAATTCGGGAGTAGGACATTATTCACATGCAGAAGGGGATACAAATGAGATATATACATTATTTTCTCATGCTGAAGGTAGAAGTAATGTAATAAATGCATCGTCAAATTGGAGTCATATAGAAGGTCATGATAATTTAATAGACAGTAATAGTTCATATGTTCATGCAGAAGGTAAAAACAACATAGTAAGTAGTAATTCTTTATACAGTCATATAGAAGGTTCAGGAAATAAAATTATTAGTGCAGTATCATCTCATGCAGAGGGAGCTAGCAATACAATAAGAGGTTCATTTAGTCATGCAGAGGGATATAATAATACAATAGATATATCTGCATTATATTCACATATAGAAGGTTCTGGAAATCTAGTATTTGGTATTGCTTCGCATGCGGAAGGTACATTTACAACAGCATCCGGTGATTATTCTCATGCAGAAGGACATAGAACAATTGCAAGTGGAATAGGGGCACATTCAGAAGGAATAGGTAGTAATCAAATAATATTCGGATTTGATTATAATAATATAGCAAGTGGTAATTATAGTCATACAGAAGGAGAATATACAAAAGCAACAGAAGAAGCTGCGCATGCAGAAGGAAGATTTACAGAAGCAAGTGGAAAATTTAGTCATGCAGAAGGCAATAATACTAGAGCAGCTGGATTTTATACACATACAGAAGGCAGTGAAACATATGCAGTTGGAGTTAGTAGTCATGCAGAAGGAGTAGATAATTCTGCAATAGGACAATATTGTCATGTAGAAGGAAGAGGTAACATAGTAAATAGTATAATAGGTCACTCAGAAGGTTCTGGAAATATAATTAATTCAGTAGGTGCAGGTTCACATGGAGAGGGTCTAAGAAATGACATATCTGGTGTATATTGTCATGCAGAAGGTTTTAATAATAAAATTGGCGAAGACTCTGCATATTGTCATGCAGAAGGGATATCTAATAATATTCCTTTAGGAACAGGAAGTCATATAGAAGGCACAGGAAATTTAATCGATGTAACTCAACATCCAGCTCATGTAGAAGGAGGATTTAATAGAGTTGGTCCACTAGGGGCATATTCTCATGCCGAAGGATTTGGTACAACTATAGATACTAGTGGAGGACATTCAACTGGTCATTATAATGATATAAGCCAAAATGTAATTTTTGTAATAGGTTGTGGAACCAGTAATGTAAATAGAATGGATGCATTATATGTAGATATGAGTTGTATAACGCATATAAATAATAGACTAGAAGTAAGTGGAAATGTATATATATATGGTACATTGGATATGTCAGGTAATCAGATAGTTGAAATAGGAAATGCAACAGATAATTCTGGTGTGCCAAGTTGGGGGCAAGTACAAAATTATGTAATAAATGAAGCATCAAGTAATACAATATGGACATTAAGTGGTAATGACATATATTATACAACTGGAAATGTATATATAGATGGTACATTGGATATGTCATGTAATTCATTAAAAGATATATCAAGTATTAGTTTTTGTAACAATACTATGATTTATGATTTTAGTTCAGCTACATCTGGATATTTAGGTATATCTGCAGAATATGTAGTAGTTGAAAATGATTTCTTAGTAAAAGGAGATGAATTATATATAAAAAATGATTCTTCATGGTCAGGTGGTCAGTCAGAATATTTAAGATTACATACAACATCGAGTAAAAATTTTATAGACTGGGGATTGGGACCTGATCCAAATAATAATACAAATTTGTTATTTAGAGCTCATGAAAATTCTATACTAGAATTAACTCATGATGATAAAGTAATTTTTTTTGGACCAGGTAGTAATAATGAACAAATGTATTGGGATGGTAGTAATAAAAGATTAGATATGTCATGTAATCCAATAGTAGATGTATCACATATTGAATTTTGTCAAGAAGCAATATTAAAACCCCAATCAAATAAAGGTATAATAATAAGTGACACAATTCCTATAGATTTTTCTGAAAATATTATAGCAATTGGAAATAATGCAGGTTTTCAAGGACAAAGACAAAGATCTATAGCTATTGGATATAATGCTGGATATGAAAATCAGGGTAAACAAGCTACAATAATGCCCGGAATAACAGATGATGCTATAGCAATTGGATATGAAGCAGGAAAAACAAATCAGGAACGTGGAATAGCTATAGGAGCAAGAGCAGGATATACAAATCAACAACATAATTCAATTGCAATAGGAGTATATAGCGGAAAAACAGATCAATCTCATAATTCAATTGCAATAGGTACAACAGCTGGTGAGAATAATCAATCAGAATATTCAATTGCAATAGGAACAAATGCCGGAAATAGTGGTCAAGATGTAAGTTCTATAGCAATTGGTTATAATGCAGGAAAAACAAATCAAGGACAAAGTTCAATAGCAATAGGATATAAAGCTGGTGAGACTAATCAACATAATAATACAATAATATTAAATGCTGGTGGTAATAATTTAGATAGTCAAGCAGATAGTAGATTTTATGTAGAACCAATAAGAGAGATATCGAGTAATAATATTTTAATGTATAATCAGACGTCAAAAGAAGTTACATTTGTGGACTCTAGTCAATTATTAACAACAGGAAATTTATGGAGTTTAAATGGTAATAAAATATATTATAATACAGATAATGTTGGTATAGGTACAAATAATCCTTTATATACATTAGATGTAAATGGGGATGAAAATGTAAAAAATGATTTATTTGTAGCTAAAAGCGCCACTCAAAGTGTTATATCTAGTGATAATCATATATATACAAGAAATACAAATTTAATTGATTCATTAAAAATTACTTATGATACCTTTATGGATAATATTTGGAAACCTATGATTCAATATAATCAAGATGGAACAGGAATATCTTTTGCAAATAAAGGAGCTGCTAATTTAACTCCAACATTTTCAAGTGCATGGGGACCATCAGTTATACCAATAGCATATTTAGATATAAATCAAAATTATCTTCCAACACCGTTTGATCCGGCTGAAGGAGCATATCAAGGAATTGCAGAACGTCCATATATAGCAAATCCAAGTGCATATTTTACAATAAAGTTTTCTCAACCACATGATAATAATAGTACAAATGTAGGGATCGATTGGAAAACCTCCTCATTATATCCACAATATGGAGGAACATTTAAAAGTGGTTTTGGAGCAATTACACAACAGTCGATAACATTTGAAGTAGGATATATAGATAATTTTAAAAGAAATCCAGGAAATGATTATAGAAAACCAAAACCATTTATTAAAGTAATACATACAAATATAGGTAATCTAAAAACTTTAAATGGAGTAACAACACATAATGGTGTAGATCCAGCAGATATAGATGCATATACACATGATGGTAATTATGGAACATCTGGAGGAGGACATAATAAATATTATGGTTGGACTGTAAATACGCCAAAAATAGGAGGTTTATTTAGAATAATTTTAGCAGAAGGATGTCCGGGTCTTCCAGCAGATAATGATATACAAAATAAAATATGGTTATTGGTAGAACAACAATGGAATATAGAACCTTGGCAGATACTTCAAGGAGTTGATAATACAAAAATTATAAAAAGTTTGGTAGGAGATCATATAATAGATGTACGAATGTATGCTAATAATTTAGGAGATATAAATTTAAGTCGTGGTCCTCCGAATAATAATGAATATAATACAGATTGGCAATTAGTATTAGAAAAAGAATTACATATAGGGCGACGTTTTAATTGGACAAAATTTGTTTTACCGATGGGTTCATATGCTTCACCTAATATATTTAATGTACCATCAAATGTTCCGGTAACAGATGTATCATTTACACTTATGGTAAGTGGTACTCCTGTACCGAATCCATTAACGGGTGTATTAGATTATGCGTATCCAGAGATAGAACCAGGAACAGCAAATTTATGGGAAGTATGGTTAAATTTAAAAGATTGGCCATATGGAATCACCACAACTGAAGAAGTATTTGAAAATAATGTTGATATATGTGGTAATGTTATAATAGACGGAACTACTAATGCTCAAGCTATTTTTGCTACAGATATAACTTGTAATAATTTAGATGCATTAAATTCTATAGATGTTGGACCAAATCAAAAATTAACATTCACAGAAAACAGTATTGTAAGTACAGTTACAGCAACAGGGTGGGCTCCTACTGTACCATCAGCACCAGGATTCTTATTTAAACCTGGGCTAGAATTAAAGGCAGAAAATTTCTATTTTGACTGTGTAAGTACAGATACAACACGAGGATTTATAGTATCTCTAGCAAGAAATGATGGCGATTCTATTTTTAGAATAGTAGATAATAATAATAATTCTAGTATATCATATGGTGGATATTCATTATTTCAAGTTGAAGGTAGTGGATTAGTACAAACACAAAATATTGAACCGTGGACAGATATGTGTTATAATTTGGGAAGTTCACAACCAAAACGTTATAAAAATTTATATATAGGAAATATTGATGCTAGTGGAAATATTGATACTACTGGTAATATTACCGCAGATGGAAATTTAGAAATCGGTGGAACTGCTAATATTACAGGACACACTACATGTAATGATATAAGTTGTCAAAATCTTGATGCTACTGGATTAATTACAAGTATAGAAGATACAACATTTGTAGAATATAAAGAATATTCTTATCCAGCTTCATCAACCACTTCTTGGATATTAATTGCTAAAACCAATGATACAAATATTACAGGAGGACGCGATACAGCCAGAGGCCTCTTTATAATTGATGACAATACTTCAGGAAGACGACAACAAGTAATATTTTATGCAGGAACCAGTTATGCTCGGGGTAATTATATTAATGTACTGGCTAACAATTGGTACTCAGGACCTCCAATAAAAGATATTAAAATTGAAACAAATGGTACATATGAAGGCGCCAATATTTATATACAGCATTACCCCAATGCATTGGCTACAAATTATATATATGTTCGTTTATATGAAAATACACGGACCACTAATACAGGAGGAAGATGGGTATTAACAGATGTTTCTCATAACTTAACATCACCGGATGAAGTAAGTGTAAATTTAACATATAATCCAAGTGGTAATAATGCAAATTCTATAAGTTCATTAGATACAGTTTTTAATGGAGATATATCTTTTAATGGCGATATTTCAATGAATAATGTAACAATTAATACATTAAATGGTCAAAATATAAATAATATTAATTTAATAAGTCAATTAGAAACAACATCTGATACTCCGAATACTTCAAGCGCACCTTATGTATGGGGAACTAATTATATTCAGCAATTAGATCCTGCAAATGTTAATTTAGTAGGTAGTTATAAACAAATACGGACAGCATTTTATAATAGTGGTCCTATAAATAATATAATTTCATTTGGACCACCTAATAATCTAAATACCTTAACCTCATATTTTGGAGTTCAACCTCCGTGTAGTGGTGGTGGAGAATTATTTGAAATAGGAACACCATTAGTATGGGATTTACCAGCAGCAAATTATGATGCAACATTTCATACTTTTACTATACCTGATCTTGTAGAAAGAACTTTAATGAGAATAGAATTTAATATAGATATATTTTTTCCAAATGTAAGTAGTACATCTTTTCCCGATCCACCTAATTATATAGATAGAGTTTACAATGTACGATTTTGGGTAGGTAAAGATGTTGGTTCAAATCCACCCGTAGAGGGAAGTGGAAGTGGTCCGACTGCTTTTTTACTATCAACATTTTCTCCAAACTATTTTGGACTAAATTCAGGTGAACCAACATTTTCACACAGTGCTTGTATAACATTATTAGGAGGTGACAATACATTAACTAATGCAGATTTTAGAACAAATGATAGATTTTATTTTACAGCACAAGCTAGTGGAACAGCTGGACTATGGGCACGCGCACAAAATTTTCGTATAAAAATTACATGGGAGGGTGTTAATTAAAAATATATATATTTTATATTTTTTTATTATAATATATATATATATAATGCAGAACGATTTCTTTGGATACATGGGTCCTTTAGAAAAAAAATATTGTGATATATTCTTTGCTTTAGGAGTTCTTTCTTTAATATCTCTAGTTTTAGGCGTAGTACTTGGATTAATGAATGTTATGACTCATAAAAATAAAATCCAAGGATTTATGCATTTAATAGTAGCTACAGTTGGTCCACTTATTTACTATTTAGTAAACAGAATATTATACCAGATGTGCAGCAAATCTCTTTAGATAAAATATACTAGTTATAATTTATATATAAAATAACTAGTATTTATTCAACAGTTATAATATTATTATCGGTTTTGTTTGCAAGTTGTGTTTTTTTTACAGGACAGCCTCTCATATGTGCACTTTTAGCTTGATGATTTTTAGCAATAAATCCACAATATTCGCAAGTAATTTTGCTACTACTACTGGAATATTTACTAGATAAGTATTCTTCTAATGTAGGAATTTTTAGTTCATCAATTTGTTTTAAGAATTTTTGATTAAATTCTTTAGCAATTTTTACAAGAGCTAATTTAGAATGTACAAAAGACTGGAATTCAGTATTAATAGCAGTTAGTTTTTCTTTACTAATACTATCAATTTCACTAGTTTGATCTATACAGTCTTCTAATTTTTCATAAAAATTGTCGATTATATCAATTGCGATCTTAATTTTATCTGGGTCATTGTTTACTTCGTGTACATAGACTAATACATTACCATCATGAATATTAATTTCAAAATTTTCTTTTCCAGCAATCCCATAATTTTGTGAAAGAAATACTCCACAACAATTTTGTGTTTCAATATCATGAATAAATTTTTTAATCTCTTCTTGTACAACATTTTTGTTCCA
>MDTG01235662.1_pt1 | contig 12359 bp, 10 predicted proteins | sample 811421 | NCBI WGS metagenome assembly MDTG01 (sample SAMN05326645, study PRJNA326480) | marine metagenome | isolation source: seawater | place: Pacific Ocean: South East | collected 2011
ACCTTTTTTTATTGAAATGGATCCATACCTCATTGCAAGCGCAACAGGAATATCAATCATTTTTTTAACTTTTTCAAGCAAACGCTGTGATAAAACTATAAGTGGAGAACCTTCTTTCCACCAAATTTTTTTGTATGCGGCAGCAGATTTTTTAGGCCTAAAATTTAAAATTATTCCCTTAACTAAAATATATCTAAACAAATAACTTTTACCTATAACTCTTTTATCCATCAAAAACTCATCAAGGTACTTTTTTACATCACTAACCTTAGTACTGTCCGGGGATCCAAGATTTATTAATAATAGCCCTTTCATATTTAAATAGTTTGTGAATATGTTCCTACTCCAGTGTTAAGCATCGGATCAAATTTCATTACTATATTTCTTATCACTAACCTTCCACTTAAATTCACACTAATAGTATCATTTTTAAACTGCATCAAACCATCTTCAATAAAATCCTTAAATTTTTCAAGTGTAAAATCTAAAACTGCATAAACCTTTTCAATTGAAGTTTTAAATTCTTCTGCAATTAAATTAAAATCAACATAATAATTACACATGACTGAATTTATAACATGTCTAATTACCTTTTCATTATAACTTAAAGAATATCCACGATATACAGATAAATTATTCTTCTCAATGCTACGAATATATTCCATTGTATTTTTAAAATTTTGACTGTAAGCTGAATCTAATTGAGATATGGCTGATGCACCAAAACCATACACTTGCCCAGTGGTTTCCCTTGTACAATAACCTTGAAAGTTTCGGTGTAATTTTTTTTCATTTAAAGCAATTGAAAATTCATCATCAGGTTTTGAATAATGGTCCATACCGATAGAAATGTAACCAGCTTTTGTAAGTTGATCATATGAGTTCTCATACATTTTAGCTTTGCTTTCAGATGATGGAAATCCAATTTCTTCTAATATCTTCTGCCTTGGTAAAACTGAAGGAACATGAGCGTAAGAAAATGTAACTACTCTATCAGTTCCTAAGTTTATAGCTTTATCAATAGTAGTTTTAAAACTGTCAACTGTTTGTAATGGCAGTCCGTATACTAAGTCAATATTAGTTCCTGTAAATCCTGAATCTTTTATTTTTTTTATTAGGTCTTCCAAAGGTCTTTTTGATGTCTTTCTATTTATAGCATCTAAAACATCTTTTCGAAAATCCTGGATCCCAACAGATATTCTGTTAAATCCAAACTCTTTCAAGAGATCAATATGTCTAAAATTTAAATGCGCAGGATTACATTCTATAGCCATCTCATAATTTTCAGAAAAATTAAATCTCTCTTTTAATTTAAGAGTTATCATCTCAATGAACTTATAAGAGATAGCATTTGGGGTACCCCCACCCCAATGAACCTGAGTTAAATTTCTACTATGGTCTAATCTATCCGCTACAAAATCAATTTCTTTATTAACGGCGTCTACATATCTTTCTAAGAAAGGACGTGAAAAACCAGTTTCAGTAGTACATCCACAAAAGTGACAAATTTGTGGACAAAAAGGTACATGAATATATACTGAAATATTCTTTGGGTTCTCAGTATTAGATAATTCTATACTTTCTATATAATTTTTGTTCCCATAATTTTCATTAAAAAAAGTTGCTGGGGGATAAGAAGTATAACGTGGCCCAGACTCATTATACTTTTTTATTAATTTTCTATAATTGTCAATCATTATATTCTATTCCAATTAGATTCTTTAACCCATTTAACAACATGCTTAACTTTGACATAATCAATATCTGGTAAGAACCCATGCCCTAAGTTAAATATCCAGTCACTATTTTTTTCACCAAAATTTAATAAACTCTCTAAATAAGCATCTATATCATCATAGGAAGAATAAAATAATCTCGGATTCATATTTCCTTGAATTCCTACCTGCTTATCAACAATATCCCTGGCATAATCAAGAGATAGATTCCAATCGATACTAACAAAATCACAAATATCTTTATTTATATACTTTAATCCCTCATTAAAGTTTTTAGGAAAAAATATAGTAGGTATATTTTTTTCTCTAGCAGCATTTAATATTCTAGTTGATAGCGGTAATACTATTTTCTTATATAATTCAGAAGGAATTATACCACAGTAAGTTTCGAATAACTGAAAACAATCAATTCCAGAGTCTGCTTGCCCCCTTACATATTCAATAGAAGCATCAGTCAACATTTCAAGTAAATAAATACTTTCTTTTCTATTAGAATAAAAAAACTTGAGAGCATTATTAAAACTTTTATCTTTTTCATTACCTCTAAACATAAAAAGAAATGTGGTAAGGGGTCCACCACAGAACCCAATTAAAGGTATTGTCGAATTATTTACTTTAACTTCTTGAATGTTAGAATAAACATGATCTAATTTTGAAGAATCAAATGTTAAGGAATTAATATTGTCGGCAGTTAAAGGGTTATGAAATTTTGGTCCATTATCAGTGAATTCTAATTTCATACCGATAGACTCAGGAATAATTAATATATCAGAGAAAAGAATAGCTGCGTCAACACCTAAGTCCTCTATTGGCATGAGAGTAACTTTTGATGCTAATTCTTTATTCTTCATCAAGTTGTCAAAACTATGAGACAATTTAAGTTTCTTATAAGAAGGAAGAATTCTTCCGGCTTGTCGCATAAACCATACAGGAGGCCTATGTGTTTTTTTCTTATTTAATGTATCCAAAAAAATAGAACTCATTTTTATAAATTTTTTAGAGCAATTTTATTTGATTCAATTATTTTTTCAATATCCGACTCACTAATAGATGAGGAAAAAAAACAACACTCATACTGAGAAGGTGGTAAATATATACCCATATCTAACATGTTTTTAAAATACTTTGCATATTTATCTGTATTACATTTTAAAGCATCATCAAAATCTGATACTTTATCACCATCAGTAAAAAATAATGTCATCATTGAACCAACTCTATTTATGACAGCTTTTGAATTCGTATCTTTTATATTATTTAAGAATCCATTATGAATTTTTGATGAAATGTTTTCTAATTGATCAAAGATATCTTGATTCAGTCTATTTAATACAGACAACCCTGCATTCATTGCTAGAGGGTTTCCTGATAATGTTCCTGCCTGATATACAGGGCCATTGGGAGCAAGAGAATCCATAATTTCTTTTTTTCCACCATATGCGCCAACAGGTAAACCTCCTCCAATTACTTTTCCAAATGTAGTAATATCCGGCTGTACATTATACAATTCTTGCGCCCCACCTGAAGCTACCCTAAATCCCGTCATGACCTCATCAAAAATCAGTAAACATTTATGCTGTTCTGAAATTTCTTTTAATTCGTTTAAAAAATTAATATCTGGAGTAACTAAACCCATATTACCAGCAATAGGCTCAACAATTATTGCTGCTACTTTATCTAAATTATTTTTCAATATATCTTCAACTGATTCTATATTATTATAATCAGCAATTAAAGTATCTTTTGCAATATTCTTTGTTACCCCTGGACTATCAGGTAATCCGAGTGTAAGTGCCCCAGATCCTGCTTTAATCAAGAAACTATCTCCGTGGCCATGATAGTTTCCTGCAAATTTTATAATCAGCTCTCTTCCAGTAAAGCCTCTAGCAAGTCTTATTGCACTCATAGTAGCTTCTGTTCCTGAATTTACCATTCTAACAGATTCAACAGACGGGACCATCTCAATAATTTTTTTTGCCATCTCAGTTTCAACTAGTGTCGGAGCGCCGTATGATGTTCCTTTTTGAGCGGTTGAATTAATTGCTTCAAGGGTTTGATGGTCAGAATGACCAAAAATTAAAGGACCCCAAGATGATACACAATCTATATATTCATTACCATCAATGTCATAAAGTTTACTGCCAATGCCCTTATCAAAAAATATAGGATCACATTTGACACTTTTAAATGCTCTGACTGGAGAATTTACCCCTCCTGGGATTACTTGAAGGGATTCTTTAAATGCCTGAATACTTTTTTTATACATTCTTATTGATTTTTTCAGCAATTTCTAAAGCGTGATAGGTGATTATCGCAGTTGCTCCAGCTCTTTTCATTGAAATTAAAATTTCAAAAATTATATTTTGTTTTTCTATCCAATTCTTTTCGGAAGCAGCAGATACCATTGAATATTCACCACTTACGTTATATGCAATTATTGGAATGCTAAATTTATTCTTAATTTTATTGATTATATCAAGATATGATAAAGCGGGTTTAATAATTACTGCGTCTGCACTTTCTTCTATATCTAATTCGACCTCTCTTATAGCTTCAGAGGAGTTTTTAAAATTCATTTGGTAAGTTTTTCTGTCTCCTTTTGATGGAGTATTATTTGCAGCATCTCTAAAAGGACCATAAAATGCCGATGCGTACTTTATACTGTAGGAAAATATTGGAATTTTCTGGAAACCATTTTTATCTAACTTTTTTCTTATGTTTAAGACACGTCCATCCATCATATCAGATGGTGCTAAAACATCTGCCCCAGCCTCAACAAGTGAAATGGCTTGTTTTGATAAGTTATCAACCGTTTTATCGTTATCGACATCTCCATCTATAATGGAACCACAATGTCCATGAGTGGTATATTGGCAATTACACAAATCTGCAATCACTAAAATACTAGGATAATTTTTTTTAATAAACTTTATTGCATTTTGGACTACTCCATTAGAATTATGTGAGACTGTCCCGTCTTCATCTTTTTCTTTTGGAACACCAAATAAGATAATGCTCTTAATTTTTAAAGAAATAATTTTATCACAAATTTCATTTAGCTGGTCAACAGAATATTGGTATTGTCCAGGCATAGATTTAATCTCATTTTTAATATTTTTTCCATCACAAACGAAAATAGGAAATATAAGATCATCAACTCTTAAATGAATATCCTCTACCATATTACGGATAATCGGATTATATCTTAGCCTTCTAAGTCTTGTATTTGGGTAACTCATTTTAGTTGGTTTTTAAATTAGATATTATTGATGCTGATACCCCCTCGTAACTTTGCATTTTAGAAGTAATTAAAGGATTATAACCTCTTTCTTTGATACAAGAGGATGTAGTTTCTCCAATGCTAATTATTGAAGTTTTATTTACATCATAAAGATTTTCAAAAGATAAAAAGCCTGAAGGACTGGTAAATACTGTTAGAGTCTCTTCTTTATCAAGTAATTTTTCTAAGGTTTTATTCACAACTTCTATTGGCTCAGTGTTATAAGAAACAAATTTCGTCAAATAACAAATCATTTTTAGGTTTTCAAACAAGTAATTTTTTGCTAGGTTACCCTGAACCAACATTACTTTCTTAGAATTCAGCAGATTTGAATTTTTCAGGTCATTAAACAATAAATTAGAATAGCTTCTTTTTGCAGTAAAAATATTTTTAGTATTATATTTTTCTAAAATTTCTTGTGTTTTTGAGCCAATTGATATTGTAGAAATATTCTGACTTAGCTGTGATTTGATATTAGGATGCTCGAAAAAATATTTTACACCATTTTTTGAAGTAAATATAAAAATGTCAAAATCCTTTAATGAGAAGTTAGCACTTTCGTTATTAATTGAGGTTCTGATCATTGGAAAATGATATGTTTTCATACCCTTTTCTCTAAGAATATCAAATCCGTCAGTCTGACCGTCATTAGTTAAAATAATATTAGGAGCCATAATATTTATCTACACTGATCGAGTTTCGGCAAGGATTTTATCTCCTCCACTATTTAGGATTGAATGAGCAAGATCAACACCGATATTTACATTACTTGTATACTCTATTTTAAGCTTTTTTGTTATGCTTTCCTTTCCATCCAAAGATAAAACATTACCACAAATGACAATTATATTATTTTCTATCTTACAATATGCGCCAATGGGAGATGTACAACCACCTTTTAGGGTTTTTAGAAACAAACGTTCCTGTATAACACACTGCCTTGTTATCTCATGGTCAAGTTTAGATACCATGTCCTTAATTTCACCTTGATTTCTAGTTTCTATCGCAATTGCTCCCTGGCCAGGGGCATTAATCATCTGCGACTCATCAAAATAGTTTGATACTTTATCTAATAACTTAAGTCTTTCGAGTCCAGCAGCAGCAAGAATTAAACCGTCGCAATATCTTTCTTCCAACTTATTTATCCGAGTATCAATATTTCCTCTTATACTAATTACTTTAAAATTTGGATTAAGCTTTAAAATTTGAGCTTTTCTTCTGTTAGATGAAGTAGCAATTACAGCGTTTGATTTTAACTGGTCAAATGGAATATTATTTTTTGATAAAAAAGAATCTCGATGATCTGACCTTTTTATAATAGCAGCATTTATCAAGTCAGGATGAGAGTCAACTGGTAAATCTTTCAAACTATGAACAGCAATGTCTATTTTGCCTTCTATTAGATTTTCCTGTATCTCTTTTACAAAAAAACCCTTCTCTATTGATGTTTCGAGAGGTTCTCCTAAAAATTTATCTCCTTTTGTAAGAATTTTTTTTAGCTTAAAATTATGATTAGGGTATTGGGTTTGTAATTTATTTAGGACAAGATTTGTTTGATATAGTGCAAGTTTACTACCTCTAGTTCCTAAAATAATTTCTCTACTCATCATTAAATATTTTTTTAATAATCTCTAGAGCGCTTTTATCTTTCCCGTTATCGCTTGCTATTCGAATTTTTTTAACTAAATGATCTGATAACTTATTATACACCCTATTCATTTTGATATTGATATTTTCATCTTCTTTATTTGATAAAGAAGACTTCATACTCATATTATTCTGAATTAAAACTTTTATCTTATTTTTTATAGACAGGATTGATGGTCTTAGCTGTCTTGAGTTTGCCCACTCATCGAATTCATTTAGAAAACTATCAATAATTTTTTGTGACTTATCTATTTCAGCTTTCCTCTTATTATAATTTTTATTTACAATATCTTTTAAGTTATCAATGTTGATGAGTTCTATATTACCAACCTCAGTTATGTTATCATCAATATTTCTTGGAACAGAAAGATCTATAAATAATAAGTTTTTTTTGCTTTTCCCTTCTATGTCTTTTTTTGAGATGAGTGGGTGTTCAGAAGAGGTTGAGAATACCACGATATCAACATCATTTATTTTAGATAACATTTGATTATAAGGTATTGTATCTAAATCGTATGTTTCAGCAAACCTTTTACCTTTTAACTCTGTTCGGTTAGTTATCAAAATTTCTTTAACATCTTTATTTAAAAGGTGCTTTACTAAAAGCTGAGATGTTTCTCCAGCACCAACACATAGGAAGCTTGTATTTTTTATATCATAATTTTGTGATATCATTTCAACTGCAGCATAACTAACTGATATTGCACCTTTACCTATGTCAGTGTTTGATCTAACATACTTACCAGTCTCAAATGATTTTTGAAACATTCTTTCAAGTATTGGTCCTAGTATATTCTTATCCTTTGCAAAATAAAAGGCATCTTTCAACTGATCAACGATTTGAAATTCACCAATAATCATTGATTCTAATCCAGAAATTAATCTAAATAAATGTCTAGAAACTTCAGATGATCCATTTTTTGTAGAAACATATGGAGATAGCCCCTCGGAATATTTTTTGAACTTAACAAGACATTTCATTATTAAATGAAAAATCTTTTTTTCCTCGCCTATATGATTTTCATATTCATAATATAGTTCTGTCCTGTTACATGTAGACAAAATAACTAATCCTTCAATTGGACATTCGGATGAAAGAAGCTCGAAAAAATCCATTTTTTCATTATCCTGGAAGTAAAACTTCTCTCTAACCTCAATAGGTGAGGTTTTAAAATTTATGCTAATAAGACCTATCAAACCTGAATTTTTTGCAAAGCTAAATCTAAAAACCTTGTCGAGATAATAATTAATTAATAATTTTTAATGAGCCATTTGACAGATAATTATTTAGATTTAATCTAAACTAATTAATAATATTAATCAGATAATTCGAGGATAAATAAAATATTATTTGGAACTATTCTAAATAATAAATATAATTGCGAAAATTTTAAAATTAAATCTAACAAAATGAAGAACCTTAAAATATTAGTAATAATGTTTCTTGGAATTTTTCTCATAGCATGTGAGGAAGATGAATTAGAAATAGTTGATCCTGTACCAGTCACTCCCCCAGATACATATGCCTTTGAGAGAGACGGAGCTAGTACAGTTTCGTTTAGTGGACAGACAGCAAGGCTTGAAATGGCAGCTGAGCTTGGCACATCGCTCAACACCCCTAACAAAACAGCTGCAGAGTTAAGCGCAATGTTTAATGAGGGAACTGGCTTCGAAAACAATTCTTTATCAGCTTCAGGTAAGAAACTTGGTAATAAGACAGCCTCAAGTAGTCAAGCATCTTCGACGGTGAAGCCACTTTTCGACGCAATGATCACAGATGTAACTACAAACGTATTTCCTAATGTCGCTAATGACGCCTCAGCAGGAACACCAGGCACTTACACTGATCCAGGAGGAAGAACTGTAATCATCAACGGAAAAGGCCACGAGGTAAACCAGTTATTCGTTAAAGGATTGATGGGCGCACTAGTTTGCGACCAGATAATCTGGGGTTATTTATCAGCTGGCAAATTAGACGGAGGAACAAACAAAGCGGATAACGATGCCGGTACCCTTGTTGATGGGAAAACATATACTCAGATGGAACACTATTGGGATGAAGGATTTGGTTACTTGTACGGGCTAGATGCTGATTTAACTACAGCTAAGGTAGAAGCTCCTACATCTGGTAGTGATGTACTTGTTAGTAAGTATATGAATAAAGTAGATGGCTCAAGTCTTCCTGGTATTTCTCAGGAAATATATGACGCATTTAAACATGGTAGGGCTGCAATTGTTGCAGGAGCTTATGATATAAGGGATGAGCAAGCTGCAATTGTTTCAACTAAACTTTCACACATCATTGGGAGAAAAGCAGCAGACTATTTAAGTAGCGGGGCTGATAAAATTGATGCCGGTAAATGGGCTGATGCTCATCACGCCTTGTCTGAAGGTTGGGGCTTTATACTAAGTCTTCAATTTACTAAAAACGCTGATACAGGAACGCCATACTACTCAAACTCTGAAGTTAATAGTATGTTAACTCAAATAGATGACTTCTGGACGGTCGCTCCAGCAGATCTTAGAAGTATGGCCGCAAGTATTGAGGAAAAATTCGGATTTTAACGTCATTGCTCTAAACATAGTTTAATATTTAGATTTTCAAAGTTTAATGTCAAATAATCCTGACCAGTGTTGTTTTTAGACACTGGTTTTTTTACTTTGCGTATAATTTAGAATTATTACAAATAATGAAAAAATATTTTTTAGCTCTACTAATTGGCTTTGCCTCTATTACCTCATGTAATGATATAATAGACACCATTGATGTTGGACCAACTTATGACAGGGAATCGCTGTTAAACAATTGGTATAATTATCACATTTATCCAAATTATAATAGCTTTTCAAACACCTTATCAAATTTAAAATCACAAGTCGATTTAGCTAAGTCGTCTGAGGGATTTGACAAACTATCATTGAGCGAACTAAGAAAATCATTTATCGAAACATATTCAAAGTGGCAGCTCGTTGAAATGTTTAATATTGGAAAGGCAGAGGAAATATATTACAATTCGACAATGAATATATACCCCGTTAATACCGCAAGAGTTGAATCAAATGTTGAATCAGGAAATTATGACCTCCAAAATCCTAATAATTATGCAGCTCAAGGACTCCCTACATTAGACTATCTTCTTTTTGGAATAGGATCAAATGATACTGAGGTATTAGAAAATCTTAACAGCACTAAATATCTAAACTATTTATCATCAGTAGTTGATGAAATGTCGGAAAACACATCAAATGTTATTAATGACTGGGAAACATATAAAAATGAATTTCTAAGCTCTACAGAAAACACTGCTACTTCTGCCGTAAACCTCTTAGTAAACGACTTCATTTATTATTATGAGAAAGGCTTTAGAGCCAATAAACTTGGTATACCTGGAGGAGTTTTCTCGTCATCGCCAATTCCAGAAAATATCGAACTCTATTACGGAATGGTTTACTGTAATGATGGATGTGGCGATGGATTTGACAGAGAAGATTTTGGAATCCAAATGTCATCATATGCAATGACTGCAGTTCGTGATTTTTTTGAAGGCACCAATACATCCACTGGTACAAGCTATAATGTTTCTTTAAAATCGATTATAGGCGAATTGGACAGTAACTCTGGACAAGATAATTTAGGAAATAGAATTTCAAGTAAACTTAAAATTGCTAGCGATAAATTGGCCAATGATATCGACAGCAATTATTATAGACAAATAGTTAGTGACAATAATAAATTCTTACAGACTTATGACGCAATTCAGGAAGTTGTTGTCCTGCTTAAGGTTGATATGTTACAATTTCTGAGCATCAATGTTGACTACGTTGACGCAGATGGTGACTAGTATTTCGTATCGTGGTCAAGAAGTATCTAAATAAAACGTCTTCCTCATATACACTGGCATTTTATAGAATTGGTTTTGGCGCACTTATGTGCTATAGTATTGCCAGGTTTTACCTTAAAGGTTGGATTGAAGAGTTCTATATTGAACCTGATTTTCATTTTTCTTACTATGGGTTCGAGTGGATAAAGCCAATAGGAGAGTTTACATATCTAATATTTGTTGTTTGTTTTATATCATCATTATTTGTGATGATTGGACTTAAATACAAAACTTCAATTATATTATTCTTTTTAAGCTTTACTTACATTGAGTTGATGGACAAAACCACATACCTCAACCACTATTACTTCATAAGTATCCTAAGTTTTTTACTAATATTTATACCCGCTAACGCTACATTTTCAGTTGATAATATTATTAATCAAAAAAAATTCACAAATATTCCAAGATGGAGTGTTGACGTTCTAAAACTTCTTATAACTATTGTTTATTTATATGCAGGGATAGCAAAAATTAATTCAGATTGGCTAATAGAGGCAATGCCACTGAAAATATGGCTACAATCTAAATATGATCTGCCTCTTATTGGTGGAAGCTTATTACAAATGGAGTGGGTACACTATGCAATGAGCTGGGGAGGGATGTTATACGACCTCAGCATACCGTTTCTACTTATGATAAATAAGACTAGAATAATTGCATTTATTTTAGTTCTTTTCTTTCATGTTTTTACTCTTATTCTATTCCCTATAGGTATGTTTCCTCACATTATGATTTTCAGCTCGATGATATTTTTTAGCAGTAATTTTCATGAAAAAATAATATATCAAATAAGACAAGTAATAACCAAGGTAAGTAAAAAAGTTAAGCCAAAAAAAATCGAGATTGAGACATCAGATCTATATGTTATCTACAAACAAAATCTTACCTTATTTGTAGTTACATCTTTTTTTATCATACAAATACTACTACCCTTCAGATATCAGTTGTACCCAGGTGAACTTTTCTGGCATGAACAAGGGTACAGGTTTTCTTGGAGGGTTATGCTAATTGAAAAAATTGGATATACAAACTTTAAAATTAGAAGCCCAAATGATGGGACTAGCTTCATGGTTGACAGCTCTCAACACCTCACACCCTTTCAGCTAAAGCAAATGAGTTTTCAACCAGACTTTATACTTGAGTTTGCTCATTATCTTGGTGAGAAATATTCAACAGAAAACAATAAGGTAGAGGTATATGCTGAGAGCTTTGTGGCGCTTAACGGTAGACCAAGTAAAAGATTTATAAACCCAGATATTAACCTGATAAACGAACAGGAGTCTTTTAAAGATAAAACATGGATATTACCACTTGAAGATGAGATCAAAGGCATATAAAACAATAATTTTATTTATTCTAGCATCAATACATATAGTTAACGCTCAGAACAAGGTCTTTGGTTTAATAAGTATTGAAGATGAAAGCTTCTCAAAAGATGAAGTGTTTATTTATGATGGGAATAATAAATTTTTAACAACATCAAACAAAGATGGTTATTATGAGTTCTTGACCGATAAAGAGGAAATGAACTTAATATTTCTTTTAGTTGGATCCCAATATATCCAAAAAGAGATAAAAGTGTATAATGAAACTGAGCTAAATATAACATTTACCAAAGAAACAAAAGTGTTGTCAGAAGTTGTAATAAAGGGACTTAAGATTAGAGAGTTTCAATTAAAAAGATTGAAAGATGTTGAGGGGACATCCATTTTCGCAGGAAAAAAATCTGAAGTAATACTTGTAGATCAGTCAATGGCTAATCTCGCTTCGAATAACGCTAGGCAGATATACAACCAGATATCTGGACTGAAT
>MDTG01317215.1_pt1 | contig 12359 bp, 10 predicted proteins | sample 811421 | NCBI WGS metagenome assembly MDTG01 (sample SAMN05326645, study PRJNA326480) | marine metagenome | isolation source: seawater | place: Pacific Ocean: South East | collected 2011
CGAAGACCCGTCCGAATCTTCTTCATTATCCTTCCTGACTTTCTCGTTCTTCGTATCGTCGTCTTCGACTTCGACTTCTTCAATTTTTTCTTCCCCTTCATCTTCGGAAGGACACTTGGCGCACAACGTCTCGTCGAACACCCATTGTCCCCATTTAAACTTCTTCTTTCTCATTTTGATGCTCTCTGGCGTCCCCCCGACTTTCTCCCATACCAAGTAGTCGTGCACGTTATCGAACCCATTCTCTCGCGCGATACGTATGACTTGGTGCGTCGGCGACAACCCCACTTTTTTCCTGCACGGCCCACAGTTGCAGCAGAGATCGCACCCGGGTCCGCACGATTTGCGACATTTCGGGCATAGCCAACACCCACTCGCCACGGCCAAATCGATATCTTCCCCGTGTCTGTTTCTCAAACACATCCCGCAAAACTGCACCGGTCTCGAAGTTCCGTTTTGGCATTCGTCCCCGACGCACTCCACGTGCGTCTCCACCGTCTTTTGACGACACCAGTGACACGTCGTGCCTTTCTCCGAATCGTACACGCGACCTCCCACGGAATACACCGATCGTCTGGCGACTCTCGTCGTCGTCGTCGTCGCGTTTTTTCGCGATCGTTGTTGAATCTGTTCTCTATTTTCTTCTCTCGTCGGTGCGCCGTCTTCGGCGTAGTTTATCTTCTTCACGACTCGAGACGTGCGTCGTCGCTGACTTTCCGGTATCAAAACAGCTTTCCTTTTCTGTCGAGCGAATTTTGTCGATGAGAGGTAGTTTCGGTCGGCGTTTTTCTTCCGCAAAAGCGCGCGACGATTGTGGTGACGAGGGGAATAAAAAGCGAAGACGACGGCAAAGATGGAGAAAGCATTCGACGCTCGCGCGACGGGACAAAAAAACAAACCGCTTGGTTTTTGTTCGCACCTTTCTCGGCGTCTGCGATGATGATGATGCCGATTCGATGACGATTGGACGCCTAAAGGGAGCGGCGATCTTCTCCAATCCCATCTCGCGCATGCGCTGCATGTTCTTCGCGATCCTGCGTTCGCGCATGCGTTCGAATTCAGAAAGTCCCTTCCAATTCTCGTCGTCGTCGTCGTCGTTCTCTTCTCTCGCGGTGGTGGTGGTAATGGTGGTGTGTTGTCCCGGGGTCGTCGGAGGGGAGAAGCGCCGCATCATCATCGTATCAAAGTTGTTGGTGTTGTTGGTGGTGTTTTTTTATGTTTTGGGGGGTGTTTTTGTGTTGGACTTTGCGAGTGCTTTTTTGCGCTTTTTGGCGGGAAAAGACTTATAAAAGACCAGTTCTTAAAATTACCTAAATATGAAACCCTATACTAGTATTTTTAGGGTGTTGTAAGTTTAGGGTATCATATTTAGGTAATTTAAGAACTTGGTCTATTATGGCATCCATACGACATTTTTTTTCATCACTCTTTGAGCGAAACAACAACAACAACAACAACAACAACGCCTTTGTCGAAAGGAAAGCCGAAGAAGAAGAAGAAGAAGAAGAAGAAGATGCCGAAAGGCCCGTTCGCGTCCTCGGTCGGCGTCGGCCGCGCGGAACCGGAATGGGCGAGATTGAACGAAGTGACCGGTCTCTGTGGACGAGACGAGATGTGTCTGTCTGGAGAGACGACGGAAGCACCGATGGTGCTGAGCGAGGCGATGATGTCCGGGGAGTGCGGGACGGTGAACGTGCCCACGGGTGGTGGCTTTGACCTGCTCATCGTCGGGGCGGGGTTGAGCGGGGCGGTGATCGCCGAAAGATGCTCGAAGGAGTTGAACATGACGTCGCTGATTGTGGAGAAAAGAAACCACATCGGAGGCAACTGCTACGACTTTGTCGGCGACGAAGGGATTCGATGCTCTAAATACGGCGCGCATTTGTTCCACACGAAGTTTCAGCGCGTGTGGGAATACGTGCAAAACTTCTCGGAATGGATGCCATTCGATCACAGAGTCAAAGGACGAGTAGAAGATCAAAATAAAGAGTTGAAGTTGGTGCCGATACCGCCGACGAGGGAAACGGTGAACGCGTTGTTTAACGCGAACGTAAATACAGACGAAGAGATGCAAAAATGGTACGACGAACAACGCGTGGTGCCAAAAAGTGCAGATGGACAGCCGAGGAACGGGGAAGAAGCGGCGTTGAGCAGAGTCGGACCGCTTTTATACGAGGCAGTGTTCAAACATTACACGAAGAAGCAGTGGGATAAATACCCGGAGGAGTTGGACGCGAGCGTCTTGCTGAGGTTGCCATGTCGGATAACGACGGACGATAGGTACTTTTCCGATCCATGGCAAGCGTTGCCGAGGAGAGGATACACGCGCATTTTTGAGAACATGTTGTTGAACGATAAAAATATACAGATTCGATTGAACTGCGACTTTTTCGAGTTGAAGAAGGCGAACGCGTTGCCGAAACACAAATTGGTCGTGTTTACCGGTCAAATCGACGCGTATTACGCGTCTTTAGGGATGCCCAAGTTAGAGTACAGATCGCTCGAGTTTGAAAATACATACGTGGAAGATCCAGAAGATGGTTACTTTCAAGAAGCTATGGTTGTCAACTACCCGTCCTCTTCAGTGCCGTTTACTCGCATCGTCGAATACAAACACACGCCGAATCAACCGAGCGAACAACCGTTGCCGAGAGGCACTTTGATTGCGAAAGAGTACAGCACAGACGTTGGGGAACCATATTACCCAGTTCCAAACCCAGAAAATAGAAGTTTATACGAAAAATACGCCGCTTTAGCCGCGAAAGAGAAAGGCGTGTGTTTTGTCGGGCGATTAGCGAGTTACAAATATTTCAACATGGACCAAGCTATTTTAAACGCATTAGAGATGTACGATAACATGAAAGAAAACGGGACGTTAGAGCCCAAGAGGAGGCCGGAAGATTTTGGACCCGGGGATGGGCCTAAGTAAAGTATACGCATATGTTTAGATAGGTTTGTGATGTTGCTTTTTATGAGTAAGTATCAAGACATAACATAGTTCAAGTTTCCAACCGTGCGTCTCTCACCCTCTCTCATATTTATCATACACCGCGGTTCATATTACATCACGATTTACAGCTTCACTATTAGAAACAACGAACCGATCAACAAAACGCAAGCAATCAAACCACCAATTGCAACCGCCATCTCATCCCTCGATTTCAATGCGAATCTTCGTTCGCCGCACGCCGGACACCTTTTATCTTCCGCCCACTGGCCTTTCGTGCCGTCGTAGACGTACCCGCAGCCTTGACACACCCAAAGTTTACCATCGACGGTAGCGTTCGGGTTCGCCGCGAGCACATCCGCGGTCGGTCGCGACCCCTTTTCTGGTTTGGCCATGGCGACGATTTGGACGCGTCGCGGCTGCGTTTTGAGCGTGACTTTCGAGGATCGAACCTGCGACTTTCAAACGAAACAACACATTTTGTCAGTCTCTTTTGCTCTCTTTTTTTCTCTCTTTTGGGCGGAAAATCGAGTCAGCAAAAAAGCCGTACTCTCACGCGCGAGCGCTTTGTCGCGCGGTGCTCGAATGCGCGACGTTCTCTCGAAAGACCGCGGCGGCATCGAACAACGGGTCGTTTTGCGCGTCCTCTCGATGCTTTTATTCGCGCGCTTGCAGACCGCGTGCACTTCGAAGCGTCGTTTTGTGCGCGCACATCGAATGACGCCTATGTCGCGACGAGGTTTTCGCGCTCTTTTTATCCAAACGGGGACGAGAGAAGACGACGAGACCTTCCACGCAGAAACGCGAGCGCAGAAACGACGACGAAACCAACCGTACCTTATTTCTGGTCTGCGCAGTCACTCTCGGTCGCGCGAGAGACGCGGACGATAAGGAAGCGGCCAACATCCTTTGTGTACGTTTTTGAAGCGGTTGTAGGTTACAAAAAATGTGACGAAAAATGTCGTCTTTCACCTCTCTTTTTCTCGTCTTTCGAGCGCTCGCTTCGCGAGTCTTTCAAAGGTTGACTTAACATTCAGACCGCTTTTGGCGTTCGCGCAGGAGACAAAACTGGCGAGTTCGAGTGGAATGAGAGAGCTTGCATTTTCGCAGGTGCCTGCAGTGCTCTTCGAGAAGGACATGGATGATACCGTCAAGAGTCGCCGGTCGAAAGCGTCGAGCGCATCTCGCGAGCGCTCGAGGAAAGCGTCGTCTATTTGGATTTTGTTTTCGTCGTCATCGACGTCGTGGAAGCACAGACAGACACATGGTAGAAGAACGTGTCCAGTTTTTTGAACCTTTGAGCTTGTATACTGCGCGATTTCTTCAAACCATTTCGATTGGACCAGATGCAAAGACTCGTTCGGGTCTCGATTTCTCGAGACCACAACCAGAAAAGCATCAATGTCTAGACCAGAATCATCGTAAGCGGCGTACCGAGCGTCTTTGTAACAGTCGTTTCCAGAGAAATCAGTGATGCATATCTCAAGCGATAGTTTCTCTGTACGCCCGTCGTCCTCATCATCGACGTCGAACTCTACCCGTTTGGCGGCATAGTCCATCGCGACTGTTTTTGCCGGTTTCCGGAAAAGAGGCTGATGGCAAGAGGAAGGCGAACGGTTCGTGCAAAACGACGTCACTAAAGCCGATTTCCCGGTACCGGGGTCGCCAAGGACACACACATGCAACCGCTTTCTCTTGTTTGGGGAACGAATCGACATGGTATCTTCACAATCATTCCTTTATAATCTATGTGTGTGGAAAAGAGAAGACCAAGTTCATCAAAATATCTATTTTTAGATCGCAGCGCTCGAAGGTCCTTTTTTTTAGCTATCATTGCTGTTATTATTCTACTTCTTTTATCATTATACATTTTCCAACAATGCTTTCTCTTTCCTCGTTTTTGCATCTATCTTCCATGTCACCGATATCCGCATCCCGGCGCCATAATCTTGCCCAACGCTCCACACTGCCGTTAATATCGACACCACCGCAATCCATTCAAACGATGCCAATATCCTATAATTTCGATCGAATCCACCTTTCGGTGGCATGCGAACAACCACAAACATAAACATAGACAACGTACCTACACTACAAGCAATCAATTTCAACCACAAGTGTTTCTTCCTATAGGCTTTTGATTGCAAAAAATGCACATCTGAGGTCGTCTCTCCTTCTTCGGGATTAGTACAACGTGCTTCCTCGAAATTCTTATACATCTGAAACGTCAGCATAAACACCCACAACAAAATCCCGCACAAGAACTGAAACGCGCAAAAACCGTGAATATACACGTTCTCGTTCTTTTGCACACTCGCTACACCGGCTAAACCTATCGCACTGATCGCGCCAACGTGTCGAGTTCTTTTCGCGAATCTTGTCCACGTTTTCTCCTCCGTGTCGAAAAACGCGCGCACAAAGGCTTCTTGAATGAATGCGAACCCGAATAACAACACAGCTCCCTAAAGAAATATAAACTGATGAAAATGCCGCGTAAAGAAAATATATCCGAGAAAAGTGAGAGCTAACATCTGGCGTTGTCCAGACGATGGCCGCTCGAATACATAACACAACATATAACGTACCAGGTTGATAAAAAATCTAGAAATCCAAGTCTGCGGATCTTTCGTGAACGTGTCTGAAATAATCGGAACGTCGAAAATCGTGTCTTCCTTTGCACTGGCTAATATATAGCAAGCTAAAACAGTTAACCCGACGAAGAATACGGACACGTTGATGACGTCTGATGCGCGTATCTGTTCAATTTGGAAAGTGAGTTGGTTAGAGAGAAAATTTTGGAAAAAAGGGTGAAAATTTACTTACGTTAATGAGCAACTCGTAGTTCGGTTTAGATGCCAAAGACAACGATCTCGCGTTTACAGAGAGCCTGTGTGTGCCGCTCATGAGTGAGTGAACGAGTGCGTTCACTATACTCAAATAATGCGCTTATAAAGTGATAAATTTAAAGAAATTCCACCAACTAAAATTTTTTGCTCGATTCTTCTTCTCTTTTTGAAACCACCTCCTCGTGCTCGATGGAACATCTGGCGTAATCCATCGCCACGTAACTTATCAACGCGATCAAACATACCAACACGAAACGTATGTGAGCTAATGAACCTAAACTAACAATCAACTGCGACGTGGTTAATACGCCTAAAGCTGGGAAGAGTGGGACGAATGGCGTCGTGAACTGCGTATCGTTCGGTGCGTTGCAAAAGCCGTTGGTCGCCGGGAATGTGTTTTGCCCGTAGATGTGGAAAGACAGGGTGACGGCGCACACGGCGACTGCAGATATGATTTGGATCGCTATTGCAAGTTCATACGTCACCGAGTAGCTGAGGAAAACACAGGTAATCAGAAGATATCCAGCTCGCGAAAGCGCGGGCCATCTCGCATTCATATCGTAAAATTGAACATCTTTAGGGGTATATCTTCGTACTAGGAGCGCAAGATTGACTCCACAGAATATAGTCAACGTCCCAATGGAAACCATTTGTGCCAGAATACCGATATCGAATAATAAGGTCAAAATGCCGGTCAACGCCCACGTTAACATGCTCGCGTTGACCGGAGTCCCATACGTCTCCGAAATCGCCGCGATGAACTTCGGCATCAATCCGTCTCTCGCCATGGCCATGTACACTCTAGGTTGCCCAACTAAACACCCCAACAGAGACGTGACGATACAAAATATAGCCCCGCTACTTACAATTATAGCTGCCCACGGAACGCCGTTCCTTTCAAAAGCGACGCTAAAAGGCGCGTCCACGTCAATCTGTTCGTACGATACCATTCCGGTAATGACGCTCGCCATCGCGCAATACAAAATCCCACTAATCGCTAAGGAACCTAAAATTCCGAACGGCAAATCCCTCCCCGGATTTTTCGTTTCCTCTGCTAAAGTCGCCACCGTATCAAACCCAATAAACGCAAAGAAAACCACCGACGCGGCCGATACGACGCCTCGCCATCCAAACTCGGGAGGAATAAACGGCGTGTAATTATTCACATCGATTTCCGTGGAACCGACAATTATCACGAACACAATCGTCGTCATCGATAAAGCCACGACCACGAATTGAAACCGCTTCGTTTGTTCCATGCCTCGAACGATCACGAGTGTCATCACCGACACTAATAAAAACGCTGGGAAATCGAGTTCGATCGCGCGTTCGACAATTATCACTCTCAACGCGTTCGGTTGCACACCGAACAACGTCGCCAGGTAGCTCGTAAACCCTCTCGCCACCGCTGCACCGCCGACGGTGAGCTCTATCGCTAAATTCCATCCCGTGATGTACGCGAACACTTCGCCGAACGTCATCGAGATGAAGTTATACGCGCTTCCGCTCGTCGGCACGCACGTCGCAAACTCGCTGTAACACAAAGCAGTCAGCGTCGACGCGCACAGAGCGATCACGTAGCTGACGACCAACGCGGGTCCGGCGTTTTCTTTCGCCGCGGTGCCGGTTAAGACGAACACCCCGGCCCCGACGATGCCTCCGATGCCGATGACGATCAAATCCGTCGCGTTCAGCACTTTCCTCAACCCGTCGTCGATGCGCTTCTCTTGTTTCAGCGCGAGGAGGAAGCGGTTTTCCGATTTCAACGCGAACGCTCGAATGAGGAACCGATCGAGCCATGGAACTCGCACGGCTTTGGTGGGTGCGCCGAGACGACGACGCGCGTCTTTGATGTCGTTTTGGCGCGTTGTCGAAGGCATGATGATGATGATGATGTTTTTGGACGATGAAGAGTACCACCGCTATTATGAAGAAGAAATAGGGTGTTGAACAATTCCAATTCTCTTCACAAGACGACTTTACCGATGACGTCCGCGTTGTCTCTGTGGCCGGCGTCTCTTCGAGGAAACCACTCGTTCGCGCTGTCGCTCCTGCGAGATTCCGCGTGCGTGCTCGAATTTCCGATCGCCACGTGCGCGTCGAGCGCGCACTTTTACCGGTCGCTTTTGAGGGCGAAGCAGACCACCTTTAACGGAAAAACGTTGCCCCCCCGGGGAGAAGACGGTAAAGGGTCGACGCCGACGCCTGCGACAAACAGTCCTTCGAAAGCGCAAAAGCAAACACACGACGGAAAAAAGGAGAGAACGGGCGCGTTCGAATTGGAGTGCGTCGTCGCGACGTGCTTGTATCTAGCCTCGAAAGTGGAAGACACGGCGAGACGAGTCTCGGACGTGTGCAACGTCGTTCGTCGATGTCGACTGAGGTTAGAGAGAGAGGTCTCAGAGGAGGCACAGATACCGTCGAAGGGAGCGGACGACAACGAAGTCGTCGTCGTGGGAGAGAGTTATTACGAACGGAAAGATGTCATTTTGGAGTTGGAACGAGACGTGTTGCGCGCGCTCGAGTTTCAGTTGCATCGAACACCTCAACCGCACAAGTACGCGTTCGCGTTGGTGAAGAGACGATATGGGGAGCAGGGGAAGGCGGCGACGAAAGTGGAGGTGGAGGTGACGCAAAAAGTGGATGAGATTTTAGAAGCGGCTTTGTTTGGAGATGATTCAAATGCAGACAACGACGAGGAGAAGGTGAGCGAGTGGGAAGTGAAACGGGTCGCGGTAGCGGCGACGGCTTTGGCAGAGGAGATTTGTGGTGTTGGAATAAAACCAAAGTCCTCTTGGAGGAATTTGTTAGATGCAGACGGAGATGGATACAGAAAGGGAACAACCAGAACATCGTGTGAACGTAAGGAATCGATTATAGCCAGGATGCGCGAGGATGTGAAAGTTTTAAAGGTGTGGTGCGCGGCGTACGAAATGGTGAATTAGAATGCAGTTAGACCGTCGACGGTAGTAAATAGAGTATAGATAATAGTAAATGAGGTACCAAGGTAGCTTTTCTACATACGTTAAATAACGCGACACATCCGCGCGAACGTGTCATTTCCTTTTAAGGCGTGCCGAGCGGCCATTTCTTTTTCTACATGAAGTGATAAAGCATGAACACTATTTTAATTCCCTGGTTTTGCTTGCGCGTTCATCACATATCCGCTATCAGCCTCGCGGAATCCCATGTATCTACCCAAATAAACGTCTCGCAACAATCCTCTCAACGTGCTCGGGTAAAACGGTTTGGACAAGGTCCCACTCATTCCTGCTTGTTGAATCGAACTGATGTGTTCTGGGCCAACATATGCGCTTAATCCGATAATCAATGCACTCGCGGGTGGTTCGTTCTCCAACTCACCGTTTTCCCATCGTTGTCTGGCTTCGTTTTCCATCTCGCGAATGCACACGGTCGCCTCGGTACCGTTCATCTCCGGCATCATTTGGTCCATTAAGATGACATCGTACGGTGGGATCTCTCCAGTTAAAACATGTTTATACGCGTTGCAGGCAATTTTGCCGTTATCGGCGATGTGCGTGGTAACGTTGCACGTCGCCATGGAAACCGAGGCGACCTTTTGGCTCATCAAGTTATCCTCGACAAGCAAAACGCGCATGGATGAAATATCTAAATCCCAATCGGCTTCGTGTCTCAGAGACACCTTAGGGGGGACTTTTCGTTTATTCTCGGGAATTTTCAATCCCGTGGCGACAATCGCCGCGTCGTTTGGTGTATCTTCCTCATGAGTGCCGACACTTGGTTCCACGGGATCTGCGGTGGCGTCTTCTTCGATGCCAATGATTTTTGAGGAGACTTTTCGAAATTTTCCGGACGATGCATCTTCAAGGCTTTCTCTCACGCCTTCATCGCGACTTCCACTACCACCAAAATCTTGAGATTCGAGTATATCCGTGGGATCCACGTCGGCGTCTGTAGATATACCTGCCAAACGTTGAACGACTTTAAAAAATTCACCCGGACGAACCGGAGTCATGCACGTTTCGTATCGTTTCACAGACTTTAAAAATTTTTCTATATCCACTTCGGAGACCGACGCGCGGGCTCTTTCTCTTTGGTTCTCGTTGTTGTTTTCGCCGTATTCGAAATGACCTTTGTTTATTTGGACCAATTGTGATGGTGTGCCGAATATGCACATCAAATGGTCCATGTCGATGAAATTGGCAATATTTTCCATCAGCGTTTCCGCGTATGTAAACACCACCGGTGAAATCGTCGAATCTTTTTCATCCGCATCGAGTTCATCGATCGCTCTTTGAATCTGCTCTTGTGCCGCGTAAAATCGGCTGGTGTCTAATACTAACACGTTCTTATTCTCAATACCATAGCACTCCAACAAGTTTATCAAAAAGCTGTGACGCGGACCGCTGTTTTCGCACAGGATGTACAGTAAATCTTTTGGCAAATGCGTGACCTCTTCACCAGACCAGGAAGAAAATGAGTTTCCATCCGTACTACCTTTCACTCGATTAAGCGATAATGCAATCGTAAACGTCGTACCAAACCCCTCCATGGATTTGAATGTTACCGTGCCGCCCATGCACTCGATGATCGCGCGCGTGATAGACAAACCCAAACCGGTACCTTGTTTCCTCGTGCCTGAATCATCCGACGGTTGTGAAAAAGGAATAAATACCATGTGTTGTTTATTCTTGGGTATTCCAATGCCGTTATCATTGACGTTGAATTCCATGTGCACTTCAGACGTATCAATTCTGCCATTTACGACGATGTTTACGATCCCTCGTCGTTTCGAATTTTCCTCAGTCGCGCTATATTTGATTGCGTTGTCGACAAGATTCACCAAGCACTGGCGAATGCGAAAATAATCCCCGACTAAGGGCTCGCAAAACATATGTGGCGGATTAATTTCAAATAATACATCTACAACACGTTTAACACCCGACTTTTGTTGCGAGATGTCCATGGTTTGCGAAAGCAAATGTTCCAACGTGAACGCATCTTCAGATAAATCCAAACCATGCACAACGTTTTTATTCGCTTTCATCTTTTTATTATACTTGGCGTAATCCAACACTTGATTAATCAATCCCAACAAAGCTTCCGCAGAGGTCAAGGAATTCTTAATTAATTCGCCGCTAAAATTGTCCATCCTTCCATTTTCCATCGCCAACGTGTTGAACCCGATGACTGAGTTCAACGGCATCCTCAATTCGTGCGTTATGTTGAAGAAAAAGTCTCTCTGAAACTCAGTCAACAAGTGCAATTCTTCCAACTCGTCCTTCGCTTTACTATCAATCACTCGGATGTTCCCTTGACACAACAAATACGAGTACGCCGATTTCGTGCACACATCTGCGATTAAATACCATTCGTGCTCGCTATACGCGGTGATGAAATCAAACTCTTTGGCTAAAAAAACCAAAGGAAAAGAGCTCCAACATATCGCCTGCACCATTCCTAGCATGAAAAACCTTAAACGATCGTCCTCGTGTTCTACCTTTGTCGATAACTCGAAAAAACAATACCCCATTTCATACATGACGAAGAAAAAACACACAAACGCAAAAGATAAACTCAACCACCACATGTTCCCTCTGACAAAGTGACACAAAACTCCAAATATCAGCGCTAACTCGATCCCAACGACTGACGCATACATCGATTGCCTTTTGTGCGCGCTCTCCGGAAACGAAAGCGCCTGTAACTGAAACGCCAAAATGATCAGAATTGGTGTCGTAAACATCCACTCCAAATGTCTCAATATGCTCACCAAATTCCCGTCCGAACCGCGCGTCAGCACATCCTCCCCAAAATACATAATCAAATGCGCATAAAATGCCGTGCACGCGACATATGTCGCTGCCGCGCTCAAGTTCCTCCTCGGCGTGTTCGATGTCCACATCACGTCGTTTAAACCGATTAGAATACACGTAGTAAAAATGACGATGGCGGTCAAAGCGCTCGAATCGCAAACCAAACTCAAACCACCGAACGAATTCGATGACGACATCTCTTCTCTCGCAGACCCACCAACGTTCTTAAACACATTTCCAAGTCTATCGTAAAAGAACAACAACAACTTCACCTGCTCAGGGTTCTCCGCCAACAATTTTCGTGCGATTTCAACGACCACGTCAAATGCAAGCATCAACAAAATCAACGCCACCGGCGAGCATCCAACGCCGTTTACTCTCTCGTTCGCCAACGATCGATAGTATTCCTTCCAGTCCATCTCTTTCGCATCGTCTGGATCGGTCTTCTGCCCGTTTCTCTTGGCGATGCCCTTACTTTTCCCCGCCTCCCGGTCGTCGTTCTTTCCCTTCTTTTCTTTCCCGGCGAAGATCGACGAGGGTAAAATATCTTCTCGCTCGATGACGACTTGATCGGGCGGCGTTTTCGGTGTTTCGTTCCGGGGCCGCCGCGACGGAGCGATCGCGGACGTCGCGCCCGAACGCCTCCGCATGTCTCCCGTTCGAGTGCTCTCTCGTGGTCGCGTGCGTCCGACCTATTAGGACAGTTTGCGCGTTACCGTGAATGGAGATGACTCAAGACCCCCCTTCTTTTTTTGCCTTTTTATCAAA
>MDTG01092274.1_pt1 | contig 12358 bp, 5 predicted proteins | sample 811421 | NCBI WGS metagenome assembly MDTG01 (sample SAMN05326645, study PRJNA326480) | marine metagenome | isolation source: seawater | place: Pacific Ocean: South East | collected 2011
CTTCTTTCTTTGATGTGGAGGTTTATCATAATCTAAATTTAAAGAATTAAGTTTTCTTACATAACCATTTAATTCTGTAAAAATAATAGACTGTTGATCAATTATTGCATTGCTATCAAAATTTCCTATAGGTTGAATAATTTCACCTCTGTTTTTAGTTATATCCCAGAATTGATTAAATCTATATTTTTGTTCTTCTTTATCATATAATATATCTATAAAGCTATTTTCATTATTAACTACATTAATATTTATTTGAGGATATGTATTAATTTCAGGAGCATTATTTTTAGGTGATATATTTAAATGTAAATTACCTGATACTTGTTCTGTATTATAAATATAAGCTCTATTAAAGTTATGATCTAAATCATGCCATCTTGTTGTACAATCTACATGCTCATGTAAATTAGTTGAAAAGCCACATTCTTCTTCTCCTGTATAATCTACTATTTGTCTATATAAATATGATTCCATTTCATATTCAATACTTCTAAGTGTATTTACTGTTTGCCCAACTGACTCAACAAATTCAATTTCCCATGGATGTTGAACGCCATAATAATTAGTAAACAAATCACATCTAACATTATGTCTCCATATTCCTCCTACAAGATTGCTTCCATTAATACATTCATCTATCTTATAGGTACAGATTTGTGGATGAGGATTTACTTCTAATCCTATATATTGTTCATATGTATCACAATCTCCTTCTATACTTTCAGGACGAGTTTCACCCATAAACTCTTCACAATTACAAACTACTTTTACACATCTATTATTTGGTCCACAATCTTCTGTTGGATTACCACTAGAATCTATCATAGTAAAACCTGCTTCACAATTACAGTCTCTCTCAGTATTTTCTACTACTATATTAAGACCATTTCTTCCAAAAGAATCTACCATTGCATATCCCATTAGACCATCAGCAAAATTATTGCTCTCTACAGTAACCACTAAATTTTCATAATTTGGATTTTCATATGTTCCAATATCTATAATACCATGTGCTGGAATAAATACATTATCCCAAGTCCATTGAGGTGTAAAAGTTCCGCCCCATGCATTAGCTCTTATAGTTATATATTCCCATGCTTGAGTTGGAGTAAATATTACTTGATATTCTTGCCAACCATTAGGATCAGTAGCACTAATGGTAGTAGGTGGAGAACTTGAACATGGATCAGGATATACTTGGTTAGCTCCCATATCATTAAGTGTCATTCCTACACTTTGATTATTACATAAACAATGTGTTCCAGGACCATCTCCCCTGTCAGTTAAATCAGGTGAAGCCCAAAGAAGTTGAGCTGTAGTTGGAGGATTTCCATTTATGTCTTCATAAAATAGATTAGCAAAAGGACCAACTGTACCACAATCTTGATTTATTGACTCCCAAGAACTACCACCGTTATCAGTTATAGTTCCACCTTCACATCCATAAGGAGACATGCTTCCCCATATTTCAAATTGTACAGGATAACATGTTGGTAAAGACGTAGTAGAAGCACTTGCTGTACTAGAGCTTCCAGTAAATATTTTGTGAGCTGCAGCAGCAACTATTGTAGTGACATATGTTTCATTTGCTAGAAGAGGAGAATTAAGTCTTTGTGTTATTCCTTCTTTATATGCAAATCTATTTGAGCCTCCAATGCTATAATCAGCATTTTCTCCTCCGTTTACTGTTCCATCAAAAAATGAAGTAAAGTAATTTCCTGTTGGGTTAGCGAATCCCCAGCTAGTTAGATCTGCACTCATTCCAGTACCCAATGGAGAATACAATAAAGCCCCAATCATACCAACAAAATTAGTACCAGTATCTGGTTCTACACCTGAATATATTCCACTTGGGTGTATATCTGGTGTAGCTGTTATTCCATAATTACCATTAACACCATATTGCATATATGGTCCCATTGCCCAATCATTAGGTGCAGAACCACCCCAAGGAGATCCAGGACAAGTACTGCAAATTCCAGTTAATTCAGGATTTTGAACAAAGCTATTACCTGGTCTAGTATTATCAGTATCTATAGTAGTATCTACAACTCTATCAATTTCAAAATATTCTCCATATTCTAATGTCATAACAGCAGGTTGTGTAATGAAAGTTTCTCTACAACATACACCTTCTATTGGATCTAATTCATATCCTGGCGGACATAAAATTTCATCAAGTAAAAGATCTTTGGTTGTTAAGAAATGATCTAAACTTGCAAATGTTAAATCTGGATGCTAATCATGAAATGATACCCATCCTGATATTTTAGGATCATAACTTACAGTCCACGATACATCTTTAAAATATTCTTCATCTGTTAAATCTATTTCAGTTATATCATCTTCTAATGTAGGAGGTACACAACCTCCTTCTACTTCTTCCATACTTCTTATACATATAGCATCTCCTAACTCTCCTGGAGTTCTTTCTACGCTTACACATATTACATCAAAATCATCTGTTAAATCAAAATAGCGGTTATCATTATGTTCTTTTATACAATCTGCTGGACTTACAGGTGTTTCGTATATTCCATCATTTAATACTGTTTCATATCCATCAGGACATTGACAACAAAGTTGTTCTTCAACTGGAGGAAGTATATCACCTGCTATAGAATCTACAAATATATAAGAACCATATCTATTTTCTGCTTTATCAGTTCCTGTTCCACCACCATAAGGAAAACCACCTGGCCAACCAGGATATGCTGGTGCAGGATCTAAAGCTTTACCAGTAAATAGTATCCATTCCCAATCTTGACTAGCGTTTATTGTCCAAGCATATTCTATCCATTGATCATATAATGTTTCATTTTCAGTAATATCTCCAGAACTCCATAATAATTCTGAATCTGGATTTGCTTCATCAACATATTGTCCACCCTGTATAAAGTTTCCACACATAGAATTTCCACCCCATATTTGTAATTCAACTCTCCTGTTATCTCCAATTTTACATGAAGAATTTGGCTGTCTAGGAGCAGCTACTACAACAGTTCCATTATATTCTTGACCCGCTGTCATTGAAGTTGGATTTCCATTACAATCTAATATTTTTTGAATAGCACCTTCTTTCCATGCACATTGGTTTCCACAACTAAACTGACCTGCCTGTGGCCAACATCCACCACAATTACAAGGACATTTACCTTGTACATCTGGATTATCTCCAAAATCATTATATAAACCTCCACAAGCATGCAAAAATCCTACATAAGTGGTACCAGTATTAGGAAGCATAGAATAAATAGAAGGTGCTCCCCACCACTCGGGCCATGGTAATGTATCAGGTGTTTGTGTTACATTCACACAAGGAGTGCCAGCATAATCTTCTTGAAAAAGATTACCTTCACAATAACTTCCTTGAAAACATTCATCCCAAAAAGGTGGTACTATACCATTAGCAGGAGTACCTTCAAAATCAGGATTATAAATATATAATCTATTTTCTGTACTTGCTCCTGCAGTATCATCTGGATCATCACAACCATCTCCACATGGTGCAACAACAACTTCTCTTGTTTCAATTCTTTCCGTAGCAAGAATTCCTACACAATCTTCTGGAGTTATTTCAGTTATTATACCATTTGACCAATCAATTGAATCTACTAACATCCATGGATTTTCTAGATCTTCTGGACAACGACATCCAAGTTCAGCTGGTGTAACAGGAGGAACTATTGTAATCATTTCTCCAAATGAATCTACTATTGCATACCCCATACCAAAATCATTTTCAGTAGGTCCCCATTCTCTTGGAAATACTGGATAGCCACTACCTCCTTGGTATATTCCTCCACCAGGACAAGGCGGTGTATTGTTTGTAGGTAGTGTACCAAAACCACAATTATCACCTTGCCAATTTGGTTCTTCATATGTTCCATATCCAGTTGCTGCTTCAAAATTATTTGCAGCACCAAGATTTCCTGGACCAGAAACTGTAAAAGGATTATTAGGGTACTCAGCACCTGGAGTAAACTCTCCAAAACTAAATACATTGTCCCAAGTCCACTTAGGTTTAAAATCTCCACCCCATGAATTTGGTTTTATAACTATATAATCCCAATCTTGAGTAGGAGTAAATGTAACAGTATATTCTTCCCATCCTCTACCACTATAATCATCACCTTGTATTGGTGCATAGCTATCTCTACAATCATCATTACACCCCCAACAATCCGGATCATCAGATGTAACTGAAACTGCATTTTTACCTACATTAGTACCACCACCCAAAGCGGTATTACATATGCAATGTGTTGCAGGACCATTTCCTCTATCAGTTAAATCAGGTGATGCCCAAAGAAGCTGTGAATTAGGATCTGGATTTCCAAATTTATCATTATAATAATAATTTGCACTTACTCCAATTTGTTGACAATTTGTATACTCACCTGCAAAATTACCATTTTGACCAGTAAGTTCTCCACCTTGACAACCATATGGAGAATTACCTCCCCATATTTCTATTCGTATAGGCATGCAGCTATAATGCATAGTACCCATACTCTTATATCTATGCATGGCAGCAGCAGTTAATGTAGTTTGATATGTTACCCCTGCTTGAAAAGGCACGTTTAATTTTTGAGTTAGTGATTCTCTATATGCAAAAGTTCTTATACATGAATAAGTGCCATCAGAATTTTGTTCCCATTGACAATTACTTTCTAAACCTTCTTGAGTCTCACAAGCTGGTGTTTCTGTACCAGTTGGTCCATATCCCATAGAAGCAATACCTCCATAAAATTCATTACCATTTCTTGCCTTTATACCTGTTATATTTCCACCAACTGGTAAAACATCAGGTGTAGGTGTGCTACCTGGTTGACAACTACCATTAGGTCTAACAGGACTTTGTTTCCATTGGTAAGGAGAATTAGTCATCGCATTAAGACCAGACATATTAGGATTAGATATATTAGGTATGTCTGGAGTAATTATAATATCTCCTCCTGTAGAGTCACTATCATCTTCTATTGGGTATATAATAACCTCTGTCGTTTCATACCAAGTATTTGTATTTAAATTACAACACGTTGGTTCTAATAATATTTCACCTGTACCAGGATGTATTTCTCCAGCTTCATATAATGTAAAACCTTCTTCACATGAAGCTATTTGTTCAGCACCTGAACATTCTGTATTATTAATAACAAAACCAAATTCAGGATTATATTCAACACAACAATCAAGACAACACAATTCATAATCCTTTTTCATAAAGTAAACCAAATCAAAATTTGGATCATAAACTGATTGTGTTCCTATTCCTGAGACAGGATTATCTGCATCAACAGTTCCTTCTAATTCAGGAAATGTTTTTAATAATCTAGAAGGTAAATATGTATTAAACCATTGTTTCATTCCTGCATCAGCAAGATTACTTAAAGATCCTGTATAATTAAATATTTTACCTTGTGCTTGAGAAATAAAATATAAACCAGATGGTGTATTAATAACACTACGTGAACTTTCACAAGATGCATATTCATGTGGAAGATCTGCATTTACTACATTTTGTCTAGATCCTTGGAATAATCCTCCATCACCAATAGTGACTTTCATATCTCCTTGTGTTTGTAATGTATCTACACCTTGCCACATTTGTGGAGCTCTATGTGGAAATAATATAACAGCACCTGTTTTATTTATAGGTTTAATAGTTGTTACAACCTCTTTAAAGTCTTCTTTATTATTTGGAAGGAATATTCTCCAAAAATCTCTTTTAGCTTCATCTTGAGCTTGTAATGAATACATAATTCTTTTTGGATAATGTGTATGACAAGATTCAGCAATAAGAGGATCATAGCTTAACTCTTGTAAAAATCCATAAGATAATAAAGTACTAGGTAAATTTCTTATTTTTAAAGCTTGATCATATTTATAAAAATTACCATCTTTAATTATATCTGCATGGAATAATGCATCAAGATCTGTAAACTCTTGATTATCATAATGCCTTCCTTCAGGTTTGTCATCCCAATCTCTTTGAGCCATATTAAGTTCTGACTCAACAAAAAACTCATTTACACCATTACTATGTAAATAACAAAATGCATTTCTTATAGTAAATAAACCATTAGGTTTTGTAGCTGTTGAAGAAACACCAGGACCAATTGAAGTATTCCAGTTAGAATTTAATGATTGCTGTTGACTATCTCCTGATGTATCTGTAAATCCACCAGTTGTCATAAGACCACCACCACCACTACCCCATCCAGTACCAGGAACTTGACCATACGCACCACTAGTTTGTTCAGTCTGACTAATAGCATAATCATCCAATAAAGCAGCATTACCAGTATTTCCAAGAGTGTTATCACCAGTTATATTGAAAGTCTGAACACCAGTACCTATTCTATCTAAATTATGTAAAGCAGAAGGTAGTCCAGCATCATCTGGATTTGATAACCATTGAAAACTTAAATCTGTAATAGGTCTAACTAATCCTGCTAAATTATATTTATCTGAATTATACCAGAATCTAACAAAAGGAACATTTTGATGAAGTCTATAATCAAAGTTATAACCATCAGGTTCTCCTTGTAGAAAATCCCAAAAGAAAGGCATAATAACTTTTTCACTATATCTGTTTATATATGCATCACCTCCAAATAAAACAGATGTTCTAAATCTTGAATTGCTTTCAAATATTGTTATATTATTTGGATCTTCTTCTCCAAATTCTACTGTATCTATACAATTAGTACATATTGCATCTCTAAAATATGTTACACAGTCTATAGGTAATTGTCTTATACCTTGTAATTGTCCATATTGATTATCTACTCTAAATTTAAGTCCAACATAATGAGCTGATATATGTGCTATTAAAGGATTAGTTGGATTATTTAACATATATGGAGGTAATTCTCCTAATACAAATTTAGAATCATCTGCTGGAACTGATGCAACAGCATCAGGTCTTACTAAAAATTGAGTGTCACCTTGTAATACAACTGTCTTAGGTCTATGTAAATTATTTATTTTATCACTAGGTCCTATATTTTGAAATGCACTAGAAACATATCTACATCTTTGACTTTGCATTCTATATCTTTGACCTGTTGTAGTAGAATTATTTATAGAATATAATCCATAAGCATTATACTTATAAGCATAATCTTGAGGACTCATTAATTCATATATTAATTCTATTATATTTTGACCACCTGTAGTCATAAAATTTAAGAATGTATATGCCTTAAACATTATTTGTAAAAATCCTGGTAATGCCTTATTTCTACTACCTCTAGTTTCTACATCTCTTGAAGGCCCCATATGCCCAGGAGTTTGCATTGCTGCATTTTCATTCTTTGTTTTTATATCATGTAGATAATCTTCTTCTGCACCTGAAACACTATTAGGAAGACCACCACTAAATAATGAGTTAACATCTCCTAGTGGTGTAGTAGACATAATCATATCTTGTTCTTGACCTCCTTCCCACGCATTAGTAAAAACACCAGTTATACCAGAGCCACTTGTACTCATTCCGCCTGATCCTTCTGCACTCTCTTGTCCTGGTAAACCACCAGAAGCTATAGTACCATCAGTTTGAGCTGTTTGCATCTGTAGTTGATTATTTGCAGCATTTAATCCAGCTTGAGAAATATTAGTAGCACCTGCAGGAGTTACAGTAGTAGCAGCAGGATTTGGTGGATTAAGTAGACCTCCACCAAAAGGACCTGCCACAAATGCTGTTGTTGCAGGAACATTACCTACATTAACTGTACCTGCCATACCTGGAGCTGCACCACCACCACTTACACCTTGATTAGGAACACCTGATGTTGCTTCACCTTGTATTGTTCCATCTGCACTAGTAACGTTTATAACATCTTGTTCATTCCAACCATCTCCATCAGTATCATTATCTCCTTGTATATTTACATTAGCAACTCCACCAGTACCTGTACCACCAGTAGCAACAACACCAAATACACTAACACCACCTGTACCTGTTCCTGCAGTAGTATTTACAGTTGAATTTTCTTGATAACGTTCATCTTTATTAAATGGTCCTACATCTTGACCTATAGATAATGAAGTAGATCCCTTTACTTTAGAAATTTTTTCACCACGCATTTCCATAATAGCATAACCAGCACCAATTACTGCTGCTACAAGTGCTGCAATATCCCTTATAAGTTTATGTTTTGGATGTTCTTCTGATTTTTTAAATCTACCTAAAGAAAAACCTGATCCTATACCATAACTTTTAATTTCAGTGGGATTTAAAAAAGGTCTATCAAATGACGTTTCAGGTGAATGAAATGTATAAAACTCTTGTGATGTAAACGCTGAACCATAAGGCATATATTCATCTTGTCTTATAACTTCTCGTTGTGATAAATATGGATCTCTTCCTAAATCATTAAATGGATAATTAGGAAGAAGTCCTTGTACTTGTCCTGAAGCTGATTCAACATCTACTCTACCACCTGATTGAGTTGCATCAGTTGCAATAGTATATCTTCTCATATTTCTAGCAAGACCTTTTGCTATAATAGATTTATTACCTTTTCTATCACCAACTAATATTTCATATCCTGCAATATTTGGTATTGGTGTAATTCCATCATTAAATGTTGGAAATGTTATATCACTAAACTCTACACCTAAGATATAAATAAATTGACTATCATTAGTATTTCTTCTTGTACTCCAATGTGTATCTTCTTCAGGAAATTTATGATGTCTAATTTGATCACCACACAATTCACACCATCTAACTGGATCTGCAGCAGGATATCTTTCTGTTGATTCCCAATATCCCATTTGACCTTTTGCAACAATTATACCTCCATCATCAGTTACTTGACCTAGGTTTTCAATTGCTCCATTATCAATAAGATTAATATTCATTGCAGCAGTATTGGTTACTTGCCAATTTGCTGGTGTACCATCAGAAGCTATTACTTGACTTAAATCTACTGGAGCTCCAAGATCAACAGCATCAGCTTGACGCCCAGGAATATGATAAGAAGAAGATTTATTACCTGTATTATATACAAATCTTATAAAGAAAGCATATTGTTCATCTCTCATAAAAGTTGGTTTATTACCACCTTTTACATAATAGTCTGAAGGATATTGTGTAGAAACCCATTGAGTAGTTATATCATTTGCTTGACATTGATAATTAAAATCAAAATCTGTTATAGGACCTTGTCTTAATAAATAGTCATTTACAGAATACATTTTATCAGATCTTTCAAATACAGGAGTATATAAAGGAAGATTCTTTGCAGGAACTTCATTAGTTTGAGATTCATTAATAAAGTCAATATTAATATATTCTTGTTCTGTACTATATACTCCAACTCTAGTAGCTTTTTTTTGCATACCAGCGTTAGTGAATATAATTAATTCATATGTTTCAAATTGTGTATCTAATCCTGTAATACGAATATCTAATGATCCGCTATTTTCTTGATGATCCCATAAAGTTTGAATATTAGATTTAAAGTAATCTGTTACTTTATTATCATCTATCATATATGCTATATAAGCTTCATATGATCCATTTTGTAATCTACCACCATCTTTTGCTTTTGATAACTTAATACAAGGTATTTCAAAGATTGGAGCTAATCTTAATCTTTCACAATTTAATTGACCAACAATATCTGTATATATAGTACAATTGTCATTTTGAGTAGAATTTTGAAACCATGGTATATCATCTATATTAAGATATCTAGAAGGATTTAATCCATCATCCCAATATACAACCCATTGACATTCAAAATTTTCTTTTGAAGCACCTGTAATTAAATAACGTTTATCAAAATTTAAACAAGGAGCATTCACTAACGTTTCATATTCACACTTGCTATCATCAAATAAACCTATTTCACTATTTTCATCATCTGTTGTAAATACTACCCATTTATCTCCATATAAATGAATTCCTCCTATAATTGTATATGGAGGATGTGAACATATTAAATTACCAGGTTCATTACCTATAGTACCAGCATCACCTTTTGCAGAATTATTAATACAATTTCTACAATGAGTCCAATTCTCTTTACCAGTGAGTGCAATATCACCGTCCTTAGTCATACCTTTTACAAATACATCTGTATCAACATTAGATGTATTCTGTAACTGAGGTTTAGGAATATCCGGTCTTTCTTGCTTTTTTGCCATGATGCTTTATTTATCTTACAGTTGGATTGCTTTTAAACATGTTATAATAATTATGATATTGTGCTTTTCTATTAAGCTCATGCCATTTTTGATACTCTTTAAAGTTTGGTGTATTAACAAAACTTAAAGCATTATTTCTAGAAGATCTTAATTTTTGTTGAATTATTTGAAGTTGTTGACCAACATTCTCACCATCCCAAATCATATTTTCTAATATTCTTTCTTTTAATGCATATTCATAATATTCATTACAATAAGGATGATCTAAAACTAACAAATTTCCTTCTTCATCTTCCATAGCTCCTTGGTAATTTAAATATACTTTCCCTGATTCAAAGCTTGTAAATAAAAAACCATCTCTAATTTCTGCAACATCTACAGATTTAATATTAATATTAGGACAATCACATTGAACTTGTGATGTTTCTTTTATTCTAAGAGGAAAAAATTGAGAATAAGTACGGTATTGTTCTGCACCCATATATTGAATAACCATATATTCATTATTATATGTTGTATTACCTCTGCTATCTTTAGTAGGACAAGTTTGAACAACACATACATCTTTACATGTAGGATCTTCACAAGGACCTGTATCTCCTCCATCTGGAGCTGGAACATATTTAGGTTGGGTAGTATCTATATGAGTACCTGAAGGCATTGTTTGACTAACAGTATATGATCCGCAACTCCAAGCATAATTTAGATAAGCAAAATCTGCAGGTAATTTTGCCTTACTATGTTCAATATCTAACATATATTCTTTAGTCTTATGAATTCTTAAACCTAAATCATAATTAACTCTAGTTGCAACTTTAATTAATTGTTGAGGTTCTATTCTTCCCTCTAAAGCATGTGTTGAAAAATCAATACTTACATCTTCTAATAGTTGGTTAAATGTTCTATATTTTTGTGATACACTATTTCCCATTATCTATTTACATTTTGTTTATTATCTGAATCTTCTGCAGGAATATTCATTGTTGCCATTAATTGCTGTAATACTTGTGCTTCTATTTCTGAGAATAAGAATTCTGGTATATTGCATTCTTGTCTATATCTAGGGACACATTTATCTTCTCCATTGCATAACCATAAAGAAATATCTTCTTGAAAAATACCTTCAACTTTTACAGCTTCCCATTCTATATTTGGAAAATATAAATGACCATCTAAAAACCAAAAGTATTTAGTATTATTATATTTAAAAGAAGTTGTTTTAGTCATTGAGGTATATGTACCAGGAGCAGTTGCTTGTAATTCTACTGATCCATCAATAGAAGATACAGTTCTAAGTAATGGTCCCCAATATCCTTCCATAAAGGTTGGTAATTTTAATTTAGTACGTTTAATTGTCATACCGCTTTCTATTCCAGTACAACAAGCTTCTACTTTATCAACTTCAGTTAATTCTACAAAAGGAAGTGTTTTCCATACACTATTAAACTTTTTTAGTTTATTTGCAGAATCTTGCCTTCTCATAAGAAGTTGAGCACTCTTTTCAATTAAACTATATAAGTATCTGTCAGTAACAAAAGCATCTTGTATTTCTGCTTTTATTTGATTTCTGACTCTGGATACTACGTCTCCTATTGTTGTCATAGTATTTTATTTATTTTTATACATTTCTGCAACTCTTTTTCTATTTTCCATAACAATGTATTTACTCCACTGTTTAGGATAGGTTTCAGCCACAGCTCTTTTAAATTGTCTAACTGCTTTAAACTGCCATAATTCTCTATTTTTAAATCTATATTTAGTTGATAGATTGGTATAGAATATTTTAGCAATTTTTCCATCTGTTTCTAAATTCATATTTTGCAATACCTTACCATATTGTTTAGATAATGCATAATTTGTATTTACACTCTTTGCAGAAGGACAAGTTCCAATAAATAAATAACCGAGAGAGTCTGGTAATTCAACTCCTGATCTATTATTAATAACCTCTTCCCAAAGTTTTTTATTATATAGTTTAACAATACTTTTAAGCTTATCAGAATCTATATTAGCATATATTGGATATTTCTCTTTAAATTCATTAATAAGAGATTTATTCAATAACCCTAGTACTTTTTCTCTATATCTAGGAGCATTTAGATTTGGAGCTTTAAAATTACTTATCATACTATACAATATAATTTACAAAAAAAAGAGGACTAATGAAAGTTTTAAACCAGATAGATTAATC
>MDTG01190933.1_pt1 | contig 12358 bp, 8 predicted proteins | sample 811421 | NCBI WGS metagenome assembly MDTG01 (sample SAMN05326645, study PRJNA326480) | marine metagenome | isolation source: seawater | place: Pacific Ocean: South East | collected 2011
CATAAATCCCGCCAACGCCCTTGCCAGTAATGTTGGCGTCCAGTTTCAGCTTGCCATTGCCGGCTGGCAGGTTGAGCGTCGCATCAGCCTTGAGTTTGCCCTGATTGAGATCCAATAAGGTGGGCCAGCTTTTCAGAGTCTTGGCCAGAGGGTTGCCGGCGCGTAAAAACAGCTCAGCAAGTTCGGCCTCAATTGTCAGACCGTTGCTGGCGTAGCTGATTTTTGCCGGCAGTTGCAGGCCGCTATCGGCACTGAATTTGCCATTCAGGTTCAGCTGCAGCGGCGTGTCACCGGCATGGCCGGCACCTTTGATCGATCCCTGCCAATCCCAGCCCATGCTGTGCAACTGTTCATGTTGAAGGCGTTTGCTAGAAAGTTTGAGCGCGCCGTCCATTTGCCAGCTATCGGCTATAGAAGGCGTGCTTGCGCTGAATTCAAGGCCGCTGATGCTGGCTTCGAGGTTGCTCAGTTTTACGCCTGCGCCACTTAACTGGCTCAACGTGAGCGTTGAGTTTTTCTTGATACTCAACTCGATGGCCTCTGCATCGGCATAAGCATCCAGCTGCAGTTGCACTTTTGGCGTGCTCAGTTTGTAGCCCGTGTATTCCAGGCGAGGCGTGTCGGCAGTCAGGGTGGCATCGGTCAGTTGCAGTGCCCATGGCAGGGTGTTGGCGAGCGCAAGGTTGCCTTGCAGGCGGATATTGCTGGCCCCTTTACTGACTAAATCGAGTGTCAGCGGCAGTGAGCGATCCGCCAGTGTGGGCGCTATATTGGCTGCAGCCGTTGTAGGCTGGACGCGCAACTGCAAAGCCTCGACCTGTAGCTCGGCAGGCAGCTTGGCGAGTAGATCCGCCGACAGGTATTTAAGGCCAAGGTCGGCCTCCAGTCGCTTGATCAGCCAGCCTTGTTCATTGCTGTCTGCCGCCAGCGCCAGCTTGCCTTGCAACTGGCCGATCCCCGGTACAGGCCAGGGCTCGGGCAGGTTGGCTTGTACATCAACAGTGCCCGTTGCGCTGATCAGCTGATCAAGGCTGGGTGCGTGCAAATCCCAATTGGCCGCCAGCGATGCCGCGCCGGGTGCTTGTGGCAATGCGGTGTTCGCCGGCAATACCCAATGGCTGAGCCAGCGTTGCAACGTGGTCGCCTGATTGAGATCGGGCGCTGCCAGATTGCCGCTCAGCGCAAGGCCGTCGGCTGAATTATCCGCAGTGAAGTGCAGGCCGAGTTGCGGCTGATCGTCAACCAATACGCCAAGCTGGAGTTGCAGGGTTTGCGGGCTAATTTCCAGCTCGCTGGACAAAGCAATGCGTTGTTGCTGCTCTCGCAGGTCGAGCTGCACTTGCAGCTTGGCGGGCGAGTTTGCCAGTTTGTTCAGCGTTGCAGAGCCAAGCAAGGTGCAGCGACCGCTGGTGCAGGGCAGTGTGGCGCGCAGGTTGTCGATTCGGCCGGTGAGGGGCAGCATCCCGGCAATCTCACTCAACTGGTTGAGGACGCTTTCGGCGCTGGCTTGAGTGGTTTCCTGCGCCGTGCCTGGCTGCCAGTCAACAGTGGCCTGGCCAATACGTACATGTTGCCAGAACGGCGGCAGGGTGCTGAATTGCCGCCACAGCAAATCCACCTCGCCGAGTTCCAGCTGCAAGGCTGCACCCTCGCTGCCGTGTTGCCTGAGGCTCAGTTGCCCGATATGGACGCCTTGCAGCGAAACCTGCAGTCCCTGCCAGTCAATGTCGTCGATGCCCTGGCTTTGCAGCACGCGCTGGGTATTTATGTAGGCCAAGACAGCGAGCACGATCAGCAATACCAGCAGGCCAATGAGGCTGTGCCCAAGTCGCCGAATTTTCACAACAATTGTTCCATCAGGGCTTTGCGTCCTTTGCACGGCCTTAAGCGATCACCACATGGCTGCAAGTTTAGCCGAGCGCTGAATGTGCCGTGGACGTTACCGCATGCAGGGATACATGCCAATCGACGGGCTGTGATTCTGGGCAGAGCGGGGCGTCTGCGCCACAGGCCTCAGCACTGCCACCCTCAATCAGCCAGGAGTTATCCACATCATTGACATCGGCAATTAAGCAGCGGGCGGTTTAACTGCGCGCAGAGTGCACGCTGAGGGAAGAAATAGTGGCAATCAATCGCCAGCAATCGACGGGCCAATAGCGCTTTTAAAGCCGGAAGATTTTTTACCCGTCAGGCATTTTCGGTTGGCCGCACGAACAATTGTCATATTGTTGTGCGCGTCGTGTTGTCGCACTAAAGGCTAATAAAGTTTTTATTGATTTTTACGCGATGCGCTTGGGCTGTGGATTTCAGCGAGGTAGGCGATTGGCGGTGTAATGAGCCGCGGTTATAACGCGACTGAAAATGCCCTGAAAAAGGGCATCAAACAGTTATTTTAAATTGACTTGTGCACATAGAAGATGCGCCTTATGACGCTTGATTCAGTCCCGCGCGTAAATCCTTGATTCTGCTTAAACATTTTTTAAGTCAATGAAAAATATCAATTTTTTTTCTGGTGAAAAAATCGTCAGTTTAACCTCAGGCCCCGTAGCATCAGCGCTTTGAGGCATTGCTCCCATCTTACCCCCAGAGTTATCCACAGCTTCTGTGGATTGTCTTGCGGCATTATCGGTCCGAGCAAAAATTGCTGTTTGCAGGGGTTTACCTCTGAGAAAAAAGGAGTAGAGTTGCGCGCCTTTCCATCTACCGCTGTTTTCTCATGCCACGCGTTCTGCCACGTCTCACTGCTGATACCTCCAATGCCTCTTCCAAGTTGCCCACCCGGGTTGCGATCTGGTTGCTGGATAGCCCACGCCTTGGCCATGCGCCAAGTGTTAAGCGCTTCGCTGGACGACTGCTCAAGCAGCCGGCCCGTGAAGGGGAAGTGTTGGCGCAAAGCCGTCTTGGGCAAATGCTTTGCCGTGATTGCGGCAACCCGCGTGACCGTCGCATGGGCATGGAGCTGTTGCGCCACGCCGCGCGTGCCGGTGACAGCCATGCTCCGCTGGAGCTGGGCCGTTACTACTTGAAGCCACGCCACAATGAGCCACAGCGCGCACGCTATTGGCTGGAACTGGCGGCAGCCCGCGGTTCGCAAGAAGCCAAAAAACTCCTCGACGAGGTTTAATGAGGCACTGACGTCCGCTTGAACTACTGGTTATACTTCCAGTTATATTCAAGCGGAGATGCCCATGCCTTTCGATCTGCCTTCCTTAATGATCGGCCTCGCGGCTGCCGGGATTCCCATGCTCGGGCTGGCGTTGGTGATCCAGCGGCGCATCGTTGCGCTCCGCTCCGAAACCGAATTGCTCCAGGAACGACTCAGCGGCGCGCAACTGGCGCAAGCCGGATTAACTGCGCAGCTGGATGACGCCCGCCACGAGCTGGCTGAAATCAGCGAGATCAAATCCGACCAACAAGCTGAGCTGGCGGCGACCCGTCGCGAGACAGAACTGTTGCAGCATGAGCGGCAGGTCGCCCGCGAGGCGGCGCAATCCTGGCAAGCCCAGCGTGAGCAGCAGGAAGCTGAGTTGCGTCGTCTGGGAGCCGAACGAGCTGCGCTCAGCGCCGAGTTGCGTGAACAGCAAGACAGCCATCAGCAGCGTTTGCAGGACTTGCAGGGTTCACGTGACGAGCTGCGTGCGCAGTTTGCCGAGCTTGCCGGGAAGATTTTCGATGAGCGCGAAAAACGCTTCGCCGAAACCAGCCAGCAGCACCTCGGGCAGTTACTCGACCCGCTCAAGGAACGCATACAAGCTTTCGAGAAGCGCGTCGAGGAAAGCTACCAGACAGAGGCCCGCGAGCGCTTCTCGCTAGGTAAGGAGCTTGAACGCCTGCAGCAACTCAATCAGCGTCTGGGTGATGAGGCGACTAACCTGACCCGTGCCCTGCAGGGCCAGAAGACTCAGGGCAATTGGGGAGAGCTGATTCTGGAGCGGGTGCTTGAGCATGCCGGGCTTGAGAAGGGGCGTGAGTACCAGACCCAAGTCAGCTTGCGCAGCACCGAAGGCGAGCGTTTTCAGCCCGACGTGTTGATCTATCTGCCAGGCGACAGGCAGGTGGTGGTCGATGCCAAAGTCAGTCTCACGGCTTATCAGCAGTATGTGGCCGCTGAAGATGATGCAACGCGCCAGCAAGCACTCAAGCAGCATGTGTTGTCGTTGCGCAGTCACCTGAAGGGGTTGTCGCTGAAGGATTACCAGCGCCTTGAAGGGCTGCACAGCCTTGATTTTGTGCTGTTGTTTGTTCCCATAGAGGCTGCATTTGCGGCGGCGCTGCAGGCTGATCCGGGGCTGTTTCAGGAGGCGTTCGAGCAAAATATTGTGGTGGTCAGCCCGACCACATTGCTCGCGACGCTGCGCGTAACAGACGGTCTGTGGCGTCAGGAGCGGCAAAGCCAGAACGCCCGTGAAATTGCTGAGCGCGCGGGCGCACTCTACGACAAGTTCTACGCCTTTATCGTCGACCTCGATGAAATGGGCTCACGCTTGCAGCAACTCGACAAAGCCTATTGCGCCGCCCGCAACAAGCTCTGTGAGGGCCGTGGCAATATCATCAGCCGAGTCGAGAACCTCAAGCTTTTAGGCGCGCGCGCCAGCAAAAGCCTGTCTCCCGAGTTACTTGAGCAGGCAGCCGGTTTGCCATTGGAGGAATAACCTCCCGCGCACTGGCTGCACGCTTACTGCAAGAACAGCGCAGCCAGCCCGACTGCCAACCCGGCCAGCATGATCGGCACCGTGCGCCACGCCAGCGCCCGGTCGCCAATCAGCATGATCAAGAGTGCCTTGACCAGGCTATTGACCAGCGCCGCGATGAATATTCCCTGATAAGCCACAGTTGCGCTCAGGTCGCTCAATGAGCTGCGCGCCAGCGTCAGGCTGATGGCGTCGACATCGGTAAGCCCGGACAGCGCGGACACCAGATACACCCCGGTATCGCCGAGCCAGTAGCGACCGGCTTCGACCATGAACAAAATGGCCACCAAAAGCAGGGCGAAGCGCAATGCCGGCGCCAGCTCGAAGGGGTTCTTCAATGGCGGTTCGACTTCGCCCTGCAACTCTTCACCTGCGGTGCGAAAATGCAGCAGCGCACCGGCTGCATAGACCAACGCGGCCAAACCAAGCGGCAAAATCAGCTGAGCGAGAAGTTCACGGTTAACGGCGGCGGTGATCAGCAAGATGCGCGGAAACATCAGGGCCGAGGTGGCGAGCAGGCCGCAGGCGAGAATCGAGCGTAAACGTTTGTTGTCATGCAGGCGGGCTAACGTCAGGGTCATCGCGGTGGACGACACCAAGCCGCCGAGCAGGGCGGTGGCGACGATGCCGTAACGGGTGCCCACCAACCGGATTGCCACGTAGGCGGCGAAGCCGATGCCGGCAATCAGCACCACCATCCACCATGTCGTGTAAGGGTTGAAGACCTGCCAAGGGCCGTAGCCGACATTCGGCAGCACCGGCAGCATTACCAGCGAGATGAACATCAGTTTCAGCGCGCCGCTGAGTTCGGCAGCGGTAAGCTGGCCGACCACTCTGTGCAGCGGTTCTCTCAGGCTTAGCAGCAAGGCGATGATGACCGCGCAACCGGCGGCGATTTCGCGGTATTCGCTGACTGCCAGGCTGCCCAGAAGAAAGGTCAGCACCATGGCGATTTCGCTGCTCAGGCCGCCCGCGCCCTTTTTGCGCTGTTCACTGGTGTAGCCAAGCACAACAAAGACCACCAACAAGCTGATCCAGGCGGCAATGCCGAACTTTTGCGCAAACAATGCAGCCAGGCCGCCAAGCAAGCCGACCAGGCCGTAGGTGCGAATGTCGGCCACCAGTCTGTTGCTTTCCTCGCTACGCTGGCTCCAGCTGCGTTCGGTGCCAATCAGTAAGCCCAGCGCCAAGGCTGTAAGCAAATTCAGGGCTAACTCGATTGTTGGCGTCATGCGGGTGTCCCATCACCGAAGTTCTCCCTAGTCTAGCTCCGCAGATGAGACACAGCCTCGTTACACATCAGCGCAGGGTCAGGTGACGGCTCAAAAGGGCGCGCAAAGCAGCCGGTTTAACGGGCTTGGCCAGATAATCCAAACCTGCGGCATGTACCTCGGCGATGAGTTCAGGTCGCCCGTCAGCGCTGATCACCACTCCAGGCACGGGTTCGCCAAGACGCGTGCGCAGCCAACCCATCAGCTCGGTGCCTGTTTCGCCTTCATCAAGGTGATAGTCGATCAGCGCCAGTTGCGGTCGTACATCCTCGTTGAACAGCGCCTCGCATTCGGCGCGGCTGCGCGCTGTCCACACCTGACACCCCCAGCGCGAGAGCAAACTTTGCATGCCGGTGAGAATGCTGTCTTCGTTGTCGATGCAGATAACCTGCGTGCCGTTAAGCAGTTGGCCCGGTTGTTCCGTGTGAGCAGGTGCAAGCTGCGGCTTGGGTTGCGGGTTGCGCGCCAGCGGCACGGTAACGCTGAACACGCTGCCCTTGCCCGGCCATGAACGCACTTCGAGGCTGTGGTTGAGCACGCGGCAGAGGCCGTCGGCAATCGCCAGGCCAAGGCCGAGGCCTTTTTCGGCGCGGGTCTGATGGCTGTCGAGGCGTTTGAACTCCTCGAAGATCACCGCGCGTTTGCTGTCCGGAATTCCCGGGCCACGGTCCCAGACCTCCAGACGCAAATGCCCGGCCTGACGGCGCACGCCGAGCAGCACGCGGCCTTGCGAATAGCGGAAGGCATTGGTCAGGAAGTTCTGCAAAATCCTTCGCAGCAGGCGGATATCGCTGTCCACTCGCAAGCGGGTGCTGCGCATGTGGAAGTCGCAGTGATACTCGGATGCCATAACCTTGAATTCGGCGCCCAGCGTGTCGAACAGATTGCTCAGGGGGAAAGCGTTGCGGTCCGGGGTAATGCGTCCGCTTTCCAGGCGCGAAATATCCAGCAAGTCGCTGATCAGGTCTTCGGCAGAACGCAGAGAGCTATCCAGGTGATGTACCAGTTTTTTCGCCTCGCCCGGCAACTCGTTTTCCTGATGAGACAGCGCCGCAGAAAACAATCGCGCCGCGTTGAGTGGCTGCATCAGGTCGTGGCTGACTGCTGCCAGAAACCGGGTTTTCGACTGGTTGGCGGATTCGGCGTGAGCTTTCGCTTCGCTCAGGGCACAGTTCAGTTGCGAGAGTTCATGGGTGCGCTCGGCAACCCGTTGCTCCAGGCCTTCGTTGGCGCCCTTGAGGGCTTTCTCGGCGCGGCGGAATTCGGTGATGTCGGTGAAGCTCATTACAAAGCCGCCGCCCGGCATCGGGTTGCCGATCAACTCAATCACCCGGCCGTTGGGGAACAGGCGTTCGGAGGTGTGCGGTGTGCCCTGGCGCATCCAGTACAGGCGCTTGCTGACGTTAGCCTCGACGCTGCCCTCGCCGAACAGGCCGCGTTCAGCGTTGTAGCGAATGATGTCGCCAATCGGCCGGCCGACATGAATCAAGTCTTCCGGGTACTCAAATAGCTCGATGTAGCGATGGTTCCAGGCCACCAGCCGCAGTGACTGATCGACCACACTGATGCCCTGAGTAATGTTCTCGATGGCGCCTTGCAACAGCGCCCGGTTGAACTGCAGGACCTCGGAAGCTTCGTCGACGATGCGCACCACATCTTCAACCTGCATCTCGCGGCCCTCGATTGCCGCTTTCACCACTGCACGCGTCGAGGACGCACCAAGGACACCGGCCAGCAGGCGCTCGGTGTGGGCGATCCAATCGGTATTGGCCGGATGGCTCGGGTGAAAGTCGATGCCTTGCTTCTGAGCGAAACGCACGAAGCTCTGACGCGCACGGTCCTCACCGACAAAACGGCTGGAGAGCAGTAGCAAGTCGGCGATTTGCACCGCCAGCATGCTGCGTCCGCTGGGCTTGTGGCCGAAGTCGTGACCGATAAAGCGCCCGGCCTGCCAGTGTTCGGAAACACGCGTGCGCGAGAAGAACGAGACCCAGGCAAACAGCGTGAAGTTGGCCGCCAGTGACAGCACCACGCCACGGGTCAGCGGGTCGACCTCAAAGCCTACCGGCGCATAAAGCAGTGCATGCAGGCCCGGCACGCTGTGTGAAGAAATGCCCAGGCTCTCGGCAAGCAGCGGTACAACCAGGGTGTAGAACCAGAAGAACGCGCCAACCGCGAGGCCGGCAAATACGCCCCGGCGGTTGGCTTGTTTCCAGACCAATGCGCCAAACATCGCCGGGGCCAGTTGAGCAATGGCGGCGAAGGAAACCTGGCCAATAGTGGCCAGGCTGGTGCTGGAGCCCAGTAGGCGGTAACACACGTACGCCATCAGCAGAATCAGGACGATGCTCACTCGCCGGGCAGAGAGCATCCAGTGCCTGAACGCTTCAAAAGGGCGCTCGGTGTTTTGTCGGCGCAGAAGCAGGGGCAGTAACATGTCATTGGAAATCATAGTCGACAGCGCGACCGATGCGACAATCACCATGCCAGTGGCCGCCGAGGCGCCGCCAATAAAGGCCAGCAGTGCCAGCGCCGGATGCGCCTCGGCCAGCGGCAGGCTGATCACGAAGGAGTCGGGCGTGACGCCGCTTGGCAGCAGCATTTGGCCCGCCAGTGCGATGGGAATCACGAACAGCATGGCCAGCAGCAAATACAGCGGGAACACCCAGCGCGCCAGACGCAGGTCGCCGGACTCGATGTTCTCGACCACGGTGACGTGGAATTGCCGCGGCAAGCAGACAATCGCGATAAAGGCCACGGCAGTTTGCACCAGCATCGACGGCCAGTTGACCGCCACGCTCCAGAACTCATTCAGCTCCGGTGCGACACGGGCCTGGCCAAGCAGGTCGCCAAAACCGTTGTAGAGACCGAAGGTGACGAATGCGCCGACAGCCAAAAAGGCCATCAATTTGATGATCGACTCAAAGGCAATCGCCAGCACCATGCCGCGGTGGTGTTCGGTGACATCAAGATTGCGCGTGCCGAACAAAATGGTGAACAGCGCCAGAACCAGAGACACGATCAGCGCGGTGTCTTGCGCGCGGGTGCCGGTGGCGCCAGCGCCCGAGCCGATCAGCAGATTCACGCCGAGCACGATGCCTTTGAGCTGCAAGGCAATATAAGGCAGTACGCCAACCAGGCAGATGAGTGCGACAACCACGGCCAGCGGCTGTGATTTGCCGTAGCGCGCGGCAATGAAGTCGGCAATCGAGGTGATGTTTTCCTGTTTGCTGATCAGGATCATTTTCTGCAGCACCCAAGGCGCAAACAGCATCAGAATGATCGGGCCCAGGTAAATCGGTAAAAATGACCAGAGTTGCTCGCCGGCCTGTCCCACCGCACCGAAAAAGGTCCAGCTGGTGCAGTACACCGCCAGCGACAGGCTATAAACCCAGGCGCGAATTTTCGGCGTTAGCGGGGTGCGGCGACGGTCGCCGTAAAAGGCAATACTAAAAAGCACCGCCATGTAGATCAGGGCGACTCCGGCAATCAGCCCGCTGGACAACGGCATGCAAACTCCAAGCACAAAACTTAATAAGACTTGCCCAGTCAATTAATACGCTGCGTTGTGATGTTTTGGGCAACCAGACAACGGTTTAACGGGCAGTGGCGGATAGTGTCGCAGCAAAGGCTGCATTCGTCAGTCGCGACTAAGGTCGCAAACAGTTAAAACTCATATGTGCGCTGATTGTTTGGTTTGTGAACCAGCGCTCAGCCTGTTAGCGTTGCCGGTTTGCATTCAGGCACCGTCTGCGTGAGTGAAAGGAGGGACGGCATGTTCAAACCCCAGTTGATTACCCTGCAACGCGGCGCATTGCGGATTGAGCCGATGATGGACGCGGACATTCCGGCGCTGGTGTCGCTCGCCGAAGCCAACCGCAATGAACTCATTTATATGGGCGGCGCACAACGTCTGGACTGGTATCGGCAGGGCATCGTCGAGCAGCAGAACAGCCGTGCGTTGCCGTTCACCATTCGCCTGGGCACTGAAATAGTCGGCACCACGCGCTACGCCGACTTTATGCCGACGCTGCCCGCGTGTGAGATCGGCTGGACGTGGCTGGATAAAGGCCAGCATGGCAACGGCTTGAACAGCATGATCAAATACCTGATGCTGCGCCACGCGTTCGAGGGCTGGCGCATGGTGCGTGTGCAGTTGAAAACCGCTGCCAGTAATTTGCGCGCACAAGCTGCCATCGAGAAAATCGGTGCGCAGCGCGAAGGCATTTTGCGCAATCATCGCCGACTGTCTGAAGGTCGGCTGGATGACAGCGTGCTGTACAGCATTACTGATCAGGAGTGGCCAGCGGTGAAGAAAATGATCGAATCAGGATTCGGCGGTTAAGCAAAAAATGAACGAGGCGCTGGAGCAAACCCGTTTTTGGCAGGCCAAAGGCCTGGCTGATGTTGAACTTTTGCACGCACGGTATGTGCAGCAGCGGTTTGCGCCGCATGTTCATGAGGGTTTTGTGTTTACCGTTATTCAGAACGGCGCACAGCGCTTCCGTCATCGCGGCAGTGATCACCTGGCCCCGCAAGGCAGCATGGTGCTGATCAATCCCGACGAAGTTCATACCGGCTCCAAAGCGCATGACGATGGCTGGCGCTACCGGGCTTTTTATCCCGACAACCGCCAGGTACAGGGCGTGCTGCAAGAGCTTGATCTGGCGGGATCAGGCTTGCCTGGCTTTGCGCTAAGCGTGCTGCACGACCCGCAACTGCATGCCGCTTTCACCGGCTTGCATCAGTTGCTTGAAGGCGGTGCTGATGCCTTGCAGCAGCAGATTGTCTGGCGTGAGGCCATTCTTTTGCTGTTTCAACGCTACGCGAAAGTCGCCGAACCCGCTGCGCCCGGCCGTGAAACCCGTGCGGTCGAGCTGGCCAAGGAGCTGCTTAACAGCCAGCTAGCTGCGCCGCCGTCGCTTGAAGAGCTGGCCACTGCGGTGAATCTCTCGCCGTTTCACTTTGCCCGGGTCTTTCGCCGCGCAACGGGTTTGCCACCGCATGCATGGCTCAAGCAGCGGCGATTGGCGCAGGCGCGGGCATTGCTCAAGCAAGGCTGCATGCCGGCGCAGGTGGCCATGCAGCTCGGTTTTTCTGATCAGAGCCATCTGAGTCGTCAGTTCAAGCAGGTGTATGGCGTGGGGCCGGGCGCTTACCGCAATGCCAGCGCTGGAATAGCCTCGCTCTGAGTGGTCACACAACAAACGCGCAAGTGAGCAATATCGTTCAAGATCGACCAATTCGGCTGCGCTAGGCTGTGGGTCAAGGAGAAAGCTATGACCCGTTTTCAGGAATTCAATCAAGGTGTCCGCGACATGTTGCCCATGCTGTTAGGGGCACTGCCGTTCGGCATTATCTATGGCAGTTTGGCGGGGGCGGCTGGCCTCACGCCTTGGCAAACCCTCGGGATGTCGGTGTTTGTATTTGCAGGCTCTGCCCAGTTTATTGCCATCAGCCTGCTCAGTGGCGGCGTCGGCCTGACGGTCCTGTTGCTTACAACCTTCGTGGTCAATCTTCGCCACGCGTTATACAGCGCCAGTTTGCAGCCATATGTGCGTCACCTGCCAACGCGCTGGCGCATGGCACTGGCATTCTGGCTGACCGATGAGGCGTTTGCCGTGGTGCAGCACCGCTATGTGCTGCGCGACGAATCCATCTACAAGCACTGGTATTTTCTCGGTGCCTCGCTCGCCATGTACGTCAATTGGATTGCGTGCACGATTATTGGCATGGTGTTCGGCCAGTCGGTGCCCAACCTGGGCGAGTGGGGCCTGGACTTCGCCATGCTGGCGACCTTTATCGGGATTGTTGTGCCTATGTTGCGCAATCGTCCGCAGATAGCCGCTGCACTGGTTGCCGCCGCCGTCGCGTTGGTGTGTCACGCATTGCCTTACAAGCTGGGCCTGATGGCGGCAGCATTTAGCGGGATCATCGTCGGCGTGTACCTTGAACGGCGCGTAGTTGCAGTGGAAGGGGAGGTGGCCTGATGGAAAACTGGATACTGATATTCGGCATGATGGTCATCACTTACAGCATTCGCTACAGCCTGTTCGCATTCCCGGATTTACGTTTTCCGCCGCTGGTGCGCCAGGGCTTGCACTATGTGCCAACGGCCGTGCTGACAGCGATTGTAGTGCCGGGAATGCTTATCCCGGATGGCCAGCACTGGCAGTTTTCGGCGAGCAATGCCTATTTGATCGCCGGGCTCATCACCATTGCCATCGCGGCGCTGACCCGGCACTTGCTGGCGACAATTGGTGGCGGTTTGCTGGTGTTCTTTCTCTTGCGCTGGGCCATGGGCCAATTGCCTCTCTAGGCATGGCCCGGCCCAGTGTTGGGAGGAAACTGTAGGCTTTTAGTCGTGCGGTTTTGCTGAATTGTTGGCAAATAATC
>MDTG01348499.1_pt1 | contig 12357 bp, 8 predicted proteins | sample 811421 | NCBI WGS metagenome assembly MDTG01 (sample SAMN05326645, study PRJNA326480) | marine metagenome | isolation source: seawater | place: Pacific Ocean: South East | collected 2011
GATGATTTATACAGACTGATTCGTCAAGTGCACTTAACTCATAACACTTGTTTCAAGTGAGCAAAAATCTATATAGGTAGCGTTAACTTACCATTAAAATGTTCAATAACATGACCCCGATCTATTAACCAAATTAAAGGTTGTAGTAATTTACGTGCCTCTTCCGAATCTACTTCATATTTTGGTGCTAATAACCTAACTAATTCATTACGAGAGCAACCTTGATTACTTTTTAAAATATTAAATATATCCTCAATTTCTTTAGCTAAATCGTCTTCATTAAGTTTTTTAGGATTAATTGAAGTAACATAATTAATCTTGTCTATTTTAAAGATATATAACTTCATATGCTTAAAAGCCGCTCGCATGCTGTGGGAAAATTTTAAGGGAAATTTTTTTTCTTTAGAAAGTACCCGATTTACCATGGAAATCAAAATATCATCATTGCATTCTGATAAGCTTATTAAAGGAATAATAACTTTTTTTGTTCTTCTTTTTTTTGCCTCTAAAATGAATTTCTTTTCAGCTTTTGAACGTGAGATTAATTCATCATTTGAATTATCTTTTAATCTAAATCTGTCCGTATGAGAAAATCGAACTTTCCAATCTTCTATAATCTCATCATTTTTCACAAACTCTAAAAATGATTTAGATTTTTCCAACGAATAATTGTCAAAATATTTACGGTGCCAATCATCTAATGCCTTAGCATAGCTATGATGATTGGGTGGACCAATTAATGTATCTGTCTTTTTACAACGAAAAATTCCAGCGTAATTACCTGTTGGAGGATCTTGAACTTCATTTACAATATCATACATTGTATTTATATGATTATTAACCAAATGATCATTCATGCTTTTCTCACATACGGATATAAAATCATCATAGACTGACTGAAAAAAATAAAAATCTTTATCGCTATCGAAAACCTCTATTTTTACACGGCACGCATGATTATCACTGATTAACAAATTTGCTAAATCAATTAATGGATAAGCCATACGACTCTGGTGAACTTGTCGTACCAATGATTCTAAGTGTTTTTGATTTGGTAAAATACTAATATTTACTGGATAAAAGCTCGTTTTTTCTGATTTTACCTTTTTAATTTTTACATTTTTTGACTTTTTAACTCGGTCATTATTTTTTTTGTTTAACTTAGATGAAGTTTTTTTTGTAATATTATCAAGGCGTTTATTTTTTTTTGATGACAAATGGGATGAATGCTCCCAGTTAGGACTGAAATCTAATCCTTCCAGTGTCTGATCTGTTAAATAAAGGTTATTTTCAGACTCTATATTTTCTTCCATATTAACTAACGCTCCAAAATTTCATCACATTAAAAAGAATAATTTAAAATACTACTATCAATTTAATATTATTTTTATGCTAATTTTATTTTAAATATATATTGTAATATCCGGATAAACGGATATATAGAAATTATGAGTACAAAAATTATATCTCCAATTGAGCCTGATTATTACTCTGAAGATTCAGGTAAACTGTTTGCGAAACTACTAAAAAAAGAACATCTAATTCTTGATGGTCCAATGGGAACCATGATTCAGAATTATGATCTCGATGAGGCCGATTTCCGTAATGATAACTTGAAAAATCACCCTTGTGATCTAAAAGGTAATAACGATCTTTTGACATTAACACGCCCCGATATTATCGAAAAGATTCATACTGATTTTTTACTCGCAGGTTCAAATATTTTGGAAACAAATACATTCAGCTCGACCTCTATTTCTCAGGCCGATTATCAGCTCGAAAGCTTTGTTAGTGACTTAAATATTGAGGCAGTTAAACTCGCAAAAAATGCTATTAAAACAGTAACTGAGAACGAACCAGATAGAAAAATATTTGTTGCAGGTTCGATTGGCCCGACTAATCGAACAGCATCGCTATCACCCGATGTTAATGATCCAGGTTACAGAGCGGTTACCTTTGGTGATCTTGTTAATGCATACAAGGAACAAACAGAAGCATTAATAGACGGAGGAGTTGATTGCTTACTTGTGGAGACTATATTTGATACACTTAACGCTAAAGCTGCACTTTTTGCCATAGAATCAATTTTCGATGAACGTAAAATAAAGTTACCAATCATGATATCAGTAACAATTACTGATAAATCAGGTAGAACACTATCGGGTCAAACGCCAACTGCTTTTTGGTACAGCGTTGAACACACAAATCCAATATCTGTTGGTATTAACTGTGCGCTGGGTGCTGAAGAGATGAGACCATACTTACAAGAACTGTCAAACATCTGTCCATGTCATATAAGTATTTATGCAAACGCAGGACTACCTAATGCCTTTGGAGGATATGATGATACCCCAGCAAATATGGCAAGTGTATATGAATCCTATGCACAACAAAAATTTGCAACGATATGGGGAGGGTGTTGTGGAACTACACCTGAACACATTAAAGCGATAAAAAATGCTGTAATAAAATATCCCATCAGGATACCTCTTTCTAATAATTTACAACCTCATTTTAGTGGTCTAGAACCTTTAAAAATTGACGAATCATTTAACTTTATTATGGTTGGTGAACGAACAAACATTACAGGCTCACCAAAATTCGCCCGTTTCATAAAAGAAAATAACTACGAAGGAGCACTTCAAATTGCACGCCAACAAGTTGAAAGTGGTGCCAATGTAATAGACATAAACATGGATGAAGGCCTAATTGATTCAAAGAGAGTTATGGTTGATTTCCTTAATTTGATTATGTCAGAACCAGATATATCTAAAGTACCAATAATGATTGATTCCTCTAAATGGGAAGTACTTGAAGCTGGTTTGCGTTGTGTTCAAGGTAAGTGCATTGTCAATTCAATTAGTCTAAAAGAAGGTGAAGAAATTTTCCTGAAACAAGCTGCATTAGTAAAGAAATATGGTGCCGCATGCATTGTGATGGCTTTTGATGAAAAGGGTCAGGCAGATAATACAGAAAGACGCGTGGAAATTTGTACAAGAGCTTATAACCTTTTAATCAAAAAACTTAACTTTAACCCCACTAATATTATATTTGATCCAAATATTTTTCCCATTGCAACGGGAATGAATGAACATCTCATTAATGCAACTTCATTTATTGAATCAACACAGATTTTGCGCGCAACCTTACCAGGAATTTCAGTTAGTGGTGGTGTTAGCAATATTTCATTTTCTTTTAGAGGGAATAATTTAGTACGCGAGGCTATTCATGCTGTTTTTCTTTATCATGCAAAAAAAGCCGGACTCAATATGGGTATTGTAAATCCTGGTATGCTTGAAGTGTATGATGATATAGGTCCTGACTTACTACAACTCGTTGAGGACGTTGTTTTAAATCGGAACTCAGATGCCACAGAAAAATTAATTGAATTTGCAGATAGCATTAAAGGTGAGAATAACAAAAAAACCACCGAAAAAGAAAAAGAATGGCGTAATGAATCTGTTGAAGAACGTCTCTCTTATTCATTAATTAAAGGTATTATTGATCATATTGATGAAGATGTCGAAGAAGCTCGTAAGAAATACCCTCTACCATTAAACGTAATTGAAGGGCCTTTAATGGATGGTATGAGCACAGTTGGTGACTTATTTGGTGATGGTAAAATGTTTCTACCTCAGGTTGTAAAAAGTGCTCGTGTTATGAAAAAAGCTGTTGCTTATTTGCTTCCTTACATGGAAGACGAAAAAGATGGAAATTCAAAATCTGCAGGGAAAATTCTTCTAGCAACAGTAAAAGGTGATGTCCATGATATTGGCAAAAATATTGTAGGAGTTGTATTAGCTTGTAATAACTTTGAAGTGAAAGATATAGGTGTAATGGTTCCATGGGAGACAATTCTAAAAGAAGCAAAAGAATGGAATGCTGACATAATCGGGCTTTCTGGTCTTATCACACCCTCATTAGATGAGATGATTACTGTTGCAAAGGAAATGGAAAGAGCGGATATGAAAATACCGCTATTAATTGGTGGAGCAACAACGAGTAAAAAACATACAGCTGTAAAAATAGATCCTGTGTTTAAAGGTCCAAGTGTCCATGTTACTGATGCTTCCCGTGCCGTTTCAGTAGTTCAATCACTACTTTCAAATGATATTAATTATAGGAAAAAAATAAAAAATGAATACAACGCATTAAGAGAGTCTCACGCAGCTTCTCAAAAAGAAAGGGTATTTCTTTCTCTGGAAGATGCACGAAATAATAAACCTGATTTAGATTGGTCAAATTATCTACCTCCAAAGCCTCAATTTATTGGAACGCGGAATCATCAACTAACAGTTGAGGAATTAATACCATATATTGACTGGAATCCCTATTTCTGGACGTGGGATCTGCATGGTTTATACCCTGATATGATGACTGATGAAAGTGAGCTTGGCGATAGAGCACGCGAACTTTATCATGATGCTAATTTGATGCTTGAACGTATCGTAAGTGATAAATTATTAACTCCACAAGCTGTATTTGGTTTTTATAATGCAGCAAGTAATGGGGACGATATTTTGATATTCGATGAACATCAAGATAACATATTTACCTTCCATTTTCTTCGTCAGCAAATGAAAAAAAATGATGAAACACCTAATAGATCTCTTGCTGACTTCTGTGCTCCTGTTGAGAACCAAATACCTGATTATTTGGGTGCATTTGCCGTAACTTCAGGAAAAGAAGTTAACATAATTGCAGATGATTATCGTTCTAATAATGATGACTATAACTGTATATTAATACAAGCATTAGGAGATCGTCTTGCTGAAGCATATGCTGAAAAATTACATGAAGAATCAAGAAAAATATGGGGATTTGGAAAAGACGAGAACCTTTCAATAGAAGATATGATAAAAGAAAAATATCAAGGAATACGACCTGCAGCAGGTTACCCCGCATGTCCTGATCATACAGAAAAAAAGACTTTATTTAATCTTTTAAACGTAAAGAAAAATTCTGGAATTGAGCTGACCGGAAGTATGGCAATGATACCAGCTAGCTCAGTGTCAGGACTCTATTTTTCTCATCCTGAATCTAGATACTTTCCTCTTGGAAGGATTAATCAAGAACAAGTAGCTAATTATGCAATGAGAAAAAAATGGGATCTAAAAATAGCTGAAAAATGGTTGTCACCCAGTTTAGGATATGACCCATCATGAATTTATTAGAAGAAATGAAAAAAAAGCCGAAGGTCATTGATGGCTCATTGTATACAATGATCTATGAAAAAGGTATTTTTATAAACACATGCTACGAAGAACTCTGCATCTCAAATCCTGATCTAATTTTGAGAACTCATCAAGAGTATGTTCAGGCTGGGGCTGATATTATTAAATCAAATACTTTTGGAGCAAATCGTATTAAACTTGAAAGTTATGGATTAGTTGATCAGCTTGAGAAAATTAATCGAGCTGCTATACAAATTGCAAAAAGATCTATTACCAATGGTCAGTATGTTGTTGGCTCTATTGGACCATGCCTTAAACCCAAGCAATATTTAAATAAGAGCAATAAAGATAAAGTTAAGAATATTTTTGAAGAACAGATGAAAATTCTATCTGAAGAAGGTATTAATGCATTCTTTCTGGAAACTTTTACTCACTCAAAAGAAATTTTAATAGCAGCAGAAGTTGCAAAATCATTTGAAATTCCAGTTATAGCTTCAGTCAATGTTGGTAAAGATGGTGAAACAGAGTCTGGAGAAGTAATCGAAGCCGTTATTGATATATTAGAGCGATCAAACTCAATTGATGGCATAGGAATAAATGCTGGATTAGGACCTGCAGCCGCATTCAGTATAACAGAACGTGTAATATCATTAACATCTAAACCATTTACAGTAATGGCTGATGCAGGCTTACCACAAGAAGTTAACGGTAGATTTATCTATATGTCTAATCCTGAATATTTTAGTGAATATTCAAAAAAACTTATTGAACTAGGTGTAAGTGCTATTGGAGGTGGTTGTGGTACTAATGCTGAACATATTCAAACAATGTCTAAACAGATAAAATCGTTATCGAGAGTCAAAGAACATATTAAAATTACAGACTACTATCCAAGAAAGTCTGAAGGTATTAATATTATAAAAATTGCTGATAAATCGAATGTTGCCGCAAAGTTGTCACGGGGAGAAAAAGTAACAACTGTAGAAATTACACCTCCGCGATCTGTAGAATTAGATCCCATGTTAGAAAAATGCAAGCAATGTAAAGATGCAGGAGTAGACGCAATCAATATACCCGATGGACCAAGGGCAAGTGCTCGAATATCCCCATTAGTATCAGCTTTAGCAATAGAAAAACAAGTGGGTATTGAAACCGTACTTCACTATTGCTGTCGTGATCGCAACTTAATTGGTATGCAATCTGATTTATTAGGAGGATATGCTGGAGGATTAAGAAACTACTTAATCATTACAGGTGATCCTCCAAAATTAGGAGACTATCCGGACTCAACTGCTGTTTTTGATGTTGACGCAGTAGGATTAACTCAAGTTGTACATAATTTAAATCATGGCTTAGATGTCGGAGGTAATAGGATTAATCCCCCTACAGGTATTCTTATTGGAGTGGGTGCAAACCCGTGTGCTGTTAATTTAAATCAAGAATTAGATCATTACATGAATAAAATTCAAGCCGGAGCTGAATATGCAATAACGCAACCAATTTTTGATGTAGATGCCCTACTCCGATTTTTAGATAAGGTCGAAGAAAAATGTGATTCTATTCCCGTAATTGCAGGTGTATGGCCTTTAGTAAGTTACCGTAATGCTGAATTTCTAAAAAATGAAGTGCCTGGTGTAGAAATACCCGAAAAAATTCTTCAAAAAATGAGTAAAGCGAAAACAAAAGAAGATGGACGTAAAATTGGTACTGAAATAGCAAGAGAAATCCGTGATTCAATTAATGATCGAGTGGCTGGATTTCAAGTTTCTGCCCCCTTTGGTATCGTGGATCTAGCTTTGAAAGTTATTGAGTAAAAGCAACCATAATATTTACATACTTACTTGCCTAATCCTTAATAAAATCCAAACTGTGAATATGTTCTATTTAAAAAAGACCTATATAATCTTATGTTGTTCAATTCTCACATCTATCATTTTTTTATCGAAAAATAGCTTTTCTGATACTCAGAAAAATTTACCTAATATTATTTTTGTACTCACAGATGACCAAAGATGGGATTCTGTTGGGTTTATGGGTCAAAAAATAGGCAAAACCCCAAATTTAGACCAATTAGCTTCAGAAAGTTCTGTTTTTGAAAAAGCGTTCGTAACTTCAGCAATTTGTACACCAAGTAGGACTACTTACTTTCTCGGTCAATACGAGCGAAAGCACGGAGTTAATTTTAATTCTGGAACCGCATTATCAAAAAATGCATGGAAATTATCCTATCCTATGTTACTTAGGGAAGCAGGCTATACCACAGCTTATATTGGAAAAAATCATGTTCCCATAGGTAAAGAAGGATATGCTGGCAATATTTTTAAGGGAAGTTTTGATTTCTGGTATGCAGGTAATAAACATCTTGGTTTTTATCCCAAAAAAAGACATCCAATTTTTTCTAATTCTGTACACGAAACACAAACAGAAATTCTACAACAAGGAGCACAAGCTTTTCTTGATAAATCAACCCATGTAAAATTTTATGATACCGCAAAAGAATTCTTGTATCAAAGAGATGAAAAAAAACCTTTTTGTCTTACATTAAGTTTGAATTTACCACATAGCTATAGTGTCAGTCGCATGGAACAAAAAATAGACGATGATGAGCTTTACAAAAGCACTTATCGAAAAGAGATTAAATCTATCCCACTGCCACCTTTTTATGTATCGAAAGAAGCACTATCACAACCAAAACTACCAAAAGAACTTCTTCTTCAAGAGCGACGACAGAAAAGTTATGATTGGGTTAATACTGAAATCTTACTAAGAGAACGATTAATCCGGACAATGCAAACTGTTACGGGTATAGACAGAATGATTGGTGAACTGCGACTAACGCTTAAAAAACTCAATATTCATCAAAATACGATACTTATTTTTACTTCAGATCATGGCTTACAATATGGAGAATTTGGTCTCGGAGGAAAGGCTTTATGTTATGATACCTGCCTCAGGGTTCCATTAATTATATATGACCCAAGAGAGCAAGGAGCCAAGCGAATATCAAATCTGGTTCAATCAATTGACATTGCACCAACACTTCTTGATTTCGCGGGAATTTCAATTCCTAAAGCTATGCAAGGAAAAAGTTTGCTACCTTTGATAAGATCAGAAAAAATAAATTGGCGTGATGCTGCCTTCGGTGAAAATCTTTGGTCTACAGAATATGGAAACCCGCGATGTGAAACTATTCGGACATCTGATTTTAGATATATCAGATATTTTCAAAATCATAATCTAAATACTAATATATATAGTAAATCAACCGCACAAGCTTACAAAGAATCATTAACATCAACAATACTTGGAGAACCAGCTGTATATGAAGAACTTTACCACACATCAATAGATCCTTATGAATCAAAAAATTTAATTAACAACATAGATTATAATAACAAAGTTAAAGAACTTAGAGATATATGTGATGATTTAGTCCGATTTGCAAAAGGATCAATTAACCAACCGCCTGATACAGTTAAGTTAGAAATGTAGAATATGATACCATTACCACCTCAAAAAGAAGAAAAAAAATTAATAACCTTTGAAGAAAATAACGAAATATTTAAAGCAACTTTGTCTACATATAATGCTTGGACTGAAATGAAAAAAGATAGCAAAAAAGTTGGCATTGAACTTATTCTAGTTTCTGCTTTTCGATCTATTAAAAGACAAGAGGAACTTATTAATGATAAAAGGAAAAAAGGCATCCCAGACAAGGAAATATTTAAAGTTCTTGCACCAGCAGGTCATAGCGAACATCACACAGGTTGTGCATTAGATTTACACACTCCTAATTCTGCAATCCTCGAGGAAGATTTTGAAAAAACCTTAGCTTTTGCATGGCTAAATAAAAATGCCGGTTTATATGGATTTGAATTATCCTACCCGCGAAACAATCCCTACGGGGTTGTATATGAACCTTGGCATTGGTGCTTTAGAGATAAAAGTAATCTTGTTGTTAAAAATTAATATTTTACTCCCCGCAACTCGCTGTACAACTACAAGCAGAACAAGCTGCTTTACAGCATGAATCACCTTCACCACAACAACCACCACATTTTTTCTCACAGTCACAAGCTGTTAAAGCTAATGTAACTAAACCTAATACAAATATACTTGTTATTTTTTTTATCATGACTATCTCCTTATTTTTTTAAAAATTACGCCATATAATTATTAAATCAATATAATTATAAAAAACGTTACAAAATAAATTTCACGTTATATTAGTTTGAGTTGAGCATAAACTGAGTACAAAGTAGTTTTAGAATTAGGACTAAAAATATGGAGTTAACAGACAAACAAAAAGAACTATTCGCATCATATAGAATCGGTAGCACTCAATATGTCTTGGCAGGCGAAAAAGATGGATGCTTCAAACTTGCAAATGACTTCTATGATCTTATGGAACAAATGGAAGAGACAAAACATATTTTGTCTTTGCATCCAGGAGACTTAGAAGAATCTAGAGATAAACTAGGCTGTTTTCTATGCTTTTATATGAATGGTCCTCATTTATATCAGGAAAAATATGGAAATATTCAACTTGGTGCAGCACATGCTCATATTCCAATTGGATCAAAAGAACGAGATGCTTGGTTACTCTGTATGGCTCGCGCACTACAAATGCAACCATGGGAAGAAGATTTTAAAGATTTTATGTTTATGCGCTTCCAAACTCCAGCTCATCGAATTCAGAACCAACCCTAAAATTATAAAAATTTTTCAATAGCTCGTTCAATCCGATGAACTACTTCTTCACGTCCGAGCAATTCAAGAACTGGACACAGATCTGGCCCGCCTTGCTGCCCTGAAACACACACTCGTAAAGGTGGCATAATTTCAGCAAGACCTATTTCATTACTTTCTACAAAATCATGTAATATTTGCTCTAAAGAATCGGCATTAAATATTTCAACTTCGAGGAAATGTTTACATAATCTTTCTAAATTTTCTTTTACATTTTCTCTAATTAACTTTTTCTTAACTGCCTTTTCATTATACTGATAATCATCTTGAAACAAAAATCTACTCAATGGTGCAATATCTGAAAAAATTTTAACACGATCTCGAATTAAAGGAATGACTTTTTCCAAAGTAGCGTTATCGTACTCAATCCCATCCTTTTTTAATTCTTTTTCTATTTCAATACGAAACTCATGATCAGGAACCTGCAACATATACTCATAATTAATCCAGGTTAATTTTTTAATATCGACTTGTGCTGGTGATGATTGACATCTATCTAAACTAAACAATTCTATCATTTCATGACGCGATAGAATTTCACGATCATCTCCTGGTGACCAACCCAATAATGCTAAATAATTAAATAGCGCATCACTTAGAAAACCATTTTTACGAAAATCACCAACGAATGCATCTCCATCACGCTTAGAATATGGCTTGCCATTACTATTTGTAATCATAGGTAAATGAGCAAATATCGGAACTTTTGCTCCCATAGCTTGGTATAGCGCAATGTGCTTATAAGTATTTTCGACATGGTCATCACCTCTAATAACATGTGTTATACCTTGCTCGATATCATCTAAAACATTGGCCAAATGGAAGACTGGTGTGCCATTCGATCTAACTATAACAAAATCTTCTATTAAATCAGCACCTTTACTTAAATCTCCCTTAATTGAATCAGTAAAAGAGATTGCCTTATCAGACATACGAAAAAGTATACATTCACCATTCTCCGCATCCCCCTTTTTCGATCTATATGCAAAGCCTTTTTGAATTAGACCTTCTGCCACATTTAAATGATCATTAATTCGAGTGCTTTGATAAAGAGGCTCCTCATCAATACTGATATTTAGCCAATTAAGTGTATCTAAAAGTATTTGAATTGCTTCAGGAGTAGAACGTAAATGATCTGTATCTTCCACCCTTAGTAAAAATGAACCATTATGATTACGAGCGAAAAGCCAATTATAAATTGCTACACGTATATTTCCAATATGAATAGGACCTGTCGGACTGGGTGCAAAACGCGTTCGAACATTCATTTCAAATTTATCCTCTCTGACATTTGGGTTTTTTAAAATAAACTAGAAATACAGAACAGTTATTTATATATATTTTTTTAAAAACCCCACTTTTTTTACTAGTAAAAGCCATAGTAAATATCTTTTAATCTGAAAAGGATGAAGGGATTCTACATATCAATAAAGCTACTCTTATTTCTTTTTTGTGTTGTACTGCAAACACAAGCGCAAACTATACAATTTGAAGAAGAAATCCTGCCAATTTTACAGGAAAAATGTTGGAGTTGTCACAGTAGTCGAATTAAAGAACCAAGTGCAGGTTTGTTATTAGATACCCCCGAACAATTATTATTAGGAAACCAATATGGTCCTGTAATTACTAAAATGCTTCCTGAAGAAAGCATTTTAGTTGAAAGAATTGAGCTAAACGAAAACCAGCGAGGTGTAATGCCTCCAAAAGGACATGGTGAACCTTGTTCACCAAAACAAATAGCACTAATTAAAGAATGGATTAAACAAGGTGCTAAAACCGGAGATTGGCTCGGATATAAAAGACCTAAGCAACAGTATCAGCCTAAAGATCAACGTGGAAACTCACCGCTAGCTTTATATCAATATGGGAAAAATGATAAAAATCCAGGACTTAATTTTACACCAATGCCTCATAATAACATGCGAATATCACATAGTTTGATTAAATCAAAAGCAAATGAGATTGATGAAATTATTGAAAAGTATAGAAAAACCAAGGATATTACTAAACCCAAACGAGCAAATGATAGAATATTTTTGCGCAGAGCATATTTAGGAATAGTTGGACGGATTCCAACCTTAGAAGAATCAATGGAATTCCTATCTTCAACAAAAAGAAATAAGCGCATGTTGCTTATCGATAAGTTAATATCAAGTGATGGATATGTAAGTCATTGGTTTCATTTTTGGGCAGATTTACTCAAAGTAGATTCTACGCAAGCTGCAGGCGATCCTGTATCAGCTGTATATTATGCAGAATGGATAAAGCAAGCGTTAGTCAATAATATGCCTTATAATAAAATGGTATATGAATTAATAACTGCCACCGGTATGCCTTATCAAAATGGTGCAACAGGATGGTCTGAGGCAACGATAGTTATAAGATTCTGGATTATTTCAGTTATATTAGCACTTCTTGGTCTAGCTAGTTTGAA
>MDTG01205881.1_pt1 | contig 12355 bp, 16 predicted proteins | sample 811421 | NCBI WGS metagenome assembly MDTG01 (sample SAMN05326645, study PRJNA326480) | marine metagenome | isolation source: seawater | place: Pacific Ocean: South East | collected 2011
GCATCACGAATGACGTTAACCCTGCTTTCTGCCTCGCCACCAAAAGCAGATTGTCAGGACACACAAGTTTGCAAAGCCAATTCGAAGGAAAAAATAAAATTCACTTAGTTCTCAAACTTTTGCCCCTGAACTCCCTGCGCTGCAGCCGAAGTTCATGGTTATGACATCTGTTTAAGGACCTGTTCGCAGCTCCATTTAAGTGGTAACCACTTTGCATTCAATTGAATCTCTTGCAAGAGTTCGATTTGGTCATTGAGTTCAAGGCTGAGGCAGGCCCATGCAGCTGCCACTCTGGATTTTGCATATTGAGGCAGTGTTTCTGCCAGGGCTGTTCGCACTAGATCACTGCGCTCATGCACTTGCTTCAGTCCGATCACGGCGGTGAGTAGGTAATTCGCCCCATAGTCACTCCAGAATTTGTCGTGAATGCGATCGATTGCGTCAAGCTGTTGTTGGCTGGGCATGTTCAACAGAGTGAGTGCTCCTCCGTATTGTTTCCCTTCATCGCGATGCTGAAGATTTTTTTCGATCTCACTTACTGAGCTTTCGCAAATCCATTCTTGCTGTATTGCCATATTCATTGGATTGTCTTGCAGCAGTGATGTGATCAGTTCTGTGAACGGTTCGGGGACAAGTCCCGTTTTTTCGGGATCCACGATTTGGAAGGCGCTTTTTGCTCTGAGGGGCATGGATACTGGAGATGTCACCAGATGTTTGAGAACGGATCTCTCGCCTGCATCTCCTAAGTCGATGACAGCAGATCGACGTCGTCCCGCGATGGGATCAGTCAGTTGAGGAATCAGCGGCTGTAGCCGATCAATCCGACCGTGCACTTTGGCTGCGTAGGCACGTGCAGCTCCAGCAACGAGTGGATTTGCATCTTGTTCCAGCACGGATATTTCACGGTCTCCCTCATTAATCCCGAGACGAGCATGCGCCTGGATGACCGATCGTTTTTGATTGTCGCTGCCCTCTAAGGCGTTGAGAAGAGTCTTGCGTTGCTGTTCATCGAGGACGGAGCCAATCTGAGCAATCGAGTCGACAGCATTGATGACTGAAGGCTCATCATCAAAAGCCAGTGCGCTGAAGAGTCCTGGTAAGGCTCGTGAATCTCGGCGTCGCCCCAGAGCCTCCAACACCTTGCGGCGAGTAATTCGATTAAACAGGTTTTCTTGTTCAAGACCGATGGCTTCGATCAGAGCATCGAGTGATTCATCGCTTTGGCATGCAGCAAGGCGAGTGGCCGCTGTGTATTTCTCTACAGGATTTTTGAGGTCTTCAGGGTTTGTTTTGAGTAATTCTATGGCTTTTTCTTCTGGGAGTCCGGCAAAGAGAACATCAAATCGCTCAGACATAATTGATGACGCCGTCCGTTGTCTATTGTTTCCCTAACTCTACAGCCTGCGCCTTTGCAAGAGTGATCCCATTTAATGGTTTGCTTTTCTCTGTTAAAGTAATGTGCATTGACATGTAATTATGCCTGCCTCTGCAGAAGTGGAAAAAGCGTTGCCACGATTTGTGGACTTGGTTAATAACGACCAGGCAACGCAGGATCAGCTCAATCTCACTACTGATCTAGAAACACTTCGCCGGATCATTCAATCTGTTGATGCCTCTCTTACTGGGTCAGCCTTGATACCCCTTGAGCAGGCAACTCGTGTCCCAAAGATTCTCGTCGATTCAGGCGTAATGGATCAAGAGATCCCTTGGCGATTGCTTCGCTGTACTGGTGGACCACTGGTCTTGCAATTAATCTGCAGCAAAGCCAATTTTGCGATCTGGATCGAGAGCTGCTGATGGAGGCTAAAGAGCTCTCTCGTTTTGTTGGTGAAGTGATTCGTTCTCATGAACTCGCAACTGGTTTGAAACCTCTTGGTACTCATCAAGAGATCATTGCTTACGGTCAACGGCAGGGTTTTGATTTCAGCGAAGCAGAATGGAATTCATACTATGAGCGTGAATTTTCTGGTTTGTCAGTGGGCATACAACAGAAAGTTCTTGGTGCTGATCCAAAGCATTGGTCGTGGGCATTCCGTCAACTTACAGCTTGGAGAGCTATGCTCATGGAAGGGGCGGATAGTCATTCTGGATAATTTCCGCGCTTTGATCACTTTTACAGAGCTTTATTATGTCTGATGTAGAACAAGATCAAATTCTTGAGCAGTTTATTGCATTAGCAAAGACAGATCAAATTCTTCAGGATGAAATCAAGTCAGCCCTTAACCAGGAACAAGTGATTGCAATTGCAGCTGAGCGAGGTTTTCAAATCGATCCCCTAGCAATTTTAAGAAAATGGAGCCAGCATACTGATTTTTCTAAGCCAACTTGGATGGGTTGGTTTGGTGAATAGCTTTATGTATTGATGTCGGCGTAACGTGTTTGTTTTCCACCTCGTTTTGCCCAATAGGTCACTAAATTTTCACCTCCAGGTCTTGGAACACTTGCAACAGCCCTGAGAATTTTAAATGAACGATTTGGCCCCATTGGCCAGTTGCCAACTGCTTTAACTTGTCGCACTTGGCCACCAATTTCGATCATACAGGCTTCAAACTTTTCCAGTTGTGTTTGATCAACAGTTTCAAATATAAAATCAGTTCCTTCGCAGATCAAATGTTGTGTGCGAATCCAGCCTTTAAGCTGTTTTTCACTTGTTTGCATTCACTGTTTTTCTTCTTCGATCCACATCGATGTAACTATATCAGAAATGTCCTCAATTCTTTGAAACTTGAGAGGTCCATGCTCTGAACCCCATTTCACTTGGTTTGTTTTCGGATCAAATCCTCTGTCTCGACTGACCCAGCTGTGTTGGTTGACTTCAACTTCGCTGACTAAATAAGTGAGCTCCCCATCTCGGGGAACTAAGCATTCATTTCCTGGCTCAACACCCCCCATGAAATGATTTGGCGTTGTTTCTATGAAATGCATTGAACAACCACAGCGTTTCTTGAGGGTTTTGACATCGAGTGAATCAAGTAATTCTGGATTTCTGCCTGAGCCTGCAAGCCTTGCCTTATTATCAAAATCAAAATTTTCAACAATGAAAATATTGTCTTTGTACGCGAGCCGATGAATTCCTTGTCGGTAGGGATTCCAAGGTGAGTAGTCGTAGTATTGCTCTGAATAAAAACCAGGGCCTTTGAAAATAGCCCAAGGCAATGGTCGAAAGACAATATTAATACGTGCAAAGTCTTTTGGTCGTTCTTGAGATTGGGCAAAATTATCGTAGATGCCCGACAGTGTTTTCGCGAATCTGATTTTATCTTTGTTTTCCATAGCTTGATTTAGTATTGTTTAGGTTACTGGGCGGAAATTTTTCTGACTTCAGACGCAAATGAAGCTTGAAGAATTCCAGAGCCAGCCGATGTTTTTAATACTGAAGATCGACAACGAACGTGTTCTGATATGAACCAAATTCGCTCTTCAGCAATTGATTGATCATAGTGAGTCTTGAGGATAAATGTTCCGTCGTCAAGAAATCGATAGTCTGATTCCGCAGGTATTGATTCTGCGTAACCGATGCTTCTTAGAAGTTTTCCGGAGATTTTGTCAGCTGGGATTGGTACGATTAAGCATGAACCGCTTGACACTTCGCTTGGGTCATCAGGTTCCCAATCACTTTCAGCATTCCATTCCATACAAAATGGAGCTTGAAACTCACTATCTGATGGTTGAGTTGATGCTTTGATAAGGTCTGAGACTTTTTCCTGATCATCTGTAAAATGCTTAATTGATATTTCGCTTAGTACGTCTTCGAATTGTTGAAATGCGAGGGAGTGTCCGCTTCTCATCGAGCGCCATTCTCCGATGCTTTGAGCAACGAACTGCTCAATATCCATCATTATTTCTGCCTTGGCTATTCAGCCCTTCATTGTTTTTGGGCAAATTTGCTTGCATCATGTTGACCATCGAGTCAACCATCATCGACATTGCCATAGGAACTGATGACACAGACTTGTTGAAATCGTCTGTTTGATTCGGATCAGATCTGTTCGTGTCTCTAAGAATTGGCATGTCAGGTTGTGTAGACGAGAAAACTAAGAGTTTGTCTGGCGAATTGATGGAATGGAGTTGGCGTGAGCTCACGCCAACTCCATTATCTCTGATCCAAACAACAATCAGAGCTCACCCCTCGAAGGGTTAAGCCTTCGAAATAGAAATGATCCGACCACCTTGGGCTTGGATGCTCTGAAGCGTTGCAGACATAGAACTTTGGCTGACCACTGATTTCTGCATTACACGGCGATTGGCACTGACCTGTCGACGCGTCGTCCAAAAAATTGAAATTGCATTGGCATTGCCGACGCTTTTGCGGTCAACGATGGCTGGTGCGTTTCCAGTGGAAAGACTACTCAACAGTTTGGAGCGATTGTTGGCTGCGTCATAGCCTGCGAAACCGGCATCGACTGCAATTCCACGTGTGTAATTGATGGTTCGTCCGCCACTGATTGATTGGCTTGAGCGATTGTGGGGCACTTGATCAATACCGAAGGCAGCCAAATATTCTTCGCTATAGGTATAGCTTGCAATCTCTGCATCGTACCCTTCAGTGTTCATGCGGGTCACATGCTCCATCAGCTCTTGCTGATCATGGGGAGGTCTGCCCAGAAGATGTTTGAAATTGAGCTCTACAAACTGATAGGGACTTTTGTTTTCGAGGAAAAGTCTCTTGTAAGTGTCAGATTGTGCAAGTGCTGTAACGAAGCCCTGAACCGTAAGATCGCCATTCATAAACAAGGCTTCAAGAGACTTGTTGACATCAAGCTCCATGAGGTGACGGTTGCCGAAAACCTGTTTGTAGATGCTTTGAATCACTTCATCAGCATGTCCCAGATCTGCATTTGCCTGGGTCGCCAGTGTGGTGGTTTCCGTCATGTCTCAGGTGATTGGGTGATAGGTCATTTTTAGGCCTTTTGATCATCAAAAGGCCTATTCAACAAGTTGTTGTTGCAGATTTGGCTACATCACTTCAGTGATGGATACAATTTTTCCACCTCTGGCGTGGATATACTTCATCTGGCTGGACATATCTTTGCCAGACACCAGATAAGTGCTGCCTGCGGTGCGCTGCCTGGTACGGGCTGCTTGAGCAGAAACCACAATCCGGAAGCGCTTTTTGGTGGGATCTGGTGCACCAGATTGAACACCAGTTCTATTGATTCTCGTCGTTGTGGAACTCCAGCCCCCAGGCACCATCCCTGTTGCTACTGAAGTGACCAACGAGGAACTAGTCAGAACTGTGTCACTTGCTGCATACCCTTCGGCCAGCTTGAGATGACGGTTGAAGGCAACTTGCGAGCGGCCGTCTTCGGAGAGAATTCGTGCGAAGGGCACTGTGTCTTCCCCGAAAGTCCCTTGATATTCTTCGCAGTCAACGTAACTACAAATTTCTGCGTCGTAACCTCCTTCTGCCAGAATTCGTGTGTGCTCACTGATTTCTGCCTGGGACTTTGGTGCACGTCCGAGGAAATGCTTGAAGTTTAGTTCGATGAACCGATAAGGAGCATTTGTCTCGAAGAAACGCTTTTTGTATTCGGCAGAAAGACCTATCGCTCGAACAAATTCGCGGGTGCTCAGATAGCCATCGATGAATTTGCTTTCAGCTGTGACTGATCTTTCGAATTCCATCAGGTGAGGGTTGCCCATCACTTGTTTGTATGAGGCACGAATCAGTGCATTCAGTTGATCTGCGCTATCGCCAGGGCAACGTTGGAACGTTTCCTGCTCTCTTTGCCCTAGGCCAAAGAACACATAAGAATCTCCGCGCATTGGCGCGCTGTCGCCGCCGCTGGTGACTCCAGGCGCTTTGCTTGGGATCTGACCCCGGGAGAATGCTGTAGAGGGGCGAACTCCCAGGGCCTCAGAAGGACGACCGATGCGGGGGGCCATCCCTGACGCCATGCTGCTTGTCAGTGCACTACTGCCACCACGTGCGCTGTCACTTCCAGCAAAGCTCTTTTGCAATGCTGACAGCATTGGGAATGCTGATGTTGCGAGATCTGCAGGAGAACTCCAAGCACGGGCGTAGGGAACAATGTCACTGCCGAATACCTCGAGGTATTCCGCAGAATCGATGATGCTGTCGATCAGTGCTGCGTGGCCACTTTGAGCCTGCAAGCTGATTTTTTGGGACATCTCAGCCTGCGAATGCGGAGCGCGGCCCAAGAGATGCTTGAAGTTCAGTTCGATTCCACGCTGTGGAGCAACTGCAGAGAAGAAGCGAGATTTGTAGAAACTTGACTTTGCTAGCCCTCTGATGAAGTTTCTGACATCGAGATCGCCGTTACGCAGCTGCGCTTCTATTTCATTGCAGCGTTCGTAATCCATGACGTGCGCGTTGCCGAAGACCTGTCGGTAACCGGCAGCAATGACTTGATCGAGTGATGCCTGGTCGTCTGGGCTATAGCACTCTGCGGTGACGCGGTGCGGACAATCCTCATGGCTGCGAGGTCCCACGCCGATCGACATCTGATCGCAGGACTGTTTGAGGAACTCGCCAATGGTCAGTGCAGGCTTCTGAGTGTTCTGTCCTTTTCTTTGGAAGCTGACAGGGCTATTCCACTTGGTTTCAGCGCCGAATCCGTTCGAGGTTTGGTTGGTTGCCATGGTTCAGATCAATGATTAGGTGTTTGGTTTTGGTCGAATGCTTGCTCTGATGCGATCAGGTCACCGGAGTGATGCTTGCGATCTTTCCGCCTTCTCGGTGAATCCTTTTGAATTGTTCGGAAAGCTTGTCGAACGGAACGTAGAAGACGCGATTACTGCGGGTGTAGCGAGAGATTCGCCGCACGTTGTTGGCGCTGTAGCCAGTGACTTCCACTCGGTAGGTCACTCCCTCCTCGCCTGCACCAGCACCCAGTCGGGTTGGTGCATCCTGAAGGTTGGTCGAGGGGCGGAAACTCCAGCCTGTGGCCAGAGGGGATGACGGAGGAACCACTGGAAGTGGCAGGTTCTGGTAGGCCGCACCACCAAGCTTGCTGCGGTTGCCTGACAAATCACCTTTTAGGCTGCTGCTGCTGTTGCCACGCAGCAACTGGAAGCTCCAGGTGAATTCCTGGAGCGTTGTGCAGCACTCAGTTTTCCAACCCCGTTGATAGGGAACAACCCATTCACCGTATGCATTCTGGTAGTCGGCCGAATCCAGAAAACTGTCGATATCTGCCTCGTACCCCTTGCTGTCTAGGCGCTCTGCATGGGTGCGCATTTCTTGGAAGTCTTCAGGAGCCCTTCCGAGGAAGTGGCGGAAGGCCAGCTCGATATAGCGATAGCGCGCACAGGTATCGAAGAAGCGTGAGCGGTAGAGCTCGCTCTTAGCGATGCGTCGTACCAGCTCTCGCACGCTGATCTCGCCGAGCTTGAACTGCGATTCGGCAATGATTTGGCGCTCGCTTTCCATGACGTAAGCGTTGCCAAGCACCTGCTGATACACCTTGCGGATGATCTGCTCCTTTTTGGCATCGTCGTCGCCAGGGAGTAGTTCGAGGGGTGCTTCACTCTCGTCCGAGAAGCGCTCGACCCCCAAAAGCGAGGCAGGACCAAAGGGCATGAAGGTTCTCGCGATATTCGCTGACCCATCGTCAGTCAGAACTGCCGTGCGTGAGCGCCTTCTTTATAAAGCTCAATCAAGTGTGTCTAAATATTGCGTGACATGACAATTTGGGGCTCCTGGAAGGGCTTTGAAGAAGAAATCAGTTTTGTTCTGACGAACTATTTTTTGCTCTCAGCGACTCCAGGCTTGTGCGCGTCGAGCTGCGTGTTAAGGGATTCCATTGATCAAGTTCAAGGGCGTCACGGTTCAGCAAGGCTTCCAATTGCTGGTCGAGACCTCGGCAAAGACTGAAGTCAGCACCCCGAATTGAATCGACGCAGTCCAGAGCTGCAGATTCCAGGTTTGCGCCTCGGAAATCGGCCATATCAAGTTGGCTGGTTCCAAAGCGCGTGCCTCTGCACATCGCACCACGCAAGTTGGCGTGTCGAAGATCTGCTCCCGCCATCGCCGTGCCATCGAGAATGGCGCCGCTGAGGTTGGTCCCGCTGAGATAGGCGCCCATTAAGACAGCTTTTCGCAGGTCAACCCCTCTTAAATCTGCATTATTGAGAAATGCACCATTCAGTTTTGCCCCTGGACCAACGGCTCCGCTATTTCGATGATCGAAATTGTCCGGAAATTGGGTGTTTGAGTCGTAAATCGCCAGACGCAGATCTGCACCATCCATCTTGCATAGGCTTAAATTGCTGCCCCGCAGGTTGCAACGGCAGAGCAAAGCGCCGCTGAGGTCACATTTCCCCAAATCCTGTTGGCTCCAGTCGGAACCGCGAGCATCGATTGATGATCCTTGTGCATCTCCAGGAGTTTGCGTTTCGGGCGCCGTCCAGGTGCGAAGGTCGATGAATTGAGACGTCAGAGCCCAGGCCTCCTTGATTGAGTTGCCGAGAGGCTAGCTCTCTCGAGTCAGAACAATATTAATGAATAGGAGCTAAATCGTAATTGTCTTTGAGATTAACTAGGCCCTTGTATGCCTTTTGAATTGCGTGCTTGGTTTTGGTTTGCGAGAGCCATAAAAAAGCACCGACTGATCAAGTCGGTGCTTTGATCCTCAATCCTTAGTTGGGATTGAATTTACCAACCAGGGCCTAAAGGGTTACGCCCAGGTTTTTGCAGTTTTAGATTGATACATGCGCTGGAATGCTCCGCTGTAAGGGTCTTTGACTGCCTTGGAGTAAACGAAACCACTCACGTCATACCCAGCTCCGGATTGTGAAATCCGTCGAGCATTGGTGAATTCCATCACTAGTTGGCTGCGAGACTCGATTGTGGTATCAGAAGCAGCGTTTGCTGGAGTGACTCTCGCCAGATTTGTGAAAGTGGAGCAATAGGCACCAGCAGCTGAAGTCCAGGCGCGTGGATATGGAACAGTGTCTGTTCCAAACACTTCCAAATACTCTCCAGAATGAGTGATCTTATAGACCAATGCATCAAAACCACTTTCTGCGATCAGCGTGATGGCCGCACTCACTTCAGCTTGATTGATTGGGGGTCTACCAAGCAGATGCTTGTAATTCAATTCGATGCCACGAATTGGAGAAACACGATGGAAATACGCCTCTTTGTAGAGATCTGACTTGGCGAGTCCTGCTACGAAATCTCTCACGCTGATTTCGCCGTTGCTGAGCTGCGATTCCAGTTCAGTACAGCGCTGATTGCCCATAGGGCCGAGGTTTCCGAAAACCTGCTTGTAGCTTGCTGCGATAGCTGTCTCTAGGGCCTCACTTCCATTGGCTGCATAAACTTCGTTCACACTGCTGAAAGGGCATTCGCTATGAAGCCTTGGCCCGATGCCAATGCCCATGGCAGAACAAAGGTTCTCTTTGTACTCCTCAGTTGTTGAAGCTGCCTGCCCCTTTCGCGCTATCAAGTTTCCCTTCTCAGATTCCTGGCGATAGAGATTGGTAGCAGTGTTTTGTATTGCTTTTGTAGAATTGCCTGCGGCGTAAGAAACGCGGTACAGGTTCGTGAAATCGCGTGTCGGCTTGATGGCGACCATTACTGATCTCAAAGAGGTACTTGTGATCAGACACTAATCGCGTTCACTGATGAACTCCTCAGAGTCGCTGGGCTTGCAACAAAATGTTTACTCGCGGTTCTTCGATTTTCTTAATGATCGGCGATTGGACGCTTCATGATTCTTAGCATTTGGTTTTGATGGTCGATTGATTGATTTCGTATGGCCTTATTTTGATGATCCACTGGAGTTCTTCGATTGAAAGCCCCGATCAACTTGTCAATCCATCAAGAGAGATGGATTTTGCCTGGTCAGTTGTAACTGGAATTGGATTCCGGACCCAGCTCGATTGAATTAGCGAGTGCTATACATTTCTGCTGCCACAATCAGAAGAACTCTGATCAGTTCAAAGGCCCCAATGGCTGCCAAACCAAGCCAGGCCTTTTTGGCCCACTCAGGAGTTTTGATGTAAGCAGGGACAAGGGTTTCAATTTCAATCCGGGCTTGTAGTTTCTGATCCCAGAGTTGATCTCTCCAGTCGCTTCCGTAGCGAGGAAATTGCTGGTAGATCGGCATCACTCCTGTTGAGGCGCCTGGAATCACCCGTGATCTTTGACTTGGAACATCGTCATAGCCAAATGAATCGAGATATTCGCTGCTATCGAGTACAGCATCAACAAAGCTGCTAAAGCCCTTGTCTGCGATCAGGATTGACCAACTAATGCGTTCACTTTGCCCATGTACTTCCCTTCCTAAAACGCGTCCAACGACCTGGTCGACCAGCCTGTAATTCGTGCTGCAGGACACATATCCTTCTTGGAAGCGTCTTGACAGCAACAATCCTCGTATAAAATCTCTGGCTGTGATGCTTCCATCGCGGAACTGAGACTCAAGATTCACGTCGCGATCACATTTCATGGCGTGAAAGAAGATCTGGCGATAGGCCTGCTCGATCTGTGCGCTCCGGTCTTCGCGGCTTGGGAATGTCGCGCGATTGAGCTCCGACTTCAGGCCGCCTTGGTCGCCGACACGATTATTTTGGCTGGTCAGCGGGTAGTCGAGCAGCTGAAGCGCCATCCGTATAAATGCTCAGTCAATGCTGCTCATTTTATGTCTGCAGCACTGTCTTTCTGCTGCGTGCCGTCGTGTCTCTTCATCTCCTTGCGAATCATGTTGCAAAGATGGGTTAGCGCGTCACCTAGTGCTTTGGCTTCTGCTCCCGCTCCAAGCCTGCTGTAACTGGCCACAGAATGCACGCGTAGGCGATCCAGAGCCAGCAGTAATGCAGGCACAGGAACATCTAGCAGTGCGTAAAGCTCCGCTAGGCATCGCATGCCGTCACTGTCTGTGACATCGGTCCTGCGTAAAGCGCTTCCGTAAATGCTGACCCGCAGAAACTGGAAGCAGTCGCGCCAGCACGCCTCGGCCCGAAGCTGCGGAAACAATTTGCCGCCCGGTTGCACCAGTTCGGGTTGCTCACTGAGAAGATCTGCACGCGACTGGTCGACAAGATGCGAAACCTGTCCTTGCAGTGCAATCAGCGGAGCGGCTTCAACACCTGACCAGCCACAACACAATTGAATTTCCTCGTCGCTCAGCAAGCGTTTGTGCTGATCTGCTTCATCGATCAGATCACGTATTTGTCCTGGAATGCTGCGATCTCCACTGAGTCCACACACCTTTGACTCTTGCGCCAGTTCTTTGATTTGTTCTGCTGAAGTGGAACTCACGGATGAACGACTTTGTTTCTGGAAGTGATGGGAAGAATCGGGCATGCGGTCAGCCAGCCATGGCGTTCCAGATAGAACGCCCAGGCAATCTCCTGGCCGACGCCTGGGCAGTGACGGGGGATGGCATCCGCGATTGGCTCACTCACTCCAAGACGCTTCAGCAGTGCGCCTACATCAGAAGCAGACCTGACTGACGTGCTGCGGATGGCAGCACCAACAACCCATGTGAGCTTGGTTGCTTCCAATGGGCAGGCGTCGCTTTCGCAGGCGAGCAGTACATTCCCAGGCTCTGCCATGGCTGCGAAGGTGTCCTGCCAGAGCTGAAGGTCATCGGGTTTCAGATTGAGTCGCAGGATCTGATCTCCGACCGAATGGAGCTGTTCGTTTTCATCTCCGACCCCCTCGAGCAATGACATGAGGTTGGCCTGCTGTGATCCATCCATCGCTCAAATCCGGCCTAGAGGACTGTATCCGTACTGTTTGGAATCTCTGGTGCCCATCGTCAGAGATGTCACCAGAAGCCGTAGGGAGCCAGCCTGAGTTGAGTTGACGCCATGTCCTCCTGGACAACCCACGCACGATGGATACCATCGGGCCGTCACTGCTCTTGTCCCATGGCTGCAGCTGAATCCAATGTGTTGATGGTCCAGCAGCTCAGTCGACAGCTGCATGCAGTCAGTGAGATTGCTGAATCACTCACGTTGCGTTTGCTCGCCCTTGAGGAACGTTTTGAGCAGTTGCATCTGAATGCGTTGTCTGATGGATCAGACCCTGTGCCGGATGAAACCAGTCAACAGCTGCTTGATGAGAGTGGTGATCGTCTCAGGCATCTTCAGGGGTTGCTGGATGAGGAAGCTCCTGGCCAGATGCTTGCACTCGTTACCCCAACAGCCGATGAGCTGATGTCTGTCTGCGCGGATGAAGTGATCTCTGATCGTGAAGGTTTGGATGATCTTGAGGACGAGCTTGAGCCCACTCTCAATGAAACGGTCTACGTGGATGACCCGCAGATCGCCCCTTCTCGTGATGAATTGAATGATCAGGATGAAGATGATCAGATTGATCTCTTGAGTGCCTGATGATTTGAGTTCAAGGCCGCTTCAGATACTCACAGCTCGAGGAGGC
>MDTG01329005.1_pt1 | contig 12355 bp, 14 predicted proteins | sample 811421 | NCBI WGS metagenome assembly MDTG01 (sample SAMN05326645, study PRJNA326480) | marine metagenome | isolation source: seawater | place: Pacific Ocean: South East | collected 2011
TGATTTAAAAAATATTATTGAATATGAATTCAGCTAAATATATCAATGTTTAACAATACGGTATAATTTTTCTTTTGCGAGCTCCTTTGTAGTTATTGAAAACAAATATTCCTTAGGATAAATAACGTCTTTTACTTTAAAAAGTAATTCCGGACCCCTCTTAAGATTTTGAAAAATAAAAGGACCTCTAAAAACGATTGAATTTCTATCATAAAAAACATGATCACCTTTTTTTAAATTTCTAAAATTTTTATTATTAAGAAGTTCAACTCGTGGTCCATGAATTACTTCAGTACTTATCTGTAGATCCTGATTTCTAGGTGGTCTTTTATAAATTAGTCTATTATTTAAAACACCGTTCCATCTCATACCATTCTTATCAATTAACGAAACATTTTTAGTTGTATATCTATTTAATTTAGATATTTCATCTTTTTTAAGAATCTGAGGGCTTTTATCATTTGACATCGTAAGAGAAGTTAATTGATTTAAGTGTCGTTGAGTAGATTTTCTATCTTGGGCGGTGCGTTTCTTAGATGCAGTTTTGGAGCGTTTCTTAGATGCGATTTTAGAGCGTTTCTTAGAAGCACTTTTGGAACGCTTTTTATAATGTCTTTTTTTATATTTTTTTTTTCCACCTATTTTTTTTACGGTGTAAAAAATCTTTGTTTTCATGATATATATTTTATCTAGAAATTATTATTAAAGAACCTTTTCACGAAATTCTTCAAAAGTCATTATTGGTATTTTTAATTCTTTTGCCGTTGCCGTTTTATTATTATCAACTTCCTTTGTTTCTATTAAAACTATAAATGTATTTTTATTTACAGTTGAACTAATTTTAACCCCCTTTTCAATTAGTTGATCTTTTAAAGTTTTATCTTTTGGTCCCGTTATAACAATTCGTTTCCCATAAAGTGGGTTTGTTTTGTCGATTTGTTGAGCAGATTGTTGTGTCATTTTTGATAGTAGTTTTGCTTCAGTCATAAAATTTATAAAATCTGAAATGTGTGATACAAATAATTGAGCGCGTTTTTCACTTACATTATCAACCAACGCCAACTTTGTTATTTTTTCCTCATCACTTTCCTGCGATTGAAATATATCAGGATATTCATCTAAAATATTTCGTATTATTGAAGATCCCAGTCCCCTTCCAAAAATATTTGATGCGCTCGCAATTAATACTAAGGAAGAGTTATTAACAACATTATGGATATTATCATATAATTTTGTTGCTGTTTTTTCTTTAAAACCCTCAACTTCTAACATATCTTCTTTACTCATAGCTAGAATCTTTGGAATACTATTAAATCCTGATTTTATTAAACGAGCGACATTTCCAGGACCTAAACCTTTTATATCTAATTTTTTAAAGAAGAATTCTATGTTTTTTTGTAATACTGTTGGATCATCTAAAAGATCGCTAATAGCATCAACATGACTTTCATTCCAATGCCAGGGTACAGACGGCATTTTTGCCGTTTCAGCTGGTTGAATAACTGCTTCAATGTGAGGTATAACATCACCACTTCTTCTTAATTTAATTAATGCGCCAACACCCAATTTATTATCTTCTACAAATTTCGCATTAAATGCTGTTACAAATTCGATATCCGCACCCTTTAGATGTACTGGTTCTATTTGGACAACTGGTTTTAAATAACCATCTTTGCTCGCTGTCCATAATATATCAACAACTTTAACCTCTGCTTCTTGATCGTCTAAAACCATTTTAAATGCGAACGCATGTTTTGGATTTTCATTTTTTCTTTGGTATATTTTATCATCATTTACAATAATACCATCTATTTCATATTTGTAACTTTCTCTCCAATCAGTTAGTATTTTCGATAACATACCATTGTCAATATCATCAACCACTTTATATATTATTGTAATTATTCCATGATCAACCAACCATTTCATTTGTTCGCTTGGGATAAGCGATGGATTTATTACTTCATAAGCTAAAAAATCAATATCGCTCCATTTATTTGTTTCATATTGTTTTGAATTAACCAACCCTGAAATCATATTCCTAGGATTTTTATATTCCTCGCTATATTTTTCTTGAAATATTTTTTTTGCGATAATCAATTCACCTCTTATGGCAACACCCTTTTCTTTGGGAAGTTTTAAATATGGTATCATATAACTAATATCCAGTCCGTTTGTTGCCTGTCCTCTAGTAATTAATAATGGTGTTTCTCCTTCCGTAGTATATAATACAGAGATACCATCAGCTTTTCCAGAAATAACTTTTTTTCCAGAATATTTTATTTTATATTTATCGATGGCATTTGTATCTGGTTTTATTTTATCCATTGAAGGAAGGTAGTAAGGTGATTGTACTTTTTTTTTATTCGTGGGAGCACCGATTTCATAAAAACACGGATTATTTGGATATGTCTTTTGTCCATGCTCTTTTAAAATATCGAATAAATTATCACTTACAAGAGGTTTTTTTTGATTGTAATAGATGGAAGAAGCCAATCTTATCATCTCACAAATATCTTTTTCAGTATATGTTTTAACTATGTTTATTCCCTCTGTTTCAAGTTCTTTCCACTTCTCTTTTAATGTTTGATTACTCGTTTTAAGTTTTATTTTAAGTGTTTTCTTTTTAATTTTTATTTTTTTATTTTGTTTAGATTCATCTTCTTTAGATTCATCTTGTTTAGATTCATCTTGTTTAGATTCTTGTTGTTTTGGTTGTTCAAGCGATTTTTTCATTAGTGCCATAGTACCATTTTTTCTTTCAGTAGGTGTTTTATAAACCATACCTAAGTAGTTAAATATTGATTCTTCATCTGGGAAATTATCTTTAATTTTATCACCTTTCTTTTTAATTTTTCCCGTACCAATTAATCTATACAATCCGTGCTCATTCAAAGTTAATCCTTGATCATTCGCAATTTTTCTCTGAACTACGTTAAATCCCTTTGAACCAGTAAAATAAAGAGTAGCGAAAGCAAACTCGGATGGCGGAGAAAACATAAAATCTATTCGCCTAGAAGTAGGATAATCGGGAAGCTTTCCTATTGTTAGACTTTTTACCTTTCCTTTTGAAAGAATCTCTTGTAAAATTCCATCCTCTTGTAGTTGCTTTATAAATTTTTCTAATATACCGCCATCGCCTTTTTTATTTGAAACAATTAAATCAATATCCCCAGATGTATTTGCCCCCCTTCTATATGAACCAACTATTTCATAATGGTCGTATTCAGTAGCAACTTTTTTAAAAGATATATTGAATGCTTTTTTAAATTCATCAATTTCAGCTCTAGGTATTCTTTTATTAATATCATCATAGTATTTTAACCCTATTATTTGTTTCTCATTTAGTAATTCGGTGTTTTTTCTTAGTTCTTCGATAGATTTAATATTATTTTTTTCTACTAATTCAGCGGCTTTTTTTGGTCCAACTCCATAAACTTTATGAAATAATAAAATAGGATCATTTTTTGCTTTTTCAAGCATGGGTAAGGTATCTGTTTTAAGATATTCAATAAATTTTTTAAATATTTTAGTACCAACCCCTTTTAAATCTTTAATTTGTTCTAAAGATGTAATTTCCTTAGGATAAGCCATTATCGACTCTGCGGCTACATTATATGCGCGTGCTTCAAATATTTTACCCTTTGCTTGATCTATCGTCGCTAGGCGATCTAGTAAATCTATTAATTTATCATTTAAAGGTGACAACTTAACAATAATTTTAGTTTTTTTAACCATTTTTATTTCTTTACTTTCACTTGTTTTATTTATATCAATTTTATCTTTACTTCTATTTTTAACCGTTTTTACTTGTTTTTTTAAGGGTAATTTAATTTTTACCGTATTAGGACAATAACCATATTTTGTTAAAGTTTTAAATTTACTAACTTCTGTAGCACATATTTTACCCTTATCCGTGGGAAAACAACTATTGTGTTCTTTAAATTTATATTTAAAAGGAAAAATGCAGTCACCTGGTTTAACTTTTTTATTTTTTTCTTTTTTGCCTTTATTATTAATATCAGTTGCCCGCATTTAATATATATATATTTATGTTTAAAATATTCTAATAAAGCTTAAAATATTTTAATGTTGCTTGAAATAATTAGTGATAAATTTTTTTGATATGAGTTTATCTAAAAATTTAAATTTATTTTCCTTTTCAACACTTGATGGAATCCTAAATTCATCTCGTTCTTTACTTGTTATTTTAGGAACAGGTAGTTTAAAAAAATTAATTTCTTGTTTATTCTTATTGCTCATTAATAATTAATAATATTATATTATAATAAGAATGACCTTTATTATTAATGAAACATGTATTATTTATAAAAATAAGAAACAATGTAGAAAAAGACAAATAATAAGTAATTTAAATAAAAATGATCTATACTCTCTTTTTTTAATTAAACCGTCTTCAAAAAATATTGATGAAAACATTAGAAATCTTACAAAAAAGAAAACAAAAAAGAAGAAAACAAAAAAGCAAAAAACAAAAAAGCGAAAAACTAAAAGGAGCCAATAAAGGTAAAATTATATTGCGTTAATTATTTTTTGATGATCTAAATTTGTTGTCATAATTTGTTTATTTTTTTTGTATAGTTTTGAAATATCTTTATCCATCATATTTAAATATAATTTTGAAGCATATATCAGGGTATATTTAATATTATCAAAACCAATAGATTCAACATATATATTTCTATTAGTTTTGACATAATTTAAAAAAGTAATAAGTTTTTTAATATCATCTGGAAAATTAAAAATAATTATAACATGATTTCTTTTAATTGTCCTACCATATCCACTAACTTCAATATCCGTCCAACAACTTTCACAACCATATTTATAAGCAATGTTTATAATATTTGTTTTTAATATTGCAGCATTATAGGTGTGATTTAGATTAATAGAAGCTTCGAAGCGATAGGTCATATCTAAGATACCTAAATATTTTTAAAAATAACAAAAAATTAATTATTTACAAAATGTAGGTAGTAAATATAATGATTAGAAATAAAAATTGAAGTTACTTAAATATAAAAATATAGATTATTAAATAAATCATGTCATCTATCAACTATTTGGCTAATAAAAATGCGCACGAGAGAGATTCCCATATAGAATTCGATGAAAAGCCACATATTTATACCATTGATGGAGACAGCAACTTTACATCAGTAACAACCTGGAATCATTCTCATTTTCCTCCTTTCAATGCGGACGCAATAATAAAAAAAATGATGAAATCTAAAAAATGGAGTGAAAGTGAATATTTTGGAATGACAGCGAGTGAAATTAAGAAAAAATGGAGAGAAAATGGAAGGGTAGCATCAGAGGCGGGAACAAAAATGCATTATGATATTGAATGCTTTTATAATGATATGTCCGTTGAAGTAGACGAAGATTGTTTAGAATGGAAGTATTTTGAAGAATTTGAGGAAAATATCGGTTCAAAATTAAATCCTTACAGAACAGAATGGATGATATGGGACAAAGACGTACGATTGGCGGGTTCTATTGATATGATTTTTGAAAACCCTGATGGTACTTTACAAATTTATGATTGGAAACGATGTAAAGAAATTAAAAAAAACAACAAATGGGAGAATGCATCTACAAGTTGTCTATCTCATTTACCAGACGCCAATTTTTGGCACTATGCGTTACAATTAAATACATATAAGTGGATAATTGAAAAAAACTATGGTAAAAAAGTTACAAATATGTGTTTAGTATGTCTTCACCCTAATAATAAAAACAAATCATTTTTACGTTATGATGTGCCTTTAATGACCAATGAAATAACAGAATTAATGCTTTTGCGAGAAAAACAATTAGATAATGAAAAAATAAAATCAAAAAAATCACAGTTATAAATTTAAATAAAATCTATAAATAACTTAAAAATTTCAGTCATAATTAATTTAAATATGACTGAAGAATGTTATCAACCTGGTTTTGTTTCTATTTTTTTATTAATGTATTATTTTTTTCCACTTATGTTTATTTTTCCTACTTGGATAGTAGCTAAGTTTATTTATGAGCCAATGTTAAACCGTAGAGAACTAGATAATAAACAATGGTTAGAGTATCTTAAAGAAGAAAAAAAAAAAATTCCTTATCATTTAAAATATAAGTTAACAGCTGACATTTCCAATAGTAATACAAGACCGAATGACTTTATTAGTGAAGAAACACCTGAAGGTATGGTAATAATGAAATATAATGTAGATGAAGAAGGCTTTGAATATTGGGCGGATAAAACAATTAGTTATATTAATTTAGAAACGGTTGCCTTAAAGTATGTCAATGCCTTTAACTGTGGTGGAATTTACATTGATCGTATGAAACTTTTAAAGGAAAAGTTAGAAAAAATTTCAAAAACGATTGAAGAAAACAAAGAAAGAGAAGAAAAGGAAAAAGAAGAAAAGGAAGAAAAGGATGAAAAAGAAGAAGAAGAAGAAAGTGTTTTTGTAACTTTAAAATCTGATATTAAAAAAAAACCCGACACCAAAAAAAAAATTACAAAAGCTGATAATATCTGTGATAAATCAAATAAATACATAAAGCGAGGCAAATTAAACGATGAAAAGGGAGAGCCTGTTGTAGAAAAAGAAGAATTAGAACAAGAAAATTTTAGTTGGGTCTCATGGAAAGCTGAAAAACAAGATTAATTTTTTGCCTTTGTTTTTTTCTTTCGTTTTTTTCCTTTAGTCTTTTTATTTTTCTTGGTTTGTTTTTTTTTCCCAGCTCCAAATTTTTTGGAACCGCTGGGCTGATTGTGCGTTTCCAAAGACGGATCTTGCAGCGCAGTCTGCAACGGCTGACCCAAATGACTCTCTCCATCTTCCATCTTTTGCGAAATTCCCTCTGCTGCGTCTAGGAAATCTTCTAAAATATTATAAACTTCACCGAATGTTTGGGAATCAATATGTAATGAAGTTTTAATTTCTGATAAATCATATGACAAATCAATTATTGTAGCAATTAATGAGGAAACTTCATTAACACCCGGTATTTCATCAAGAATACCAAAAAAAAAATGCCCAAATAGTTTTAAAAATAAACGTTTATTTTCACTAATCTCTATACCTTCTAATTTAGTATCCAGTTCCGTGTATGCTTTAGCTGTTAATTTAGCTAAGTTAATTATTATTTGTGTTTCTTGCTCGGTAAGTTTGTCTTTGTTTGCTCCCGCTCTTCTCACCTTTACCATCATCTTACCAACCCTCTGACCATGCATCCGCATCGCGGATGCGTGATTTGAAAGCAAGACCGGTTTCTGCTCGACCGGTTTCTGCTCGTCCGACTTCGACTTCGACTCAGACTCAGAGTCAGGTCGCGATGATTGTTGTCCTTTCTTCACTGCTGCTTCATTGCTCTCTGTCTTTACTTCGCCGCCGTCTGTCTTTTGTTTTGGGTGCTGTTTATTCATTGGCATAATTACTACTTATACTATAATGTTATAATATTTAAAATTTTTATTTATTTTTAACTTGTAGAAAGTCAATAAATCCAATACTTTTCTCAATATCAAATGAAGAACCCAAATGTTCTTTGGCAATATTATATGCTATCATTTCTTCCGGCGTTAAAGTTGTTAGATATTCTTTAATATAGTTTTCAATCTCTTCTTTTGTGTGCGGCATTTTGTGATTTAATAATACATAAATATTACTAAATCAATTTAATATTAGATTATCTTACTTGTCAATAAAACAAATAAGATTAGGAATTTTAACATCGGAATTTTGCATTATTTGTGTTAAATCACTTTTAATTGAATAATTATTATTTATTAACTCTGAAAATAATATAGCAACTTGATCGACGCATAAAAGCTCACATTTATTACATGGGTTTACAAAAGCATAAAAACAATTAGCGGGAGAACAACACTCTTCTATTTCTTCATAGGGTGACAGCTTTTCTCGATGAACTAATTTAGTTATAGAATTTAAATAACTATCATTGCTTTTTGGATTGGGACTAATTGTTAATATTTTTTTATAACAATTATTTATTTTATCTAAAAAAACTTCACTTTTAATTAAATACATATATTCTATTTAGTTTTAAAAAATTGATATAAACTCTAGTTTGGGATAAATAAACGAATAAAATGCCTATTTATCGGTTCAAGCTAGATACTTTTATTTTAAATGATATTGTAGAATTTTCATCCGTACATCGATACGATGATCCAGAAACATTTCGAGAAGCTTGGGACGAATGGTTAAAAGATAATAATGAAAAAATTAACAGGGAAGAAAATAGATTAAAAAATATTGGCTACAATGGTGATGTAAAAGTTAAAATGTATAAAAGTGCGAGATATTACTTTAAAAATAAAGAAACTAAAAAATCAGAGCCAGCAAAAAGACGCAAATATATATCTATTAGTAAAGGTTTTACAGATAAAATAGACGAACACATTGACAGTGTTAAACTAACACTTAAGCCAGCTGATGGTTATACGGATTTTCTTGAAAAAAATAAAAGCTTAATTTCTGAAGAAAAGGCTATATTAAATTCAAAAATATCTGATAATGAAATAGATCTAAAAATCAAGAAAACATATAAGAATCGTTATTTTATTAAAAATAAGAATGTTGATTAAAAATAAGAATGTTGATTAAAAATAAGAAACTTGATTAAATGCTATAAAAGGTAAATTAAAATATTTAAAATATATAATGATTAAAAATAAATTAATAGGAGGAAAAAAAATAGGGGAAGGAGGATATGGTTGTGTTTTTCATCCTGAGATTGATTGTAGAGGTAAAGAAACAACCAATAAGAAATATGTATCAAAAATACAAATGAATGATTACAGTAGCAAAAATGAAATATATATAGGAGAATACTTAACCGATAAATTAAAAAATGACCCCCAAAATTTTTTATCTAATAATTTTGCTCCAGTTATTTCTAGTTGCGGGATAGATTTTAAATATATTAATAATAATTTAGTTAAAAGTTGTGATATCTTAAAAAAACATAAGCTAGAAAATAAATTTGTAATTAGTAAAATACGATATATTGATATGGAAGATTTTGATAATTATATAATTAAACAACTTGATGATAAAACAATGCTCCTAACATTACTGGATAGTTATAAACATATATTAACATCTATAGAGAAGTTGATTGAATTAAATGTAATACATTTTGATTTAAAGGGACCAAATATCGTTTTTGATATAAAAAAAAATATACCGATTCTTATTGATTTTGGTTTAAGTATTAAGATGGATAAATTAATTATGTCAAATCTTTATAATTATTTTTATGTATATGCGCCTCAATATTATATTTGGCCATTAGAAGTTCATTATATGAATTTATTAATTCATGTAACGACGAATCCAACAAAGGAACATTTATTAGAGCTAGCAAAAGAATATACATTAAAAAATTCAGCATTGATATCTATGTCTGAAGAATTTAAAAATAAATTTATTAATTTGTGTTATAAAACACTACTTTCATATGATAAATTATCTTTAGAGGATAAGAAAACAAAAATAATAAGTTCTTGGAAAACTTGGGATAACTATAGTTTGTCTGTAATGTATATAAAAATCTTATACTATATCAACAAAAGTGCGAATAATAAATTATTTAATAATAAATTTATTGGTCTTTTAATAGAATTGTTTTTAACTAATATTCACCCTGATTTTACAAAAAGAAAAACAACAAAAGAAACACAAGAAATATTTAAAAGTATTTTAAATTTAGATGATAATTTAAAATTACTTCAAGAATTAAAAGAAAATATATTAACCAATAGCAAAAAAATCGGTAAAGAAATCGAATTAGAATCAAAAAAGGTTAAAATGCTAAATTCACATGTTAAACACCGTTAAATATTTATTTATAAAAATAATAAATTATAATTAGAATTAAATTATAATTTATGAACTATTTTCTTAGTTTTTCTTACTTTTCTTACTTTTCTTTTTTTTCTTACTTTTCTTACTTTTTTTCCCACCTCCTTGTGGTGGCGAAGACGAAGACGATGTACCGCTAATTAATGCTAACTGTGATGGTGTGGGAGCACCTTTCATATGATCAAATCCTGATCCATCATTTGTTACAACAGCTGAGGGCATAACTTGGGGTCCTTCACTCGTTTTAGGATTACCATCTTTATTTGTGTTGTCTTGTGATTCTTTATTACCACCGTGTTGTCTTTTACTTCCGCGATGCCCCTTTCTACCATGCTTCTTACTTCCGCGATGCCCCTTTCTACCATGCTTCTTTTTGGTTTTCTTTGTTGTTGATCTGTGTTTTAAGGGATCAAAAGTTTTTTTAAAAATCTTATATTCGGCTTTATCAATGTTTTTTAACACATCTTTTAATAATTTACCCGCATTTTTTGGCAAATTCATTTGAGTTTTAACAAATGCTAACCAAGGACTAGGTGGTCTTTTTCCCATTATATATAGTGAATAGAAATTAAAATTGATTAAAGAAACAGTTATTAATTAAATGTAATTTAAAATACTATGGACAATCCTTTTGCTAGTAAAGAAGTTGTTTTAACGCGGTATCTTTATATATTAGATGAAGTATTATATACTTTAAAGGAAGTATTGTTAAAAGGTAAAGATTTCAATGAAGTGGTTTTTTGGGCTGGAGAAATAATATACAGCGGCTTATCAGAGGAACTATGGCAATTTATATTTTATTTTAATTACAGCTTTTTAGCTATAGTATATCCTAAATATGAAACTAAATTATATAAATTATATAAATTATTTACAAATGAAAATGAAAAACATTTATCTAAATTCAAAACAATTAAAAATGGTTTCATAACGGTTAATATTAGCGATTTACAGTTAGAATATTGTATAAATGCCCTGTCAATATTATTTAATTCAAAAAAGAATTTTTTGGTATTTAATAAGTGGCATCAAGATCAAAAAAAGATTGATAATATTTATTCTATTAACACACCTGAATGGTTAAAAAAATTAAAAATAGATAAAAAGTATTTTACATATTTGCGTTCAATTAAAAATAAAAATTTTAAAAACATTGCGTTTTATTTAAAAACAAAATATTTTGACATTGATAATTTATATAAAATAACTATTAAATATTTTAAAGAAGTTAAAAATATTGGAATAAAACCAAAAAATATAAATATATCTCAATTACCTTATAGAAATAAAGAACACATAATAATGACATTAATTTGTCACATGTTAACAGATGAAAAAAACATTGAAAAGCGTTCAATCTTTACCATATGCGATACAGAACTACATCTAAAACAACTAAAAATAGATAATGAACCAATAAATATTGCTTATAAAACACTATCAAATAAATATAGATATCCAATAAGTAAGACAATCGGTTGCTTTCCACTAGCAAGAAATAGTTTTAGAAATTATCGAAATATAAAGGAGGTTTTTTGGTTTTTATGGAAATATTACACATATAATTGTCCTGTTTGGAGAGAACGATATAATAAATATAATATTATAATTGATAAAAAAAAGAAAGATATTTTATTTCAAGATTATCAGAATCAAGAAGATTTTGATAACAATTATTATTATGAGACTGACGAACAAACTATACAAGTACAAAATATGTCTGTACCAGAGATACCACCTATAACTTTACAAGCTTGGAAAAAATTGATAATATAATTAATGTTGATAATATCAATAACATAAATAATGGCTAGTGTTGCTGCGGAAAACGGTGATAATATCAAATCAACTTGTTATCATTATATAACATGTAGAAATAGTAACTTTATAATAAATGTCAAAAAAAACAAATATAAAATTATGTCTGGCTTTATAACTATTCTATTAATTGCTTGGATTGTATTACTATGTATAGTTACAAATAATAATTATAAATATAATTATCAAGAAAATGCCATCAGTAATCAAACGGCTTTAATTACAAATCAAGATTATTTAATCATGGAACAAAAAAAAAGTATTAATTCATTAACCAGTACAATAGAAAGATTAAACCATCAAATTAAAGACTTAGATTATAAAGTGTTTGAGATTAAAAATTATATAGATATAAACGCAACAAAACTAGTTACCCATGATGCCCTAAACAGTACAAGAGACGGACTGCATTCAGATATTAAAAGTTTTGGAGAAAAGGTTGAAATGGTTAATACAATTGGAGAGGTTAAAATTAATGATACCCATACATATTTAACAAAGATGATGGATAATTCCATTGAAAATATCAAAACAAGCTTTAATAAAAATCTTACACAATTAAAAAATTCAATTGAACAAATTTCTTTAAATAGTAAAAAACAATATTCGGCGAACAAATATATTATAAAAGAAAA